>Ga0114946_10003044_pt1 | contig 11439 bp, 13 predicted proteins | sample WalLakDeSediment_FD_88676 | JGI IMG/M metagenome (GOLD analysis project Ga0114946, IMG submission 88676) | Lake sediment microbial communities from Walker lake, Nevada to study Microbial Dark Matter (Phase II) - Walker Lake 11/02/13 Deep Sediment | ecosystem: Environmental > Aquatic >...
ATGCGTGCCCGGCGAAGATGTCGGGCACGAGGTCGTACTCGACGGTGTAGCGGTCGATGAAGCTCGTCGCCACCTCGAACGGCTCGGTGCCTACGCCGTACGAGGACGGGATGAGCACGTGGCCTGCCGAGAACATGAAGCCCTCTGCCGCCGGGCCGGCTCCGTCGAGTAGCTCCACGCGCGCGTTGCCCGGCCCTCCCCAGGCCGGAAGCGGCGTGTCACCTCCGAGCGAAGCGTTGTTCTTCAGGATGGTCGCGGCCTCCGCACCGGCGGCCCACATCAGAAGGGCGTCGGGGTTCTCCGCGCGCATCTTGGTGATCTGGGAGGTCATGTCGGTGTCGCCCCTGTTGAACTGCTCGTCGGCGACGATCTCGATGCCGTACGTGTCGACGTTCGCCAGGATGACGTCTCTGCCGTCCTTGCCGTAGGCGCCCGAGTCGGAGAGCAGGCCGATTCGATCGATGCCGGCGGCCTTCATCTGCGTGAGCGTGAACGGAACCACGATCCTGTTCGGCCATGGCGTCTGGAACACCCAGGGACTGAAGTCGTCGGTTATGACCGAGCCGCCCGCCATGGAGAGCTGCGAAATGCGCGCCCGCTCGACCTCCTGGCGTACCGCCATCGATTGGCCCGTGCCGGATGCCGCGATCAGCGCGATCACGCCCTCCTGATCGATGAGGCGGCTCGCGGCGGCCACGGCCTTCGCCTCGTCGGTCGCGTCGTCCTCGAAGACGACCTCGACCGGCCGCCCATGCACTCCACCCGCCTCGTTCACGCGCGCCAGTTCCAACTCGATCGCACGGCGCTCAGGCTCTCCGAGCCCGGCCTGGGGCCCGGAGAGCGAGAGCACCGCTCCGATCACATATGCATCGGGGGCTTCTCCGTCAGGCTGCGAGGCGCATCCGCCCAGCAGCGCACCGGACAGCACAACGCACAGAACCACACCTATGAGCGTTCGTCTCATGCTCCGCCCCCGCCGTTCACGTTCGTCAGGACACTACTCTTCGAGCACCCACTGTCCGCCCTGCACCCGGTACATGACCAGGTCGTCATCGGTCAGACCGTTGTGGTCGGTCTCGCTGAAGGTGAAGACCCCGCCGATGCCGACGAAACCGCTCGTGTTCTCGATCTCGTCGCGAAGCTCCTCAGCGGTGAACTCTTCGTCGAGCCGTTCGATGGCCTCGACGATGATGTAGAGCGCATCGTACGCGTGGCCCGCGAACGTGTCGGGAGCCTTGCCGAACCGATCCGTGTACCGCTCGATGAAGTCGGTCGCTACGGCATACTCCTCGCTGTCCTCACCGTACGCCTCGGGAACAAGAATCTTGCCCGCAGCGAACACGAAGTCCTCTGCTGCGCCCTCTGCGCCCTCGATGAATTCGACGCGCGCGTTCCCGTGGCTGCCGATGAGCGGCATCCCCATGTCGAGAGCCGCGAAGTTCTTCGCGACCGTGGCGGCCTCACGTCCCGCGGACCACAGCAGCGTCGCCTCCGCTCCCGAGCCCTTGATCTTCGTGAGCTGGCCGGTCATGTCAGTATCGCCCGGATTGAACGACTCCTCAGCCACGAGTTCGAGCGACGTGTCACCGATCATGTCCTTGATGACGGCGACGCCGTCAGCGCCAAACCCTCCGGAGTCGGCGATGACCGCGATCTTGGTGATGCCCAGAGATTCGACATAGTCGAAGGTGAAAGGCACCACGAGGCTGTTCGACCACGGCGTCTGGAACACGAACGGGTGGAAATCCGACGTGATGACCGACCCCCCTGCGACCGAGACCTGCGGGATGCCCGCCCTGTCGACCTCCTGTCGCATCGCCATCGTAGCGCCCGTGCCGGTCGCGCCGATGAGCGCTATCACGTTCTCCTGCTCGATCAGTCTCGTCGTGACCGCCACCGCCGTCTCGGCGTCCGTAGCGTCGTCAAGGACCACAACCTCGATCGGACGCCCGTTCACGCCTCCCGCATCATTGATTCGCTCGACCTCCATCTCGATCGTGTTCTTCTCCGGTTCACCCAATCCCGCGAACGTGCCGCTCAGCGACAGTACCGCCCCGATGCGGTAGGGCTCCGCTGACGCGGCACCGTCGTCTCCCGGGTCGTCCTCGGCACCTCCACCACATGCCGAAAGCGACACGACGGCCATCGCCGCAATCAGCGTCACGACCAACGCGAAGCGCCATCTCGTCGTTGCCATGACTCCCTACCTCCCTACTCCCTCCGTGCGCTATATGCTCGAGATCTCCTCTTGAGACACGAGCCGCACGGGTTGACCCTCCAGAAGGCGTAGTGCCCGCTCGGCATCGCCCACGTTGATGACTACGTACGTTGCGATCAACGAGTACACGTACTCGATGTTGACCCCTGCATCCGCCACGATCCTGAGCACCGAGGCGAGTCCGCCGGGGTTGTCCGGCAGGTCGATGCAGATGACATCGCTCTCCTTGACGGTGAATCCACCCGTCTTGAGAGCATCTTTGGCCTCGTCCGGCTTGTCCACCACGAGCCGCAGGATCCCGTACTCGGCGGTGTCGGAGACCGAGAACCCGCGGATATTGACGCCTGCAGACCCGAGTAATTCGGTGACCTGGCTCACCCGTCCCGCCTCGTTCGCGATGAAGACCGAGAGCTGCCGGACCTTCATAGTAGACACGCTCCTCCCTCTCCGCAGGCGCGCCGGCCGAGTTCGAAGGCGCGCAGGTTGAACTCGACGCTGGCCGCGGGTACCCGCGCAGTGATGACCTCGGTCCAGAGCTCCACAGGGAACGCCAGCCCGGTCGAGAGCGCACCGAGCAGAACGATGTTCGCGGACTTGGGGCTCCCCGCCTCGCAGGCGAGTTCCTCCGCATCGATGAAGATAGCCCCCTCGGCCACGAGGGCCTCCTCGACGCCCTCGGGCGACTCGAGGTCACCGATGAGAACCGGGAGAGGATCGATGGTGCGCGTGTTGACCAACAGGCGACCGCCGGGCTTCACGAAGCGCAGCTGGCGGGCGGCCTCGATCATCTCGAAGGCAACGAGGTGGTCAGCGCATCCCGGGTCGGTGATCGGCGACGCCACCGCCTCACCGAAACGCACGGCCGTGTCGACCGAGCCGCCGCGCTGTGCCATCCCGTGGACCTCGGAGAGTTTGACGTCAAGACCCGCCGCGACCGCCGTCTTGGCCAGCACGTCGGCAGCGAGGATGGTGCCCTGGCCGCCGACGCCTGCGAGTACGACTGTGACCGTTGCGGTCATCAGACACCTCCGATGTCGCATGCCGGCCCCGTCAGCTCGATCGCGGAGAACTTGCATACCTGCACGCAGTCGCCGCAACCGACACAGAGCGTGATGTCTACGCGCGCCTTGCCGTCCTCGCCCTTGCTGATCGCCGGGCATCCGAGACGTATGCAGAGTCCGCACGCGGTGCAGAGGTCCTCGTCGACAGCGTACGGCTGCTCCTTCTCCTTGATCAGAAGCGCGCACGGCGCCCGGAACACGATCACGCTAAGCTTACCGGACGCTACCTCCTCGCGAACCGCCTGCTCGGCCGTCTCGAGGTCGTGCGGGTCTATCGTCCGCACGCGCTGCACGCCGATCGAGCGGCAGAGCGCTTCGAGGTCGACCTCGGTCGCGGGACGCCCCTGGAGCGTGCTGCCGCTCACCGGGTTGTGTTGATGCCCGGTCATCGCGGTGATGCGGTTGTCGAGGATGCAGACGAGCGCGTCGCTCCCGTTGTACGCAAGGTCGATCAGTCCGGTCACGCCCGAATGCGCAAAGGTCGAGTCACCGATGACCGCCACCACGGGCCGGTCGCTCCCCTGCCCTGCCAGCCGCATGCCGTGCGCCATGCCGACACTCGCGCCCATGCACACGCACGAGTCCATCGAGGAGAGCGGGGCGAGCGCGCCGAGGGTGTAACAGCCGATATCGCCGGTCACGATCGCCTTGACCTTGCGCAGGGCGTTGTACGCACCGCGGTGAGGACAGCCGGGGCACATCAAGGGCGGCCGCGGCGGCAGCCCTTCGACCGTCTGCCGCACGACCGGAGCCTGCCCGCCGAGAGATTGAGCGACGATCCCGGGCGAGAGTTCACCGGACTCAGGTAGGCCTACGTACTCCGGTGACATCCCGAGTGCGCGAAGGTGAGTCGCAAGATAGTCGTCGGCCTCTTCGACCACGATGAGACGGTCGACCTCATCGGCGAACGCCGCGAGCGCGGCGACAGGCAGCGGGTATGATATCCCGAGCTTGAAGACGGATGCGTCCGGCAGTGCCTCGCGCACGTACTGGTAGCTCACTCCCGACGTCACGATGCCTATCGCCGGGTCGCGCATCTCCACGCGATTGAGCGGGGAACCCTCGACGTGAGCAGAGAGTTCGCGCATCCGCGCGTCGAGGGCGGCGCGTCGTGCCCTCGCCATCGCGGGCATCATCACCCACTTGCCGATGTCCTTCGCGTACGCCGCCGACGGGTGGTCCCGACGCGGGCCATCGACGTTCACCACGCCCTTCGAGTGCGAGATGCGCGTCGTGGAGCGAACGATGACCGGGATGTCGTACTGCTCGGAAAGCTCGAACGCAACACGCGTGAAGTCGAGGGCCTCCCGGCTGTCCGAGGGTTCAAGCACGGGTACGCGAGCGAACGGGCCCCAGTTCCGGGAGTCCTGCTCGTTCTGCGACGAATGCATACCGGGATCGTCAGCTACAAAGACAACCAGGCCCGCCCCGACCCCCGTGTACGCAAGGGTGAACAGGGGGTCGGCCGCAACGTTCACTCCGACATGCTTCATCGTCACCAGCGAACGGGCGCCACCCATCGACGCCCCCGCTGCCACCTCCAGTGCCACCTTCTCGTTCGGTGCCCACTCCGCATAGGCACCCTCCATGCACGCGAAGGCCTCAAGTGCCTGCGTGGAGGGTGTGCCCGGATAACCGACACCGACTGATGCACCGGCCTCCCACGCACCACGCGCGACGGCCTCGTTGCCGGATAGAAGCGTCAGGGACACGGGTCTCCCTCCAGTGGGCCGGGGGTGACAGAACGGTTCGGAGATTGGACGGATGATACCACAGCGCAGCGGGTCAGGACGGCTATCGTGACGGAGCGCGGGGCCTGTCAGGGCCTGGTAGCACCCACGTAATCGCCACGCCGCGCGATGCGCGAGGTGAGCGACTCCACCTGCACGGGACGTCCCGTGCTGGGCGCATGCAGGTAGTCCCCGCCTCCGACGAATATTCCGACGTGGTGAATGCGTTCCGGATCACCCTCGTAGCCGAAGAAGACCAGGTCACCGGGGAGTAGGAGATCCGTGCGGTCGGGCGGAATGTATGCACCCACCGTGAACTGGCTGCGACTGTTGCGGGGTATGGAGATGCCGATCCGCCGATAGACGTACCAGGTCAGACCCGAGCAGTCGAAGCCTTCGGGTGTGGAACCTCCCCACACGTACGGTACGCCCAGGTACTCCATCCCGACCACGATCGCTTCCGGATGGCCCGGGCCGAGCCGGGACGTGTCGAAAGCCCGGCCGTTCGGCTGGGCAGCCCTACCCGGAGCCGGAAGAGGCCCCGCTGCAGAGTGTGCAGCCCGGGCCGCCGCCTCGGCAGCGGCCCGGCGTGCTGCCTCCTCCGCTGCCTTCCTCGCGCGCTCCTCGGCCTCACGCCGCAACCGCTCCTCTTCGGCGGCCACGAGAGCTGCCACCTCCCGGTCCAGGTTCGAGACGTAGCCTTCCTGCTGTGAGAGCGCCTCTTCGACCTCACGCGTCTTGATCTCCGCCTGGCGCCGCAGCGCGACCTGCTCGGCTTCCCTGCGTTCGAGCGTGCGCTCGGTCGCCGCCACCGCCGCCACCGCCTCCTTGACGTTCATCACGAGTGTGGCATCGCTGCGATTGACCCGCCTGAGCCAGTCCATGCGAGTCAGGAAGTCGGTGAACGACGACGTGCCGAGGAGCACCTCGAGGAGTTGCACGCCACCAGAGCGGTAGATGCCCGCTGCGCGCGCGGCAAGCGCCTGCTCTGCGTTGGCCTGCTCGTCGCGGACACGAGCGAGTTCGTCTCTGGTATCGGCGATCTCTTCACGGGTCCGGTCGAGGGCCTCACCGACCTGAAGGAGTTCTTCCCGCCTGAGCTCCGCGCGGTCCGCAAGCTCCTCCATCTGCGCGCGTGCCGCATCCACTTCCTGGCGTTTGGCCTCTATCTCAGGGGTAGAAGGCACGGCGGAAGCAGGAGAGATTGTGCCGCTGACCAGGGAGAGAGAAAGGAGAACCGCAACACCGGCTCTGACAGCCCCTATAGCGGCTGTGCTTCGCACGGGACCTCCTGCTGCGTCGTGGCTACGATTGAGGTTCCACCGGGACTTCAGAAGTCCGCGGCTCCGGCCGACATCATGTACATGGTACCATATTTCCCCTGCGTAACGGCGTGTCGCCAGGTCGTAACAGTGAAGGGCCGCAGCATGGGACGGAGCAGGATCGTCGCAGCAGCGCTCGTGGTGCACCTGATAGGGGTGGCGCTACTGCCGTGCCTTGCCTCCGGCGCTCCTTCCTCGGGCACAACCGATGCCCCTACCCCCGAGCTCGCGCAGGCGACCCAGCGTGCACTCGAACTCGAGCTCGCGATCGAGGAGCGCCGCGCCGAACGGATCGCGCTCGAGGAGCGCATCGCTGTCACCAACCTGCGCATCATCGCACAGCAGGAGGTCCTCGCCGAGGCACGCCGCGCGCTCCTCGAAGCACAGGAGGCGTACCGCGAGCGCATGGTCGGGATGTACAAGTCGCGTATCGCCGACCCCTTCACCGTGCTCTTCACAGCGGGAAGTATGTCGGACTTCTACTCGCGCGTCCTCATGCTCACCCGTATCGCACAGCGCGACCGAAGGGCGTATGCTGACGCGACCGTGGCCGCGGCCGAGGCCCAGTTCCAGGCCGCCTATCTGGACGACCTGAAGGCCCAGGACGTGGCGCTCCGCCAGCTCCAGCGCAACTCGATCCAGGAACTCGATGCGGACCTCGCGGAACAGCGAACCCTCGTAGAGCGCCTCACCGAAGAGGCCCGACGTCAACTCGAGGTCAGGCGCGCGGTCATCGCGCAGACCCGCAAGGAGTGGCGTGAGAGCTCGGTCCCGCTCGAGACCGACATCAAGCAAATACCGGTCGTCGTCGAGCCCCACACCGGGGTGACCTATCTCGGCACGGAACATCAACCGCGGCGCTACCGGAGCCTCGGTCAGACCGGCACGGCAGTGTGCTCCTGGTACGGCAACGAGTTCCACGGACGACTCACCGCGTGCGGCCAGGTGTACAACCAGAACGACTTCACCTGTGCCTCGAAGACACTACCCTTCGGTACGCGCCTGGCGCTGACGCGCGGCGAGCGGCGGATCGTCGTGGTCGTGACCGACCGCGGGCCGTTCATCGCAGGTCGCGACCTCGACCTGTCGCGGGGTGCGGCCCGTGCGCTCGGGTTCTCGGGCGTGGCGACCGTCGACGTGGAGTACGTCGAGGCCGTCGCCGACTGATCGCGAACGGCGCGCTACGTGACGTGAATGAGCGAGACGATCTTCGCCCCGCCGAGCTTCTCGCGTCCGCCGAGAAAGTCCAGTTCGATGAGGAAGGCCAGCCCGGCCACGATCGCGCCGGTGCTCGCGGCGAGCTGAGCCTTGGCGGCAGCGGTGCCTCCGGTTGCAAGCACGTCGTCAACGATCAGCACGACGTCGCCCTCACCGATGGCGTCGAGGTGCATCTCGAGCACGTCGGTTCCGTACTCGAGTGCGTACTCGGCCTTCGTCGTCTCCCAGGGAAGCTTGCCCGGCTTGCGGGCTGGTACGAAGCCAGCCCCGAGCTTGTAGGCGAGAGCTCCTCCGAAGATGAAGCCACGCGCCTCGGCACCCAGGACCTTCGTGATGCCGTCTGCGGCGAACTCGTCGGCAATGGTGTCTATTGCGTGACGGAACCCGTCCGGGCTGGCCAGGAGAGGCGTGATGTCCTTGAACACGATCCCCTCTTTGGGGAAATCGGGGATGTCGCGGATGTAGCTTTCGAGATTCATCGTACCTCCAGGCTTAAGGGGGTTACCGTGCAAAGGATACGACTATCAGGTCGGTCCGACCAGGGACGTACCCGACGCGGCCATCTCGTCGCGCACCGTGGCGATGTAGGGCAGGTTGCGCAGGCGTGCGTCCAGGTCCAGCCCGTATCCGACCAGGAACCTGTCGGGTACGGAGAATCCTCGGTACGCGATCGGCAGGTCGACGATGCGCCGCGCGTCCTTGTCGAGCAGCGTGCAGACCTCGAGAGACGCCGGGTTGCGCTGGCGAAGCACTGAGAGGATGTAGTTCAAGGTCAGGCCGGTATCGATGATGTCCTCGACAACGATCACGCGTGCACCCTCGATCGGGTCGTCGAGGTCCTTGGTGATCCTGACCGATCCGCCGCTTCCGCCCGCATAAGACGATATCGCCATGAAGTCGATCGTCAGCGGCACGTCGACCCGGCGACACAGATCGCAGAGGAAGAACAGGCCACCTCGCAATACCGTGATGAGGCGCAGGTCGTGCCCGGTGTGCTCTTCGGTGATCGAGCGTCCTATCTCGGCGATGCGCGCAGCGATCTCGTCCTGACCGATGAGGATGCGGTCGACGACCTCCTCGCCCGCGAAGGTCCTCGTCACCGCGGCTCCTCGCCCGAGCCGCCGGCGGCAAGACCGCCGCCCTCCGAGAGGGGCCGCTCGGCAACGCCGATCCCGAACCTCGCCAGAAGCATGCGGAAGTCCTTCTGGTAGAAGATCTTCACGTTCACTTCGGGATACAGCTCCTTCAACCGCCTGACCTTTCGGTTCTTCTTGGTTACGAGCTTCTGGCTCATCGTGGTGAGCTCGATGTAGAGGTCGAAGTCGGGCAGGTAGAAGTCGGGGGTGAACGATGCGACGACACGCCCCTCCCCGTCCCACTCGATGGGAAAGGTCGTCGGCTCGTACTCCCACCGAATGTGGTAGAAGTCGAGGATCTCCGCGGCAACGCGTTCACTGGGGTGCGCGAAATCCATGGATGCTCGCTCGCCGCCGGTGTTCGCGTGAGCAGGGTTGTGTCTGCTGTCCTCGGCCATGCTCCCTACACGACGTCCTCGAACACCCGTCCGAGTGCCCGTCTGAGAAGGTGGCTCTTCAGGTCTCCCGTGAGCCCGGTCAGCTCACCGAGCGTCTCCACGAGCTTCTGGCGCGTCTCCGGGGTCCGATGCCGAAACGCAGGCATGAGCGCCTGTCCGAAGAACGACGCTTCGCGCTCGGCGAACGTCTCGTACATACGAAGATGACGTGGCTCGATGCCGAAACGCCGCAGGTCCCACGCGGCGTGAGCGATACGCACGTCGGCGGGACTGATCTCCGGCCCATGCTCGCCATCGGCGATCTCGACGAGCGCGAAGTCGGCGAGCTCGCGCACGAACGAGACGGGCAGGCCCAACACGGCGGGGACATCGTCCAGGGCGACCGGCTCGGCCTCCTCGAACGGAAGTGCGACCGGCTCGGCACCGGTGGGTCCGGGGCCTCTCAGCTCCGGTGGCACCTTGCCCTTGTCGAAGTCTGCAAGCTTCTCACGTATGACCGCGAGCGGCAGAAAATGCTCCTTCTGGAGGCGCAGAATCATGTCGACCCGGTTGAGATCGTGCGGGGAGAACTTGCGGTAGCCTCCGGGGGTACGCTCCGGCGAGATCAGCCCCTCTTCCTCGAGGAATCGCACCTTCGAGATGGAGAGGTCCGGGTACGCCGGTTGCAGGGTCTCGACGACCTCGCCGATAGTCATGTAGTCACGAGCAGCCATCAGCCTCACGACCCTCCGCGGTTCATGAAGACCATCTGAAACCTGCCGACCTGCACCACATCACCATCGGCGAGCAATGCCTTGTCGACCCGCACACCGTTCACGTAGGTTCCGTTCAGGGAGCCGCCGTCCTCGACCGTCACTTCGGAGGCCTTGAGTTCGAGCACGGCGTGACTCCGCGAGACGGTGATGTCGTTGAGAAAGATGTCGGACTCCGGATCCCGTCCGACGGTGAGTCTCGGACGGTCGATGAAGAACCGCTCTCCAACCTCGGGACCCTTGCGTACGACGAGGACCGGGCCCTGATCGATATCGGTTCCGGCGGACGCGGCGGCCTCCTCTTGCGACTCGCCGACCGGGGCGAACGACTCGGTCGCGCCCTCCAGGCGTGCTCCGCACGAGGAACACTGGGGAGGGTACGGCTCCTCCACGGGCTTCCCACACGCCGGGCATGATGTCATGGCACGCTTCCTTTCACCGGGCCGGTGGCGCGGGCGCTACTCCGCGAAACCGAACTCCTGCTTCTGGAAGGACTCCGTGATCTGCGCCTCGAGGGCGGCCACGACCTCGGGGGTCTCGAGGACCTTCGCGAGCTTCTCCTCGCTCAGGCGGTTCTTCACGTACGGGTCCTTCAGTGCTTCGCTCAGCCTGCGACCGTTACCGACCTCGCGGATGACGTACTCGACCACGCGCTCTTCCACCGCGTCGGTCGCGATGTCGTCCATGAAGCGCTGGAGTTTCTCCGACAGTGTGGGCACTGATCCTCCTCCGCACGACCGGCCTTACCGGTCGTTACTCGTCCTCGTCTTGATCATCGGGCGACTCGGCAACATCGACGTTCGATACACCCCGAAGGTCGCTCGCAAGTATCTCGATAAGGCGTTCAATGTCCCCACCGGAGATGACGTCCTCACCAGCCTCACGCTGGCCCTTCAGCCTGCGGACGAGCTCGGCGCGAAGGATGTCGATCTTTCCGTGAAGCACGCGCCGCCGGTAGGAGATCCGCTGCTCTTCCTCGTAAAGCTCGTCGAGGACGGAGCGAAGCTCCTCGTTGCTCTTGTTCTCGAGATCGATCAGCACGTCGTCGTACCTGCTGTCGCTCACGGTCCGGGCCCCTTTCGAATCGGCACCGTGCCGGACACCGCCGGCACCCTGATTGTAGCAGACGAGCACGGTGTACGTGCCCCGACCTTAATGCCTCAACCTTCACTCTAACCCGAGGTCGTTGAGATCGCGTGTCGTTCCTGCGAGGACCTCCCGTTCGGCCTCCTCCACGAAGCTGCGAGCTTCGGCGATCTCCTGCGGGGTCAACCCGCCCTCCAGCAGACTGATACCAAGTCCCGTCTCGAAACCGCGCCGCACCGCGTCGGCCACCTCATCGCGAGCAGGACCCACCCCGGCGCTGTCCGCAAGCGTCGTGGTCGTCATGTCGAGGGCGCGCCGCGCCTCATCGTCGAGGCGGAACACCGCCGCTTCGAGAGAGACATCGCGCGAGATGGTGAACGACCCGTGCTGCAGGACGGTCGTCCCGAGCCACACCTGGGCACTCCCTGAGAGCTTGCGCATGCCGAGCGACAGATCGGCCGGGGTCGTATGCAGGTAACACGCAAAGGAGCCTCGGTCGCCTCGTGGGCGCTGCGTCA
>Ga0114946_10003045_pt1 | contig 11438 bp, 10 predicted proteins | sample WalLakDeSediment_FD_88676 | JGI IMG/M metagenome (GOLD analysis project Ga0114946, IMG submission 88676) | Lake sediment microbial communities from Walker lake, Nevada to study Microbial Dark Matter (Phase II) - Walker Lake 11/02/13 Deep Sediment | ecosystem: Environmental > Aquatic >...
CCCCCGGCGGCATCGCCCGGTGGGCGGTCAACACGACCGACGACGTGATCAATGGTGCCTGCGACGCTAGCCATTGCTCCTTGCGCGAGGCCCTGGCGGCCGCCGGAGCGCACTCCGGAGCGGACGAAGTCACCTTCGCCATCCCGGAGACCGATCCGGGTCACGACGCGAGCACCGGCGTCTGGCGCATCCGACCGGTGAGCGACGGCTACGACGTCCCGGCGGACACCGTCGTGGACGGGTCGATCGCCCCGAGCCCGGTCGAAGCGACTGCCGCGGCCGGGCCGCGGATCGAGATCGACGGGACGGACCTCGGCTCGCGCGGCATCATCGGCCTGCGGCTTGCCGACAGGGCGACGGTGCGCGGTCTGATCGTGAATCGCTTCCAGCACGGCATACGCATCGGCGGCGACGATGTTTCGGTCGAGGGCTGCTACGTAGGCACCGATCCGACCGGCACCGCGGCCGCACCGAACGGCTCGCACGGGCTCCTGGTGGGCAGCGCGGCCGAGGGAGTCCTCGTCGCGGGCAACCTGCTCTCCGGCAATGGCGGGTGCGGCGTTCGGCTGCACGGCGCGGGCACCCGCGGCAACACGCTGCGGGACAATCTCGTCGGCACCAACGTCGACGGGACTGCCGCGCTGGCGAACGCGGGCTGCGGCGTCCTTATCGACACCGGAGCACACGACAACACCGTGGAGGGCAACATCGTCTCCGGGAACGGCAGCCACGGGATCCACGTCCTGGACTCCGGAACCGACCGCAACGTCATCCGGAACAACCGCGTGGGCACCAATGCGGACGGTGCCCTCGGCCCGGGCAACGGCGGCTTCGGCGTGGCGCTGTTCAGCGGTCCCCGCGACAACACGATCGGTCCCGACAACACCGTGGCAGCGAGTGCGCTGGACGGCGTTCTGGTGGACGGTGCGTTCAGCTTCACGAGCACCGTCGGCAACTCCATCGTCGCCAACAGCATCACCTCCAACGGCCGGAGGGGCATCAACACCATTCGCGGCGGCAACGACGAGATCCCGCCGCCGAGGTTGGCGTCGGCCGGAGCGGCGCGGGCTTCGGGAACCGCGTGCGCCGGCTGCATCGTGGAAGTGTTCTCCGACGCCTCCGACGAGGGTGCGGTGTTCGAAGGCAGGACAACTGCGAACGCCGACGGCGCCTGGACACTCGCCAAGCCCGGGGGCTTCACCGGCCCGCACCTAACCGCCACGGCGACCGACGCCGAAGGCAACACGTCTGCGTTCGGCGCGCCGGCGGCGATTCCAGGCACCACGCCGGGACCCGGCACGACCGTGCCCACCGCGGCGGCGACCGTCACCGCCACACGGACACCGGCCTCGACGCCTCCCGGCGGCCCGGCTCGGATCCAGCTGCCGTGGACGGGAAGGAAGGGGGTTGTCACGGGCGGATAGACGGACGGCAATGCAGGCAGTGTAGGGTGTCGGCACTGCGGCGGCCCGGCGGCTGTCAAGCGGGCGCCGGGGTGGCCGAAATCGGAGTCGTCACTCAAGGCCGACGTGGGGCGGTCGATGTCGTGTCGGCTCGAGGCCGCGAACCCACCGCGGGATCGTGAAGAGCGGGCTGCGCGTACACGATCATGACGAGGTCCGTTCCGGTGGGCCCTCCCAGTAGGAGCTCGCCGCCGGCATAGTGGTCGTCCACGCCCGTTTCGCCCTCGATCCAGGCGACCTTTCCTGCGGACAGGACCTCCAGGCGCAGGACGCATTCACGTCCCGCGCTGCCGTCCCCAGCCGGCACGTCGAGCACCGCCCAGTCGCCGCCGCGCAGCTGCCCGAGCTGGACCTCGGCACGCCCCACGGCGGCTTGAGCCGAAGGTCGACACCGTCCACGGCGGTCGTTGTCCGGTCGCCACCCGCGCCACCACGGTGTATCGCTGAGCGCGCCGAATCGCGCCCCTCAGTCGGAGGCCAGTTCGCTTGCCAACAAGGCGCGCGAGGTATCCGACCCTGCGGTTCCATCCATGCCGTCGAGGGTCGTCACGGCGGGTGGCCGAGGCCACAACCGGCGGTACGCCCGCTCGACTCACCACCTCCGTGTGGACGGTAGGTAGGCCGGCGGAGGCCTCCAGCCTGGGTTGACGCTCCAAGTCAACGAGAGTGTTGCGATGCTGCCGGGGTCGTTGTACTCGACCCATACTGAGTGCGTACCGGCGCCGAGCGGCACCGTGACTGTTGCGGCGAACTGTGGGCCGTCCCAGTTGTCGTGTAGAACTCGACCGTTGATGATGAGGCGTGCGCCGCCCCGTCCCTTGAGCGTGAAGGCGTGGGCTCCCGCCGGCAGGTCGATCAGGCGGCTCAGCCGTAGCGAGAAGCCGTCACGCGGCAGGACGGGTGCCGGCGCCCCGGTGTTCCAGTCGAAGTCGATCGTATCGTGGTGCGACACCTTCAGCGCGCGTTCCGCCAGCCACCGATTGCCGAAGTACTCGCCGCGCCAGCTGTCAGCGGGGCGCGTGCCCATCACCTCCACCCGATCACCATACAGGACGAGCACGCGCACGTCGGCGGCGCTACCGCTGACGGCAAGAGCCGCGATGCGGCCGCCGGAGACGCGCCCTGGGTGCGGGGCCGTCGAAGGGTGCCAGACGTCCACCAGCCTGCCGTCGCGGCCGAAGCGTCTGATATCGGCCGCTCGGCCATCCAAGACGTAGACGAGGCCGTCGCCGTCGACTGCGACGTCCACTGGGTGCCAATCGGTGCCCTGAGCGTCGTCGGAACGTCCGAGGGGACCCCACACGGCGATCCGGTCACCCCAGGCGCTGAATCGCTCTACGCCCTTGCCCGCGGCCACATACACGTCTCCAGACGGCCCAACGGAGATGGCACGCGGCCCGTGCAGCTGCGGCCAGCCTCCCCATTCGGCAAGCAGTTCGCCCGTCGCGCTGTACCGCTGGACACTGGCTTGCTCGCGCTGATTCGTCACGTAGACCGTACCACCTGGACCTGCGGCGATGTCGGTGAAGTCCGGCCGATTGAAGCCTCCCGGCGCGCCGATGCGCCAGTCGCCGAGGTGCTGACCGGTCGGTCCGAACAACTGAACGCGCCAGGCCTTGTCGTCCAGCACGTAGACGGTGCCGTCCGGCGAAACGTCGATGGCTTCGATGCTGCGGAACCTACCGGCTCCGACGTGCCCGAACGCTCCGAAGCCCCACTGCCCCACGAATCGGCCTTCGGAGCTGTAGTGCAGCAGACGCGTTGATGGCGAACCGTCGGCGACGTAGAACGATCCGTCTGGTGCCACCGCGATATCGGCGGGGGAACCGAACTGACCGTCAGGGTAGTACCTCGCAGTATGGTCTGAGCACCGGTTCAAGGAGCGGCACCCCCACAGACCCAGCAACTCGCCATCGGGCGCAAGCCGCTGGACGCGGAGATTGCCGGCGTCGACGACCAGCACTTCGCCGCCGGCGCCCACTGCCACGTCCTCCGGGGACTCATACTCCCCGTGATCGGTGCCGCGCCCTCCCCACGCCATCTGCGGCGCTCCGCGCCCCTCGAATCGCTGAACGAGGTTGTTGCGTCGGTCGGCCACCAGCACCGTGTCGTCGGGCGCGACGCCCACACCCGCGGGTGCCTGGAACTGGCCGTCACCGCCGCCGAAGAAGCCGAGCGTGCCGTAGTCGTGGTAGTAGCCGCCCTTGCCGATGCCCACGATGCGGTGGTTGCCGGCGTCGGTGACCCAGACCGGCCCGAGACCCGCTCGTGTCGCCAGGTCCCTAGGCGCCAGCACTTGACCGTGGCCGGAGCCCGTCGTGCCCCAGCTGTCAAGGAACCGGCCGTTGAACATCAGGCGCTGGACACGATCGTTGCCGGTGTCCGCGATCCACACGTTCCCATCGTCATCTACGGCAACGCCCGAAGGACAATCCAACTGGCCGGGTGCCTGACCGTACGAGCCGAACGTGTGATAGTGCTCGCCATGGGCCGAGAAGTACTGGATCCGGTCGTTGCCCGTGTCGGCTACGTACACGAAGTTGCCGTTCGGAGATACGGCAACGCCCATGGGAGTGTCGAACTCGCCTGGACCGTCGCCCATCCGCCCCCACTGGCCGGCGAACAGTCCGGCGCCGTCGAATCGCTGGACGCGATGGTGCCGAGCGTCCACGACGTAGAACCCTCCACCCGGCGCGATGGCAACACTCGTCGGATGACCGAACTGCGCCATCGGCGGGGTCATGCGCGTCTCTGCCGACCACTCCGAGCTTCCATCCTGGGCCAACGATGTGACCAGACCGTGGCGACCCAGCACCACGCGATCCGGGCCGGCGGCGACACCATAGCCTCGCCAGGGCCACGACCGGATGAGGCGACCGGACTCGTCGTAGTGCCGCACAACGCTTCGAGCCACGCTGACCAACACGCCACCGTCAGGCATCGCGGCTACGTCCCATGGGCCGCCCTCACGCGGCCTGCCGTCGACGACTGCCGGATCGATCGGCCACGAGGACGCCAGCGCCCCGGAGGGCTCGAACCGCTGGAGGCACGGCTGATCGCCCCCAAACGCCATGAGCAGCTTCCCGTCCGGAGCAGCGGCCATCCCTTGCGCGGGACCATTGCTGCACGCTCCATCGATGCCCCATGCTTCCAGGAAGCTACCCTCGGACGTGAACCGCTGGACTCGGCGGTTGCCGGCATCGTGAACGAGCACCGTGCCGTCGGGTGCCACGGCCACATCCACGGGGGTGTCGAACTCACCCTCGGCATCGCTCTCGGCGCGGCGACCGAAGTAGCCGACATGGCCGAGGTCTCGGTCGAGCCGCATCACGACGTGGCGTCCGGTATCGGCCACGTACACTGCACCGTCCGGGGATGCCGCGATCCCCAACGAGACCGGGTGGTCGGGGGACTCCGCGCGGAAGTTGTAGGCCGTTGGCCAGTGCCACAGTCGGCTGCCAGTGTCCCGGACGAACTCCCCCGTCCTGTCGAACTGCAAGAGCTTGTGGTTGTCGAGGTCCATGACATAGACCGAACCGTCCGGTCCGATGGCCATGCCGCCGACTTCGCCGAAGGCGCCATCGACCGTCGCGAAGTCGAGCACGAACAGCGGCGCGTCCGGCACGCTCGGTCCTGATGCCTGCGTGGCCGCCGAAGCGAGCAGCAAAGGTGACACCAATAAGGCCACTAGAAGCGGTCTCGGCGGCATCGGGCTACTCGACCTCCACCAGAAAGCCGTAGAAGACATCTGCATCCTCGTACCAGACCCCTACGCGCACAACGTACAAGCCGGGCTCGCGCACGAGTTGCAGAGGCTGCTCGCGAAGCAATGGCAGCTCGTAGTTGGGGCCGACGGCCACGCCATCCTCGTATGGCCAGAACGCCCAGTCGTCGTACGTCGGCCGGCCACGTTGGTCATCGTAGCGATAGGTGCGGAGACGTATGTGCGTGGGCGCCTCATCAGGCGGAAAGGTAAGGGATCCCACCAGCGGCGAGTCGGTCCTCAGCGGATCGGCCGGTGCGATCATGCCGGTGAAGTAGTCCACACAGCCCGCTTCCGGCCAGCAGTAGGTGCCGATGCCGGCCTCCTGTTCGATTCCGTCGACCTCCAACAGGGCGCGGGGCGGACGCACCAACGGGCGCCGGGTTCGAGTGGGTACCGGCTGGTGGGGATCCGCCGCGGCGCGGAGCCCCTGGTTTGGCTCGACCGGCGCTGCGGTCACCATGGCTATGGCCAGCAGGCAGGCGGTCGCGGCCAGCGCAAGCAGCGCGACGACGACACGCGGCCTATGTCCTGGATCGAACTCGGCCATAGTCGTCTCCTCGGCGATCCGTGACGGGGACAACGGTTACCCTGCCTCGTTCGCTTGAGACCGGACGATCGGGCCTCCGAGGTCATGGGGGTTAGGGACCTCAATCGGCCGGTGTCCGTAAAGGGAGGATATCATGGCTGGGTCGCTGCTCCAAGGGAGCGCCGGGATAGGGTCCCGGGGCGTGATGAGGCGTGAGGTTGTCTGGTGTGAAGGCGGGTAGCGGCCCGGCGCTTGCCGCGCTGGCGATTGGAGTAGTAGCCGTAATAGCGCTGCATGACCTGGCCCCTATCGGGGATAGAAAGCGACCCACTACGTCGTCGACCACCTTGCGCCAGCGTCCGGCAGCGTGCTCGTAGGCGTCCTCGTAGACGCCCCGAAACCGGTCGAGTTGATCCTGGAGCAGGCGGCAGCGCGGTGATGCCGTCGGGCGCCGCGGACGATAGACGGCGGCGAGGGCGGCCAGAATATCCGGAACCCACAGCCGTGACCTCGAGGTCCTGGCGCGTGCGCCGCCGCAGGTCCACGAAGGAGTGGTCGAAGCAGCAGAAGTCGAAGAACGACTCCAGGCGCGCCCGCTCGATACGGGCGAGCTGCACCAGCTCCCGCTTGCTCTCGGCCACCTCCTCGGCGCTGGCCTGGAGCGCCGCGTCCACGGGAAACTCCCCCCGGTCACGCGCCGCCAGCCGCTCGAGGTAGATCGCGTCGGCGATCCAGTCGTCCGCGTCGTCGGCCTCCAAGTCGATGGCCGGATCGAAGCGATGGCCGAAGCCGTCGATGTTGGTGGCGTAGGCGTCGACGTTCTGCCGGAGCGAGTTCGAGTGCTCGGTGAGCAGACAGAGCGCCTCGGGGTCGTAGGGCGGCTCGAGCGCACCGGCCGAGGCGAAGGCGGCCGACAGGTCCTCGCCGCCGGGCCGGCTCGCCGGGTCCTGGGTCTTGGCGCTGACGACCACCGCCTTGAGGATGGTCTGCAACCGGGCCTCGGCCTCGTGCACGGCGGCGGTGTCGCTCACTGCCCGGCCTCCACGTAGGCGACGAGCCCCTTGGGTCCGCAGGAGAGCGACCGCACGCGGTAGCCCTCGGCCGCGAGCTGAGCGCGGGCCGCCTCACGCAGGTCGTCGATGCTCTTGGCCTCGACGACCATCTGCCGCGCGGGCTCGGGCGGTCCGCCGGGGGCTCGATCGGGCGGGATGACGAATACCTTCACGGGGTGCTGCACGGCCTCCTCCTCGGCTGCGGATCGGGTGGAGGCTCGGCGTGTGGCCCTGGCCGGAGGAGGCATTGACCTTTACGGCACCGATCGGCTGAGCCACACGCCTCGCCTCCGGAGGTGCAAAGCCACGGAGGCCCCCAACGGGGACAGCTACTTGCTCACCGGCCTCTCGGTCTGGGTCCGCAGGTAGACGTTGGCCGCACCGATCGCGGCGAGCACCGCCTCCTGCCAGCCCGCGCCGCCGACCAGCGCGGAGACGAGCGCGGTCGCGATCGTCGCGACACCCAGCCAGATGGTCTTGCTCTCGTACCAGGGCTTCATGGGGCACCTCCCGGAGTTGAGTCCGGAGAGGCAAAGCCCGGGATGTCGAATCGGGGACTCGAGCCGCATTCCACTTTCACAACTCATCGCCAAGTGCTAATTCTTGCGAGTCGCCACGGTGCCGCCAACCGGCGGACTCCTTTGCTGTTGACTTGCAAAAATTAGCGTCATGCGCTAGTTTCTGTAAGTGCGATGCTGCTTGGTATCGCAAAGGAGGACGGAATGCCATCGAAATCCGCCATGGCTCTGTGGGTCGAGCAACTCCAATCCAGGGGCCGCTACACCTTCACCCGTGCCGAGGCGGAATCCGACACCCAGCGTTCCTTCGTCGCGGCGCAGACCGCGCTGCGAAGGTTGAAGCAGCAGGGTCGCGTCACCTCGCCCCGGCGTGGGTTCTACGTGGTCGTGCCGCCCGAGTACCGTGCCGCGGGCTCACCACCGGCGAGCTGGTTCATCGACGACCTGATGCGGTACCTCGGCCAGCCCTACTATGTCGGGCTCTTGAGCGCGGCCGCCATCCACGGCGCCGGGCACCAGCAGCCGGTGGTGTTCCAGGTGGTGACCAGCCAGCCGACCCGCGAGATGCGCGCGGGCAAGGTGGCCATCCGCTTCACGATGAGCGGTCTGGTGGAGAGCTTGCCCGTGGTCGAGCAGCAGACCGAGACCGGAACCATGCGCGTCGCGGCTCCCGAGACCTGCGCCTTCGACCTGGTTCGCTATCCGGAGGCGGCCGGTCACCTGAGCAACGCGGCCACGGTGCTCGCCGAGCTGGCCGAGCGCCTCGATGCCCGCAAGCTCGTGGGCGTCGCTCCGCTCGTCCGGCTTCCGGACGTGCAGCGCCTCGGGTTCCTGCTCGACGCGGTCGGGCAGAGCGAGCTCGTCGGGCCTTTGGCCGAGTGGCTCGCGAAGAAGCAGCCACGCTCCGTGCTCCTGGAGCCGAGAGAAGCGGCGAAGGGCGAGCTCGATGCCAGATGGCACGTGGTGCCGAACGTCGAGCTGGAGGTGGATGTATGATCCCGCGCGCCAACATCACCGCCTGGCGCGCGGTCGCGCCGTGGCCGTCCAATGAGCAGGTCGAGCAGGACCTGGTGCTCTCCCGCGCACTGGTCGACATGTTCAGCAAGAAGGTCGTGGCCGACCGGGCCATCTTCCGTGGCGGCACAGCGCTCCACAAGCTCTTCTTCGGCGCGGGTGGGCGCTACTCCGAGGACATCGATCTCGTGCAGCGCGACGCCGGTCCGATCGGCGAGCTGATCGACGCCATCCGTGAAGCCCTCGACTCGTGGCTCGGCAGCCCGAGGTGGAAGCAAGGCCAGGGGCGCTTCACGCTCTACTACCGCTTCGAAACCTCCTTCGCACCGGTCTCCACCAGGCGCCTGAAGATCGAGATCAACACCCGCGAGCACTTCGCGGTCCTCGGGATCGACACGCGACCGTTCACCGTCGAGAACCCGTGGTTCAGCGGCACGGCCGCGCTCGCGGTGTACCACCTCGACGAGCTGCTCGGCACCAAGCTGCGCGCCCTCTACCAGCGGAAGAAGGGGCGTGACCTCTACGATCTCTGGCTCGCGCTCGGCACGGGCAAGCCGAACCCCGATCGCGTCGTCGAGTGCTTCCAGCGCTACGTGGCGCACGACGGCGCCGCCGTGTCGCGCGCCGAGTTCGAGGCCAACCTCGCTGCCAAGCTCGCGAGCGCCGCGTTCCTCGGGGACCTTCGCTTGCTGGTCCCGCCAGAGGTCGAGTACGACCCGGTCCAGGCGGCCGAACTGATCGAGGAGCAACTCATCGCGAAGCTGCCAGGCGAGCCGTGGAAAGGAGCGCACGAGCCATGAAGGTCATCGACCTCCCGGATGACAAGAAGGACCTCTTCTGCCTGTGCCTGGAGGACTGGTCGGACGACGCCAAGGAGGCGGGACCCAAGCGCCGCGAGTGGCTGGACCGCTGGCAGGCGCACCGCGGGCTTCGGGCGAAGCTCGCTCTCGACGACCACGGCGTCGAGGGTGGGATGATCCAGTACGGGCCGATCGAGCACTCGCACGTCGACGGCGAGGGGCTCTACTTCGTCTACTGCATCCACGTTCACGGCTACAAGCAGGGCCGAGGGAACTTCCAGGGGCACGGGATGGGCAAAGCGCTGCTCACCGCTGCCGAGGAGGATGCTCGCCAGCTCGGGGCCAAGGGCATGGCCGCCTGGGGTGTCTGGTTGCCCTTCTGGATGAAGGCCTCCTGGTTCAAGAAGCACGGCTATCGGAAGGCCGATCGCCAGGGCGTCGCGGTCCTGCTCTGGAAGCCTTTCACCGACGATGCGCGGCCACCGCGCTGGCTGCTGAAGACCGGCAAGCAGCCCGAGCCTCTCCCCGGCAAGGTCAACGTCACGGCGTTCAGCAGCGGTTGGTGCCTGGCGCAGAACCTGGTCTACGAACGTGCCAAGCGCGCGGCGGCCGAGCTCGGTGACAAGGTCGCGTTCCGCGAGATCGACACCTCGACGCGGGCCGCGGTAGCGGAGTGGGGCATCGCCGACGCGGTCCTCGTGGATGGCAAGAACCTCCAGAAGGGCCCGCCGCCGAGCTACGAGAAGATCCGCAAGACGCTCGCGAAACGAGCAGCCCGTCTGAAGTGAAGTCCTCGTCCTTCGGTGGCTCCCGTCGAACGACTCGATCCGCCGGGGTGGGGGATACGAATCTCAATCGGCCGGTGTCCGTGAAGGGAGGATATCGTGGCTGGGTCGCTGCTCCAAGGGAGCGCCGGGATAGGGTCCCGGGGCGTGATGAGGCGTGAGGTTGTCTGGTGTGGAGGCGGGTAGCGGCGCGGATGGAGTCCAATGGGTGCATCTAGGCGTCCGGTGGCGGCCAGGAGCGGCTCGCGGGAGTGAACCGACACGACGTGAACTATGCGGATGCGGAGCCCGAGCGGGCCCCTGGCGAGTCGCTTGAGGGCTGGGTCGGCCTGTCGGAGTGCGATGGGATGGTGACGGTCAGGCGGCGGTGGTGGCCCAAGGTCCGGCGCGGGGGTCGCGGCCCTTGTCTCGGACGTGCGCGAGGATGCGATCGATCACGGATGGCTGCAAGATAAAGGCGATGATCCGCATTTCGGCGCCGCACGCCGGGCACTGGAGAGGATCGACTTCGTAGATGCGGCGCAGCAGGTCGGCCCAGCGGAGGCGGATCTCCCGATTCGAGACGGTGAGTGGGGCGAGGTCGGGCGGACCCCCACCGGGGTGGGACGAATCGTGGGGGTCGGTGGCGGCTTCCCGAGCGGCGCGGCGCTTGCCGCGCTGGCGATTGGAGTAGTAGCCGTAGTAGCGCTGCATGACCTGGCCCTTATCGGGGATAGAAAGCGACCTACTACGTCGTCGACCACCTTGCGCCAGCGTCCGGCAGCGTGCTCGTAGGCGTCCTCGTAGACGCCCCGAAACCGGTCGAACTGATCCTGGAGCAGGCGGTAGAGCGGTGATGCCGTCGGGCGCCGCGGACGACAGACGGCGGCGAGGGCGGTAGTGGCCAAGAGCACGAGACTCCACGCGTGGCGCGTTCGCGGCGAAGCAGTCGGGCTGGTCGCTGGCCCAGCGCTTGAGCTCCCTGATCGTCGTCGGCGCGCGAGTGCATACGCTGACGAGCGACCTGATTTCCGACAGCGCGGCTTCCGCGGCGATCCATCGCGCTGACGGCCAGCGGGGCGCCACGCGCGGTCGGGACCGGGAGATGCTCAGCTCTTTCCACCAGAACTTGCGAACTAGGGGGGCACAGTAGACATGGCCATCAGCGCCCGTATTCACCCAGTCGCTTTCATGTGTGTGATCGCTCTCGCTCTCCTGTCGTGGACGTTCATCGGCTATGTGCATGCCCAGTCGAACTACGCCTGGACACGGATACGGCACCTTCTGGACGGGTCCAATCCTCCCGGGGGGGCGGCCCTCCGTATGACGTGGTCTTCACTGATTGCGAGGGCTCATTTACCGGCTGCACCGCCCCAGGTCTGGGCAACTTCTTCTACCGGGTTACCGTGTAGCGCTCGAGCCATTCCAACTGCCTGTGCAGATGGCGCGCCTGGCCGAGGCCGGCTACCACGTGCGGCGCGTCGAGGTCCTCGCCGACATCGCGACGATCAACGCGCGCCACAAGGCACTGATCG
>Ga0114946_10003046_pt1 | contig 11435 bp, 8 predicted proteins | sample WalLakDeSediment_FD_88676 | JGI IMG/M metagenome (GOLD analysis project Ga0114946, IMG submission 88676) | Lake sediment microbial communities from Walker lake, Nevada to study Microbial Dark Matter (Phase II) - Walker Lake 11/02/13 Deep Sediment | ecosystem: Environmental > Aquatic > Freshwater...
CTGCTCTTCCCTGTTCAACGGTCGTCTCCTTTTGCGAAATTGAGTCCTCTAACAAAGCTACAAGAATAGGTCCGAAAAGTTTTTCCTGTAAAAGCCTGACCTTGCGCTGACGGGCCATTTCTAAGAGTGCAACAAAAACGACGATTATTTCCCAGAGTCCGCCGTTTGAAATAAACTCTTTCATGGGCATTGGCTGTTTATTTTTTTGCAATAAATCATAAATGTACGCGGATTTTTCAACTACTACAAAATCTTCAACAACATTGAAGACAGAAGCTTCAGCATCTTTTAAAGCCGCTTCAGCAAAAGCATGCATAATATCGCTTAAGTGGTTGGCACCCTCCCAGATTGTATAAGCAGATTCCTGGAGGTTAAAAACTATAACTTTTTGCCCCCCCGTAGACCGCAAATATATTTTTTGCTGTTCTTCTTCCTTTTGCATTAAATATTTCGCTGCTTCCTTGAAAAGACGGTACTCCCGGAGTCTTTGAAATAGTTCTTCAGCGGTATTAATTTCAAATATGTCTTCGTTTTCATCTGTATCGGCTTCACGGGATGGGCGGGGCAATAGCAGTTTCGATTTGAGGCGCAGCAGGGTTGCCGCCATTACTAAAAATTCACTGGCAATATCCAAATTAAGCTCTTTCATCGATTGCAGGTACTCCAAATACTGTTCGGTTATCTCCGCAACCGATATGGACCATATATCAACTTCTGCTTTTTTCACAAGGTGAAAAAGCAGATCAAAAGGTCCCTCAAAAACAGGTAATTTAATAGTATATTCTGTCTGCTGCATATTCCCGATCAACTCACATATATGTTAATGTTAATCGCTCAATTTTGAACCCATCATCCGCTTTCTGTCTAGCGCAAACCTATACTTTCCATAACCTGCCGGATTTTTCTTTCTGCCTGCTCTTCAGCGCGTAGTGCTCCTCTCTTTAACATGTCATCCAGATAGCCTTTTTCCCCGGTGATTTGACGGTACCTTTCCTGAAGCGGTCTCAATCTTTCAATTACAATTTCTGTCAACTCTTCTTTTAAATCTTTATATGATTTCCCAGCAAAATAATCTTCAATCTCTTTCCTTTCTTTTTCCGTAAGCAGCTGGTATATTGTCAGCAGGTTATAGATGCCGGCGCGCTTTTCGTCGAAACGAATTTCACGCAAAGAATCGGTAGTGGCTCTTTTAATTTTAGTTCTTATTTCATCAGCAGAATCTAAAAGAAAAATGGCATCATCTTTCTTATCTTCACTTTTACTCATTTTTTTATCCGGATTCGTCAGGCCCATAACCCTGCCGCCCACCGGAGGGATAAAAGCTTCCGGAAGAACAAAAACCTCACCGTAATGATAATTAAAGCGCTGGGCAATATCTCTGCACAATTCAACATGCTGCCGCTGGTCTTCGCCAACAGGAACCCGGTCGGTATCGTAAAGCAAAATATCTGCAGCCTGTAAAACGGGGTAGTCAAAAAGACCGACGCTCACCTCTTCTTTTTGTTTCTCCGATTTTTCCTTAAATTGCGTCATGCGGTGAAGCCAGCCCATCGGGGTCATACAATTTAATATCCAGGTTAGTTCTGAGTGGGCCCTGACCTGAGATTGCACAAATACTACCGAATGCTCTTCATTGATACCGGCAGCAAACAACAGGCCTGCCACTTCCCTGATATTGTTCCTTAGTATCCCGGGATCCTGGGGTATAGTAATTGTATGCAGATCAACCACGCTATAGTAAGGCTCATATTCCTGCTGCATTTCAACCCAGTTACGGATAGCGCCCAGGTAGTTGCCCAAATGTAAGCTGCCTGTTGCCTGTATTCCGGAAAAAACTTTCTTTTTAGCCACCAATAAAAATCCTCCTTAACAAAACGGTTACGGTCGGATCAAGGCCCGGTAAATAGCTGATTACCAGAATACACAGACCGGCAACAAGTCTGAATACAGGACCTATAATCGCCCAGAGGATGCCGGTTAACAACAGCCCGATTAATATTAAAGGGGCATAACGTTCAATCTGCTGATATACCCTTAGATGAACATCCGATAAAAAAGAGATCAATATTTTTGAGCCGTCAAGGGGCGGTACTGGCAGCAAATTAAAAATTGCTATATAGATGTTAATCAGAATCAACTGGTGCATGAACATAAAAAACAAACCGTTAAATGAAATTAAACCGCTGTTGATTAAAACGGCTAGTACTAAAAGGCTAAAAAAACCAAATATAAAATTTGACAGGGGTCCGGCGAATGAAACCCAGCGCAGACCCTTGCGGTAATGATTGAAGTTATAGGGGTTAATCGGAACCGGTTTTGCCCACCCGAATCCAACCAGCAGGATCATAATCGAGCCAATTGGATCGAGGTGATTTATGGGGTTAAGGTTCATACGCCCCTGCATTTTAGCCGTGGCATCGCCGAAATAATATGCCATACGGGCATGTGCAAATTCATGAATTGTAATTACTATCAGCAAAACCGGTATTCTAAGCGCTATTGTAACAATGTCCTGGTTAAATAAAATTTACTTCTCCTCCCTTTTCTCGGCTTCCAGATACTTCGTTACGTAGTTATGCTCTTCCTCAACAGTATGCACCTCACCATCAAGAACAGCCTGTTTTAAAGATCCAATAATTTTTCGATAAAGCGGCCCCTGTTCCAAACCCATATTTTTCAAATCTGCTCCTGTTAATGACGGCGTGATGTAACGAAGTTTATCCATATACAGCTTTAAATGATCCCGGACTATTTTTTTTTCTGCAAGTGTATAGGTAAACAAAATAGCCTCTGTTGTTAAATTTTCAAGAGACCTGACAACCAGGCTTGGGTTAATGTCAGGCTGGTCGAGTTTTTTTAAAACAACCGGTACTTCCCTGGTGGATTCTAAAATTACCGAAGCCCGTTCTTTAGACAGAGATAGCTTTCTTATTATAGCAGACTGATCTGCGTAATCCAAATTGAACAAAAGTCCGGCGACATATAGCAGTTCCGGGTCGGGATCTTTTTCCCATTCACGGCTGCCGGCCCAGATAAGAATTTCTTCGATATTTTTCAACAGCTGCACGGTATTTTTATTCAGGCTGACTCTCGGGTAGAGATAATCAATTATACCAAGTTGATCAAAACGTATAAGTATTTTCAGGGGTGAAGGTTCACTGTAGATCAGTTTCAATTCCTGGTTCAAACGCTGACGGCTCACTTTCTCCAATACCTTACGGTCAACGGCATTTTTTATCATTTCCAGCGTTTCAGGCTCGATAGAAAAAATGTAACGCTGCTCAAATCTGACAGCGCGCAGAATACGCAAAGGATCATCAACAAAACTTAATTTGTAAAGGGCCCTGATCACCTTTTTCTTAAGGTCGCTTTGACCTTTAAAGTAATCATATATTTTACCGTAATTCTTACCTGAAAGTGAGCAGGCCATAGTGTTAATTGTAAAATCGCGCCTGAAAAGATCATTTTTCAGGCTTGAACTCTCAACCTGGGGCAGTGCTGCGGGTGAAGCATAGAATTCTTTTCGGGCAGTGACGAAATCCAACCTTAGGTTGTCCTGCAGTTCAAGAGTGGCGGTGCCAAACTGTTCAAAATGCCTTATTTTACCACCTAAAAGTTTCTGCAGCTTAAAAGCAAATTGAACGGCATCACCAACAACTACAAAATCGAAGTCTTTTTCCAGGGGGTATTTTAGCAGCAAATCCCTTATTGTTCCCCCAACCAGGTATAGTTCAAAGCTCTCACGCTCGGCTACTTCGCTGATTTTCAATAATAACTTCTTAGCCGATGATGGAAGGCTCTCACTATTCTCAATTGAACTGTTGACTGACCCATTTTGCGGTAAACCCTTCAGGTATAACGGTTTATCTCCTGTCATCACAGTACGCCCCGTGCTGTCAAGATCGTTCCAGTATCTTAAAACATCTGTACGGGTAATTATACCGGCAAGTTTATTATTCCGATCAATTAAAGGCACCCGTCCTATGTTATTTTCAACCATCAGCCGCCGTATTTCACTCAGGGGAGTTTCGGGAGCGGCTGTAATCACTTTTTTAGTCATAAATCCTTTCACCGGGGCATGTTCAAGCTTGTTTCGCAACCCTTTCTGTAAGTCACGACGTGAGATTATACCAACTATTTTTCCATTTTCGGTTACCGGGCAGCCTTTAAAACCATTCCTGTTCAGCACGGCGTCTGCTTCGGTCAGACTTTTTTCGCTACTGACAGTAAAAACAGGTTTTGAAGCTGCTTTTACTGCATTTAAGACTGGTGGAAGGTAATAGCTGAGCAGTTCAATAATCTTCTTTTTAAGATCATGAGTTTCGGTTCCTTTTACAATTGCAGAAACAGTAGAAGGATATCCTTTAACATCAAAGGGTGCCAGTAATTCCAGCAGATCCAGATCTCTTTCGCCTGATCGTGCTGCAAGGTAAATGCTTTCACTCATTTTTATAATAACTACAGTAAGCGCCGCATTCTCAAGCTCATTTAACATCTGAATTAAAACGGCTGCACCGGCAATATAATGATCAAACTCTGCCGTGCTGATCAGAACACGACGCTGGTTTAATTCAAAAAGCTCGCTATTGGAAATTAATTTTTCCAGAACGTTTTTTTGGGCTTCATTCAAAGATGCACGAAGGTGTTCCTGGACCAATTTTAGATTGATGCCGCGCTCCCATAAAAAAGCCAAAATACGGGCATCCCTGGCCGTAGAAATATCGTAAGTTAAGCATCCCGTATCTTCATAAATACCCAGGGCAAAAAGGGTCGCTTCAAATTCCGTCAATTCGACCTGTTTCTCTTTGATCTTTTCTAAAAGTATCGTTGTCGTTGCCCCAACTTGTTCAATAAATACTCCGTTGGCGCCAATATTTACATCACCGGGGTGATGATCGTAAACTGTAATCTCTTCAGCTTGCTCCAGGAGTGAAACCGAACGCCCCAGCCTTTCTTTGCGGTTTGTATCAACAACTATTATTGTGTTGGTCTCTGCCGCTTCGACCTCATGAATCTTTTTTAGTGGCAGAATATCACGGTAGAGGTTGACAAAAGAACGCACATTGGGCTGCAGGGATCCAGGCATTATAACAAAGCTTCCGGGGTAAAGCTTAGCAGCGGCAACAGAAGCTGCCAGAGCATCAAAATCACAATTTTCATGAGTTAATATTACTGTCACTGTAAGGCTCCCGTATCAGTCTATGAATGAATTACCGCTTACTGGCATATTTATCCCCAGCCATCGCGAGGCTCCGGCAGTAAGGTCAGCATAAGTGGTGCGAACACCAAGATCAACATTTCGACGCATTGAAGAACTCCTTGCTATAATTGGCACATATTCCCTGGTGTGGTCAGTAGTAGGGAAAGTTGGGTCACATCCGTGATCTGCCGTAATAAACAGCAGATCAGTCTTCTGTAACTTTTTCAAAAAAGCAGCCAGGTAATAATCAAAATCTTCCAGGGCCAGGGCAAAACCTTTACTGTCATTTCGGTGTCCGTATACAGTATCAAAATCCCCAAAAGTGGCCCAGATCAGGCCACCTTTAACGTTATCCAACAAATAGTGCAGTTCACCGGCAATGGCATTGTTATCTCCACCCGGGCGGTGAAGCGTTATGCCACGATGAGCAAATATATCGGCAACCTTGCCAATAACAGCAACATGCAAGCCTGCCTCACTGATATGATCCAGAAGAGTTTTACCCGGCGGCGACAGTGAGAAATCACGGCGTCCGGCTGTTCTCATAAAAGAGCCGGATTCTCCGGTAAAGGGACGGGCAATTACCCTTCCGACAGCATGTTCGCCGGTTAAAATTTCACGGGCCTTTCTACACCATGCGTAAAGTAAGTCCGGGTGAACAACTGATTCATGTGCAGCAACCTGAAAAACGCTGTCAGCAGAAGTATATACTATCGGGTAACCTGTTTTCAGGTGATCATCGCCCAATTTATTGATAATCTCAGTTCCCGAAGCGGCAATGTTTCCTAAAACGTCCCGGCCTATTTCCTTTTTGAATCTCTCAATAATAACATCAGGGAATCCATCCGGATAGCCGGGGAAGGGTTCTTTCAGAATCAGGCCTGCCAGCTCCCAATGCCCGCTTGTGGTATCCTTGCCGGGTGATTGCGGAGACATCTTTCCATAATAACAGGCCTGCAGCGGTGGCCCTGTTTTGTCATCGGTAATTTGTAAAATTCTACCCAAACCCAAAGAAAAGAGGTTTTTTAACTCCAATGGTCCGTGTTTTTTGAAAACATTTCCCAGTGTATTGGCGCCATCATCGCCATAAAGGCCGGCATCAGGCAGAGCGCCGACTCCGGCGCCATCTAAGACAATAATAATTACTCTTTTTTCTGGCAGATCAGGCCCGGGGATGTGACTTGTCATAAACTTCCCTGATCTTCCTTCTGGTTATTTGGGTATAAATCTGTGTTGTAGAAATATCGGAGTGACCAAGCATTTCCTGGACTGATCTTAAATCAGCGCCGTTTTCCAGAAGATGTGTGGCAAAAGAATGTCTTAATGTATGCGGTGTGATATCACCCATAATATTTGATTTACGCGCGTATTTTTTCAGGATTTTCCAAAAACCCTGCCGTGTCATCCGGCCGCCATGATGATTAACAAATAGCGCCGGTTCACCATTTTTCTTAAGCAGTTTAGCCCTTGAATTATCAAGGTACTCACTGACAGAATCAATAGCTACTGTACCGACGGGTACTATTCTCTCTTTCATACCCTTACCGCGGCAGCGCAGGTAACCAACTTCCGGATCAAAATCAGTTATATTCAGGTTGACCAGCTCAGAAACACGTATTCCGGAAGCATACAGCAGTTCTAACATGGCCTTGTCTCTCAAACCATTATGCTCGCCAGGCCGGGGCTGTCCAAGCAAAAGATCTACTTCCCCTGTTGTTAATACCCTTGGCAGCTTCTTCTGGATCTTTGGAGACTCCAGCTCAAGGGCCGGATTATGCTCGATGATACCTTCCTGCAGCAGAAAAGAAAAAAAAGAGCGAATTGAAGCGATACAGCGGGAAATGGTAGAGGTGGCCCGGCCACATTTATGCAGATCCATAATAAATAATTTCAGCGCTTTTTGATCAACTGCTTCCGGAGCAGTAATTTTATGCTTATGCATAAAAGCAATGAATTTATCCAGATCCCTGCGGTAGGATTCCAAAGTGTTTTTTGCCAGTCCTTTTTCGACAGCAAGGTAATTCGTATAATTATGTAATTGACTTTGCATACTCCTGTTTTTCCTCACAGATCCTTAAAGCGAAGTATAGTATATTTCAACGTTACTGTATCATAAACCTTCTTAATCTGAGCAAATATTCATAAATATATTTAATTTATTGGCAAATCGAATATGTCTGATTGAGCATCGCGAACTGTAAAGCAATGATTGTTTTGCCATCCTTAATCTGACCTTTTTCAATCAGTGAGAGTGCTTCCGCCAGGGGCATGTTAATCACATCAATTTTTTCTTCCGGGTCCGTAGTCGGTGAAAAAGCACTGCGCAGATCTTCGGCCTGAAAAAGGTATATAATTTCATTGCAAAAACCGGGTGAAGGATAAAAGGAACATAGTTCACGCCATTTTGCTCCTTCAAACCCCGTTTCTTCAAGCATTTCCCGGCGCGCGCATTCCAGTGGCTCTTCATTTGGTTCAAGTTTACCGGCAGGTATTTCCAGCATTATCTCATTGACCGGCTGGCGATGCTGCCTGACAAGTATAACTTCACCCTGATCATCAAAAGCAAGGATGGCGACCGCACCCGGGTGTTCAACAATTTCGCGAAAAGCTGTTTCACCACCATGTATTCTAACCCGATCGTGCCGAACGTTAACAATTCTTCCGCGGTAAATATAACTGGTCGACAGGGTTTCTTCCATCAGGTAATCTTTGATTTTGGACACCTCTTTTCAACTAACCAATTCTTTCTTGAAGCGTCTTGCTCTCTCTACCAGGCTGTCAACATGCTGCAGGCTAATCTGATCAATGCTGGCGCCGTCAAGCATTCTGGCCAACTCCTCCCGTTTTCCTTCTTCTGTCAGGCTGGCAGCCATGGTCAGAGTCCTTTCTCCCACTGTTTCCTTGTAAAACCGGAAATGACTGTCGGCCATTGAAGCTATCTGCGGACTGTGTGTTACGCACATTACCTGGTGATGCTGTGCCAGGTGGGTCAATTTCTCTGCAACAGCCTGAATGGTAGCACCACCGACTCCGGCATCAACCTCATCAAAAATTAAGGTAGGCACCGGATCCTGGCGGACCAGTATTGTTTTAAGGGCAAGCATAACCCTGGAGACTTCACCGCCAGATATAATTTTAGCCAGCGGTTTCACATCTTCGCCGCGATTGGCAGAAAAGAGAAATTCAACCTGATCCATCCCTATGGGCGAAAAAGTATCTTTAGCAGTAAATTTTACTTCGAAGCGGGCATTGGGCAGGGCAAGTTCCCTGAGGCATTCTTCGAGCAGCTTTTCCAATTCATCAGCTGTTTTCTGCCGCAATTCGCGCAGTGACATGCTCTCCTCAGTAAGCTGTTTTTCAATATTATCCAGATCGCTTTCTATTTTTTTAGCCGTGGCTTCACTGTTTTTCAGTCGATCCATTTCTTTCTCAGTCTGATCGGCAAAAGCCAAAACTTCTTCAATTGTTGCCCCGTACTTACGTTTTAAATTGCTAATCACATTAATCCTATCCTGTATTGCAGTCAGTTCAGAGGGATCAAATTCCAGATTAGCCTGGTAATCCCGTAATTCACGGGAAACCTCTTCCAACTGGGCAGATATGCTTTCAAGCATTTCAAGCAGCGAGTGAAGCCTGTTATCGAGTGATGCCGCTTCAGTCAGTAGCTGAAATGAGCGGTTCAGCCTGTCAATTATCGCTTCAACCGGGCTGCCTTCTTCTCCTGAATATAGATCACGGTAAGCTTTGGCAGTAAGCATACAAATTTTTTCCGCATTGGCCAGAACCCTTTCTTTCTGGATCAACGCCTCATCTTCACCCGGTGTCAGTGAAGCATCTGTGATCTCTGTAAGCTGAAAAGCCAGTATATCGAGGCGCCTCTCACGCTCACCACTGTCCTCACCTAAACCGGAAAGCTCTTTTTTTAACAACTGCCGGGTTTTATAAAGATCATTTAGTCGATCACGTGAAGAGCTTAAAATTTCACCGCCAAAAGAATCCAGCAATTCCAAGTGCTGGTCAGGGCGCAGTAATGACTGGTGCTGGTGCTGACCATGTAGATCAACTAAAAGTTGACCCAGTTCTTTTAGCATTGAAACCGGTACAGATCTTCCGTTAATCCTGGCAACGCTGCGGCCAGTGCGATAAATCTCTCTGGCAATAATCAGTTCCTCCCCTGCAGTAATGCCCGCAGCCTGCAGAAATTTCTCTAATTCATCCTGGAGATTCGGACCCGGGCAGACTATACCTTCCACATAGGCATTTTCCCTGCCCTGGCGGATTTGCTCAACAACAGCCCGTTCCCCCAACAATAAATTTATTGCTCCGATGAGAATTGACTTCCCGGCTCCTGTTTCACCGCTTAAAATATTTAAACCAGAACCGAAGTTTAAGGTAAGATCTTCTATTAAAGCTAAATCTATGACTCGCAGCTGGACCAGCATTTCTCTGTCTCCTATGATTTCAGCTTTTGGTGGAGCATCCTGTAAAATGAATAATCGTGGAAGCAGACCAATTTAACTTTCTGCCCTGATCGGCGAACTATAACATAATCCTCGTCTTCGAGAGCAAAACGAACCTGACCGTCAACAGTAAGAACAACCTGAACCTGGCGAGAGCCAACCCTCAGTCTCATCTGATCATTACCGTTTAAAATAACAGCACGGTTGTAAAGGCTGTGAGGACAGATCGGCGTAACTATAAACAATTCCATCGTCGGGTTAACAATCGGACCCCCTGCCGACAGTGAATACCCCGTTGAGCCCGTTGGTGTAGCTACGATCACTCCATCTCCTGAATAACTTTCCATAAAATCTTCATTGACGTAGGTTTCGACACGTATTATTCTGGAAAACGGACCTCTCGAAACAACGATATCGTTTAAAGCCAGGTAACAGCCTAATTCTTCATCACCGCGCAGCAGCCTGGCTTCAAGCATCATTCTTTCCTGATAACCATACTGTCCGGTTGTAATATACTGTAAAAATCTTTCCATCTGCTCAACTTCAATTTCTGCCAGAAAACCTTTATGGCCAAGGTTAATCCCCAGGATTGGCAGGTTCCAGCAGGCCAGATCCCTGGCCACCCTCAGAATTGTACCATCACCGCCCACAACAATCATTAACTCAAGTTTATCCTGCCAGAATTTTAGCTGGTCGGCCAGAGACTCCTCGCTGTAAAAATCTGCCTGTTCTTTGCCGGCAATTTTGAGGCTGACTTGGCGTTGGTTGAAGAACTGTTTAATCTTCTCCACAACTAAATCAGAATTCTTTTTATGCCAGTTGGGAATTAAACCAAGATCTTTCACACAAACCCTCCTGAATGCTGAGCTTCAATAATACGATAAATTCTGCGCTACAGTCTGAGATCCTTCTGAATGTTAAATCTTATTGTTTATCAATTCGCGGTGAGACGTGCTGACAATCTGTTCAAGCAGGGAGTTCTGATCAGGCAGACAGAAACAGGAGATTCCTGTCCGAAATTCAAAATATATGAAGAATTCTATGTTTCCTTTTGGGCCCGGCCACCTGGAATAAGTAAGATTGCCACAGCAATATCCTACTGAACAGGCAAACTCAATTAAATTCTTAAGCACCTGCCGGTGCACAGCCGGATCGCGTATTACACCGCTTCCCCTGTCTGCCTCGGCTTTGCCTGCTTCAAACTGCGGCTTTACAAGGGCAAGAACAGCGGGTACAAAAAGTCCTGCCAGTACGGGCAAGACTTTTTTCAGGGAGATAAATGAAACATCTACAACAGCAAGATCCGGCCTTTCCGGTAAATCGTTCCTATGGAGCTGCCGGACATTATGACGCTCCATTACTATTACACGGGAATCATTACGCAGGCTTTGTGCCAGTTGCCCATAGCCGACATCAAGAGCATATATCAGTCTGGCTCCTTTTTTCAGTAAACAGTCAGTGAAACCGCCTGTTGATGAGCCGACATCAAGGACTACCAGGCCTTCAACATTCGACGAAAAATCATTTAAGGCTCCTTCGAGTTTGAGCCCTCCGCGGCTGACATAAGGATTACCGGCTTCGATTATTATTATAGCCGCATCTTCTGCAACCATCGTCCCGGGTTTATCGACAACACGACCGTTTACCTGTACTTTGCCGGCCATAATTTCAGCCTGAACGCGGCTTCGGCTTAGATCCGACCGTAAGTTAAATAAAAGCCTGTCAAGACGTTGTTTTTTTACCGGGGAGGTCAAGTAATACCTTTTGCTGCTTTC
>Ga0114946_10003047_pt1 | contig 11434 bp, 7 predicted proteins | sample WalLakDeSediment_FD_88676 | JGI IMG/M metagenome (GOLD analysis project Ga0114946, IMG submission 88676) | Lake sediment microbial communities from Walker lake, Nevada to study Microbial Dark Matter (Phase II) - Walker Lake 11/02/13 Deep Sediment | ecosystem: Environmental > Aquatic > Freshwater...
CCGTAACAAAATTTTGCATAGAGGGAGAATGATCCATTTGACTTACCTTTCTGTTTTGCAATTAAGCAAAACGCTCATGGCTGGTTCAGGCAATGCCAGCCTTTTTAATCTATGATTGTAATTTCATTATCGTACACTTAAAACCAATCAACAGTAAAAACCAAAGCACGCAGCTTGATTGTAAAAGAAATTTTCTATTCCCCATGAATCTTCATCAAGCCATCCTGCGGGAAAATAAAATCTCACCTGCGGTGGATCTTGACCGATTAAAAAAGGAAAAAATACCCGGGAGTCTCTGTCCGGTTTAACAGATATCCCGGGTATAATTCAATTCAATTATTTATTTGTCAGTTCAGCATCCATGGCTGCTATGGCACTCATGCGCACGATCGTTTCGACATCACAGTGTCTTTGCAGTACATGTACGGCTTTTTCAAGACCGAGCAGGATTGGTCCGATCGCTTCGGCACCACCCAGGCGTGCCATCAGCTTGTAGGCGATGTTGCCTGCTTCCAGCGACGGGAAGATGAGCACATTGGCGCGGCCTTTGAGTTTATTGAAGGAATAATTTTTCTCCATGATTTCGGTGTCGAAGGCCAAATCTACCTGCATCTCGCCGTCGACATCCAGATCCGGCCGCCGATCCTTAACCATCTGGGTAGCGGCAGCAACCTTCAACGTCAACGGATGGCGGACACTACCGAAATTGCTGAATGAAAGCATGGCAATGCGCGGCTTGATATTGAAAACCCGTTTCACCTCGTTAGCGGCAAGGATGGCCGTTTCCGCAAGTGTTTCGGCAGAGGGCTCGATATTGACGGTGGTATCGGCAAAGAAAATAACCTCATTCTTAAAAACCATGGCATAAAGTCCGGCTACGATTTTCTTCTCTTTCTCGACCTCTAATATTTGCAGGGCCGGACGAATTACTTCCGGATAATAGTGATTAACACCGGATATCATGGCATCGGCATCCCCCATACGCACCATCATCACACCAAGTACATTGGGTTCCTGGCGAAGAAGCCTGCCGGCGGCGGCGTGGGTTATGCCTTTGCGGTGACGCAAGCGGTGTAATTCATCATTATATTCCTTAATCCGGTCAAATTTTAACGGGTCAATAATTTCGGAACCGGAGATATCCAACTCGTTTTCATTCGCTATTTGAGCAATCTTAATCGGATCGCCAATCAGAACCGGGCGGGCGATTTCCTCGTCGACTAAAATCTGAGCTGCCCGCAGTATCTTCACTTCTACACCCTCGGGGAAGACGAGTCGTTTTTTAAGTTGTTTGGCCTTGTCAATAATCGTTCGCATCACTTCATAGGATTTACCCAACCTGCGTTCCAGGGCGTTACGATACTCATCCCAATCCGTAATGGGTTGGCGGGCAACACCGGTGTCCACGGCCGCTTTGGCTACAGCCAGGGCTTCCCAGGTTAACACACGCGAATCGAAGGGCTTGGGAATGATATACTCGTTGCCGAACATGATGGGTTTATCGCCATAAGCGCGGATGACCGAGTCGGGCACATCCTCTTTTGCCAGATCAGCCAGGGCCTGCACCGCGGCGAGTTTCATTTCCATATTGATGGTACGTGCCTGAACATCCAGGGCTCCGCGAAAAATGAAAGGAAATCCGAGCACATTATTAACCTGATTGGGGAAATCCGAACGACCTGTGGCCATAATGATATCATCACGCACCGAAATAGCGTCAGGATAGGTGATTTCGGGATCAGGATTGGCCATGGCAAAAATGATTGGTTTATCGGCCATCGATTTAACCATGTCCTTGGTTACCAGATTGGCTACGGATACGCCGCAAAAAACATCCGCACCCTTCATCACATCACCCAAACTTGCCGGTCCGTCTCCATTGGCAAAACGTTCCTTATAAGGATTCATGCCGTCTTTGCGGCCTTTATAGACCAATCCTTTGGAATCAACCAGATACATATTTTCAAGTCGGACTCCCAGATTCAGGTAAAGAATGGCACAAGCGATTCCCGCCGCACCGGCGCCACTGAATACGACTTTGACATTTTTAATTTTCTTTTTCTGTAATTCCAGGGCATTCAGCAATGCGGCTCCGGAAATGATGGCCGTACCGTGCTGATCGTCATGAAACACGGGAATATTCATGGTTTCAATCAACTTTTCTTCGATAAAAAAGCATTCCGGTGCTTTAATATCTTCCAAATTAATACCGCCAAAGGTGGGTTCCAGCAATTGCACGGCGCGTACAATTTCATCCTGGTCTTTGGTATTCAGTTCGATATCAAACACATCGATATCGGCGAAGCGTTTGAACAACACCCCTTTACCCTCCATGACCGGTTTACCGGCTTCCGGTCCGATATCGCCGAGACCTAATACCGCTGTTCCGTTAGTGACCACAGCGACCAGATTTCCCTTGGCCGTGTATTCATAAACCAATTCGGGATGGGCATGAATTTCCCGGCATGGTTCAGCCACTCCGGGCGTATAGGCCAGACTTAAATCACGCTGGGTACTGCACGGCTTGGATGAAATAACTTCAATTTTGCCTTTCCGTCCTTCGGAATGATACTTAATCGCATCTTCTTTTCGAATCATTTGCTTCTCCTAATGTTTTCGTAGGGTTCCTTTATTTTTAACTCATCCATCTTGCGATATAAGGATGAGAGACTAATATCGAGAATTTTAGCGGCCTCCTCCTTGTTGTTTTCGGTACGCTTCAGTAAACTGATGATATGCTTTTTCTCGAATACCGCCACGGCATCTTTCAAGCGATCTGGCAGATCACCTTCATACTCGAAATCGATCATATTGGGTGGCAGATCATTTTTGGTAATGTATTCGCCATCACTCAAAATTAAGGCTCTTTCAATGACATTTTCAAGTTCGCGAATACCTCCTTTCCAGGAATAATTCATCAGTGTGCGCATGGTCTCGTTGTCGGCATTGATGATTTTCCGTTTTAATTCCCTGTTATACTTATCAATGAAATGCTTCACCAGCAGGGGGATATCCTCACGACGTTCGTTTAATGAGGGTAATTTAATTTCCACCACATTAAGACGATAGAATAAATCATCCCGGAACGTGCCTTTTTCGATATCGGTTTCCAAATTACGATTGGTGGCAGCGATAATGCGTACATCAATGGTGATCGGCGCCGTACCGCCAACGGGTAGTATTTCCGATTCTTCAATGGCCCGCAACAATTTCACCTGCAAATGCAGTGGAATATCCCCGATTTCGTCCAGAAACAATGTGCCGCCATTGGCCATTTTAAAATGACCGTCCTTATCGCGCACAGCACCGGTGAATGAACCTTTTTTATGGCCGAAGAATTCGCTCTCCATCAAAGTGCCGACAACCGCACCACAATTGATAGCCACAAATGGTTTATTTTTACGATCGCTGTTGTAATGAATAGCGCGGGCCACCAGCTCCTTCCCCGTCCCACTGGGTCCGGTGACCAGCACATTACCCTTGGTTCTGGCCACTTTTTTGATCAGTTCGAAGACACGCTGCATCTGTGCACTCTGTCCGACGATATTGCTGAAGTTATATTTTTCTTCGACAACCTGACGCAAGGTCTGATTTTCCTGCACCAATTCCTTGTGTTTAATCAACCGTTTTATTTTATGCAGAACGTCATCAAAATCAAAAGGTTTTAAGATGTAATCATAGGCGCCCATGCGCAGGGCTTCAATAGCCGATTCCAGACTGCCGTGTGCGGTGATGATAATAATCGAGGTTTGCGGACAGATCTGCTGACTATTCCTGATCAGTGTCATGCCATCCATTTCCGGCATTTTGAGATCGGTGATCATGATATCGTAATCGCTGGCTTTGAGCAGTTCCAGGGCCTCGCGACCATCCGAAGCCTTTGCCGTATCGTAGTCCTCCTCCTGAAGCACCATACTCAGCGAATCCCGGATGGCGCGTTCGTCATCGACAATTAATATATTTATTTTCATCCCTTAACTCCTGACGATACGGGGCAGGGTGATGGTAAAAATACTGCCCTCCCCGACTTTACTGCTGACATCGATTCTGCCATTTAAGTTTTTAATTATGCCATAGCTCACGGATAAACCCAGGCCGGTACCTTTACCAACCTCCTTGGTCGTAAAAAAGGGTTCGAAAATCTTATTGATAATCGATTCGTCGATTCCAATACCTGTGTCCTCGAATTCGATTACAATCTCATTACCCTTTTTAAAGCTACGCACAATAATGCGATTACGTTCCTCCGTAAGCGCATCGACGGCATTAATCAGAATATTGATGAATACCTGCAATAACTGATCGCTGACCAGATAAAGCATCGGTAAATTGTTATCCAGCTCCAACTCGATGTTGATACTTTTGGTGCGCCGGTCATATTTAACGATACCGACGGCGGTACGGATAATTTCATTGATATTCGTAGCACTGGCTTCATAACTGGAAGGCCGGGCAAAATCCACCAGTTCGCGCACGATTTTGCGGATGCGATCAATATTTTTGAGAATGGTATTCAGGTATTCAATAAACGCCTGATCTTTCACTTTACGCTTAATAATTTGCGCCATGGAGGAAATACTGGTGAGGGGGTTACCAATCTCATGGGCCACTCCGGCAGCTAACAAACCCAGGCTGGCCATTTTTTCCTGGTGCGATATCTGAAACTGGGCTTGCCGGAGCGCCTGGGTGCGCTCCTCGATTTTTGTCTCCAGAGTGGTGTAAGATTCCAATAATTTACGGCGCATACGTTCAAACTCATTGGCCAGGGTTTTGATCTCATCCTGGCTATCAATGACGATTGGTTGGGTTAAATCACCCATACTCATCATATTGACCGCATTAACCAGCGAGCGGATGGGCGTTGTAATTTTTCGTGATAACAGGATGGCCACGACCATCATCATCAGACCAATGACGATATTGGCCAATATTATTTCCAGAAGAAACGTACGCAGCTCGCTAAAAACTTCCGCCCGGCGTATCAAAGAAACTGCACTGAGACTGCGATACCCCTCCAGCGACAATCGGCGCTCTAAATAGTTTTCACCGCTTAAACTGTTTTGTTCATCGAGTATCTTCAATAGGTCTCTTTGGTCGGCCGCCAAATCGTTTCCTGCCCTTACATTCATAATGGCGATTGGACCAACCGGTGTCTGTAACCAATGGTCGATATTTTCATTAACCGATCGTAACCTTTTTCTGATTTCCGGCATTGGCAGGCCATATAGAATCTGAGCATTGGTGGATACCTGCCTCTTCACCAGCAGGAACTGTTCACCGGGCGCAAGCCAAAAATCTGCGGTATCCGCATTAAACTCAAAAAGATTAGGACGGAACTCTTCAGTGAGGTTTTGTTCAAATATCAGCTGATCCCCATGGAACACTGCCACAGGAATCGGGCTGGTTCCTTCCCACTGAACCGGCAGGCCATCGCTATCCCCGAAAAATTGTTCCTGTGGCAGATTATGAATTCGTGTACTGAGAGAAAGCACCTGATTCTCGCTGGCTTCGAAATAATCCTCAAGCCGTTGTGTCACCAGCAGGTTTGATTCCGCTAAAACCGATTGATAGACCCGGCTGATTAAATTCTTATTCAGGAAATATCCCAAAACACTGAACAATAAAAGGGGTACATAAGAAAAAAGCAGAAAATAAAGGATGAACTGGACATTCAAACGCTGGAATAATTCTTTAACGGCCATGAACATCCTTTTCCGCATTTGCGAGGCTGCAATAGTTACTTTGAAGGTTGGTAGTGTGCACCATATATGGATCGATTTTATTAATCCTCATTTCGCTGTGCATATCTATTAGATGGAATTTATATTTATCCATAACTCGTATAAAAAACAAAAACTTGCATCACTTTGTCGTGCTGCTAATTTACATAAAAAGAAGTATGGAAAAAACATTTTAGGAAAAAACCATTCATTAACGCACCGATTGATAAAAAAATCATTCAAGCCCGGATGAGATTACTCATCTCATTTATCTTGTACCTGCCTACCCGGAAATAAACTTGAAATTGTCCTCCTTCGGGAAAGATTGTGCACATATCAGAAGAGTATTTAATATTGATCCACGTGGATTGGCATGAATCCGGACAGAATCATCATCCTAAGAATAATGCAATGACGATCGGAAAAGCCAAAAAGAATTTGCTTGTTAAATTTCTGCTTTTTACATTCTTCGGAGAGTTGATAGTTCCAAATACATTATAAGGAGAGGTTCTACTATGAGAAAAATATTATTCATCTTCGCCATTGTTTTATTGGCCATATTTGCCTTGAACCTGTTTGCCCAGCAGAAGTTTATGTATGTCGGTGCGGACAAATGTAAAACCTGCCATCAGCAGGAACGCTACGGTAATCAGTATGGAATCTGGAAAGAAGGACCTCATGCCAATGCCCTTAAATCGCTTTCCAGTGAAAAATCCTTAAAATATGCCAAAGAAAATGGCATCGAAGATCCCACCAAAGATCCCAAATGTCTGAATTGCCATGCCACCTACGCCACGGTTGATCAAGCCCTGATCGACCCCAAAGGCAGTTTAACCCTGGAAGAAGGCGTATCCTGTGAGTCCTGTCATGGCCCGGGCAGCGAATACCGTAAACCGGCAATTATGAAGAAATCGGCTTACGACGAAGATTTTGCGGCCGCCCATAAAGCGGCGATGGCCGTCGGATTGATCGAACCGACCGAAAAGATGTGCGTGACTTGTCATAATGAAAAGAATCCTTTCCATACCGGATTTGATTTTAAAGATAAAGTTTCCAGGGTACAGCATCCTACACCCTATCGTAAAAAATAATAAAAAAGCCGCCTCGTGCGGCTTTTTTATTTCTGCCTTTTTGTTTATCTTGCCTGAACACTGATCTGATTCCGATAAAGCCCGTTATCAACTCTACAACATAAAGGATAAGCCATGGAAAATTACGGATTCTGGTCCATCTTACCACCCTTTCTGGCCATCGCCCTGGCCATCAAAACCAGGCAGGTTTTCATTTCCCTGCTCTTCGGTATCTGGATTGGCTGGGTGATATTAAACCAATGGAACCCCTTTTACGGTACGTTGGCTACCATTCAGGCTTTGGTAGATGTTTTTAAAGACGCCGGAAACACCCGCACCATTATGTTCAGTTCCCTGGTCGGGGCCTTGATTGCCTTTATACAACGTTCAGGCGGTGTGGAAGGTTTTATCAACTATGTTAACCGCTTTTTGCAGTATATTGAGTCGCGTAGAAAAGGCAACAGCCGCCGGGTGGTGCAACTGCTGGCCTGGATCACCGGTTTTTCCATCTTCGTCGAATCCAGTATCAACGCCCTGACCGTCGGATCTATTTTCAGGCCCATTTTTGACCGGCTCAAAATCCCCCGTGAAAAATTGGCTTACATCGCCGATTCGATTTCTGCGCCTACCTGTATTTTAATCCCCCTCAATGCCTGGGGAGCCTACATTATGGGTTTACTGCTTGCCCAGGGGCTTAATGATCCCCTGGGTATTATGATTCGGGCCTATCCGCAAAACTTTTATCCACTTCTGGCCATGCTGATGGTTTTATTGGTGATCACCTCGCAGAAAGATTTTGGTCCCATGGCCAAAGCTGAAAAACGGGCCCGCCTGGAAGGCAAACTCCTGGCTGATAATGCTACCCCGATGATATCGAGCGATGTCATTGCCTTACCCAAAAAAGAAGAAATCGAGCCCAGGGCGCGCAATATGATCATTCCCATTTTAACCATGGTCGTTATGATGCCTGTTGGACTTATCTATTCCGGTTGGAGCCAGGTAGAGGACATCGCCTCCCTGAGCTGGGGCACTGCCCTGTTTAAAGCCATTGGCAGTGGTTCGGGATCAACAGCGGTATTATGGGCGGTGTTGAGTGCCATATTAATCGGCGGATTAATGTATCGCATACAACGCCTTTTCAAATTGCCGGAGTTGATCGAGCTGACTTTTAAAGGGATCGGAGGATTGATCCCTCTGGCTCTGCTGATGATGCTGGCCTTTGCCATTGGCAAGGTCTGCCGCGATCTGGGTACAGGTATTTATGTGGCCGAACTGTCCAAAGAGTGGCTGAGTCCTCATTTCGTTCCCCTGGTCGTTTTTTTAGTGAGCTGTTTCATCGCCTTTTCCACGGGCACATCCTGGGGTACCTTTGCCATTATGATCGCCATAGCCATACCCATGGCCGTAACCATGGAAGTGAGTATTCCCCTGACGGTGGCGGCGGTTTTGGGAGGCGGTGTCTTTGGGGATCATTGTTCACCCATATCCGATACGACCATTATCTCTTCCATGGCTTCGGCCAGCGACCATATTGATCATGTTAAAACCCAGTTGCCCTATGCTCTTACTGCCGGAGCCATTGCAGCTTTGTTTTATCTGATCATGGGATTCATTTAAACAGTGCGGAAGAATTACGTAACATGGCATGATGATTGGGGAAATTACGGTGATTAATAATCAGATCGGCAGGATAGAAGTGAGCAGTATCTGGGACGTCGCTCAAATATCGATGTATTTAACCAAATCTTCGCGATTGGTTAAATGAACCAGTAATCCCTCATAAACCAGGTCTTCGACAACGGCTTTCAATGCTTCCAGGGGGATGTCATTTTCGAAACTGAAATGCCAGATGTCCGTCGGCGCCATGCTCAGGGCCAGCAAAAACATTTCGTTTAAACTGAGTTTCTGGTCGGCCTCCAGTTTGGCCACAATACGCTTCAAAATTTCCATGCCTCGGGGTTTGATGTGCCTTGATGTGAACCAGTAATTGGGCTGATCAATTAAATCGCAGATGGGAAAGCGATTCCCCCCATCGATAAACTGCGGGAGAAGATCGATGCTGGTCAGATATAAATTTTCCTCATCCTTCCAGAGGTCATCCCAAACCGCCGGATCGTTTTCCTGAAGCCATTTAAAGAAGACTATTTCCGCGGCGGGTATTTTCATCAGCGCCCGGCCATGAAAATTATCTACCACCCGCTGGGCCTCATCCATTTTAAAGGCATCCAGTTCAGCCACTGTAAATTCGATATAATTCTGGCTCATTAGCTGCTCCTCTTTATCCCGTATCAGTTTGCCGATATTCATGAAACACCTTACTTCATTCCTCTGTGTAACAAATCATCGATTCGTTTTAAATGTTTTTTCACTGAATGCGCTGTTCAACTTTATCCGCCACTAATTGCAATTGTTGTCTGGCTTTCTTTTCCAGGGCCTCACAATTTTTTTTCATTTCCTTAATAAAGGCCTCATCTCTGATATCTTTCAGGTTAATCAGGACATTATATATGCCCCCTTTAACACCACTGAAAGCAATATGGGCGCCGACCCCGACATCGCTGATGGAATTGGGATTGCCATGTTCCATCACCGTTACCGCCACTTCGATGGCTTCACAGGACACCCGCGCCGTCTGCAGCGGCACATGAACAGCATCTTTAAGGCCTTGCTGCTCTGCGGCCACCTTTTGCGCTTTTTCTTCGGCGGTTTTAGCAGGCAGACGGCGGGCTTCCATGTAGGCATTAAAGGCATTGGTATCGGCATCGATGGCCTGAATCAAACCGTCTTTAATGGCCTGCGTTTTTTCAGCAGCCTCATTGAGTATCCGGTCCACTTCCTCACTGCCGCGATTATTAGCCGACAGATTGCTCACCATGGAAGACAAGGCTGCACCCAGGGCACCGGCTAAAGCCGCAATGGAGCCCCCGCCGGGTGCCGGAGATTCCCTGGACACCTCATCGATGAATGCGCCAAGGGTCATCCGCACCAGGGGACCATTCATCGTCTGCGGTAAACCCAATACGCGCTCCTCGATGACAAAATCGCTGACATCCCTCAAACCCAGTGATTGCACGGCCGTTTCCAAAATATCTTTTACCGGGATACCCGGAGACCGACCCTGTTTGTACAGATAATATTTCCCTGTCTCCAATAAAGCCGGATAAGGCACCATACCCACAATCTCGCTGCCCGTGACCACCAGACCTCTTTCGGCGGCCAGGCGCCGGGTCTCTTCCAGAACATGATGCATGGCAGTCACTTTGTAATTGGTGAGATTAATGGATAACTGGGCGCGGTCGTATTCCGGAACCATCCAGCCAATGGCTTTACAATGACTAAATTTACCCGGCTTTTTAACCGATTGACCCTCGGATTTTTGGGGATCAATGCCGTTGAGGACCAGCAATTCAGCCAGATCGTAGTTATGCACATCCCGGCAATGGGCCATGGTTTCGGCAATGGTGTTACCATCAAAATCGCAACTGCCGCAGGGATAATTTCCCGCCTGGTATTTGAGTATTTCCTGCCCTTTAAAATAATAAGGATGGATATTACCGCGGCGTGCTGAACGCCCCTTCTCACGCAGTTCGAAAGCAATATCCGTGGCGATTTTTGTTTCCCTTGTATTTAAACTGATGTTATAGGCGATTAAAAATTCCCGTACCCCGATAACCGTGGCTCCGGAGCGGGCATTGAATTCAGCAGGACCGTAATCGGGCTGCCAATCCGGCTGTTTCAGTTTTTCGGCCAGGCCCTCATATTCACCCTGCCGTATAATCGCCAGGTTAATCCGTTCCGGACGGCGGGCCGATTTTTCGTAAAGATAAACCGGAATGCCCAATTCCTCCCCGACCCGTTTGGCTACCTCTTCGGCAAGTTCAATACACTCTTCCGTGGTCACCCCGCTCACCGGCACAAACGGACAGACATCCGTAGCGCCCATGCGCGGATGCGAACCTTTATGTTTGGACATATCAATCAGTTGCGAAGCTTTTTTGATAGCCTGAAATGCCGCTTCTTTAACGGCCTGCGGTGGTCCGATAAAGGTAACCACAGTGCGGTTCATCTCTGCGCCCGGGTCCACGTCCAGCAATTTGATCCCGCTGACCGCCTCAATACTGTCGGTGATTTGTTTGATAATTTCTTTGTTGCGCCCTTCGGAAAAATTAGGAACGCATTCGATCAATGCTTCAGTCATTCCATCCTCATTCCTGATTTCGAATTCTTTCCAGTACAGGTGCTAAACTTAATAAATTAATTGCATTTTCTAAAGAAAATTTGCCGCTGAGGGGATTGTGTCGTTTTCCTGAAACGTTTAATTTGCTTTCCTTTGGAGGGCAACATATGAATAATCCCTGGAAAACTCTTTCCACCCGGCTGATCTATCAAAATCCCTGGATTCGCCTGCGCGAAGATCAGGTAATTACCCCGGCGGGTAAAAGCGGCATCTATGGCGTGGTGGAAACAAAGCCGGCCATTGGTATTATCGCGCTGTGTGATGATTTACATACCTACCTGGTGGGACAATTCCGCTATACCCTGAACACCTATTCCTGGGAGATTCCCGAAGGGGGCGGACAGGATGGTGAGGATACTTTGGACGGCGCCAAACGGGAATTACTGGAGGAAACCGGTTTGATTGCC
>Ga0114946_10003048_pt1 | contig 11430 bp, 9 predicted proteins | sample WalLakDeSediment_FD_88676 | JGI IMG/M metagenome (GOLD analysis project Ga0114946, IMG submission 88676) | Lake sediment microbial communities from Walker lake, Nevada to study Microbial Dark Matter (Phase II) - Walker Lake 11/02/13 Deep Sediment | ecosystem: Environmental > Aquatic > Freshwater...
CTTCTGAGCCGCAATAAAAAACTCCGCACCCACTTCCGCCGCATCCTGGAACGCAAAGTCAGCACCGCCACCGCCATCTGCAAGGGCTTGACGGATGCCGGAGTCATGAACGCCACCCCCGAGGATATCGCGGCGCTCGCCCGCAACATTGCCCTGGTCGCGACCTATTGGCTGAATTTCCAGGGGATCCGCGCCAGCGCCAGCGCCAGCGCCAGCGCCGCGCGGAACGAGCAAGATCCTCTCGGGCTCGGGGTCTATCAGGTTCTGTCGCTGGTCGTTCCTTTTTTGACCGGCGAAGCGCGCGCCTTGCTGCGGCGCATCAGCCAGGAATATCTCTCCTGACCGTCCGCGGGGAGCGTTCGCTCAACGCGGCGGCTCGGCGGGCGGAGTCGCCACCCACTCCTGCAATTGATCCAGCGCGGCGTGCAGGTCGGCCGCCAGCCGGCCGCGATATTTCGTGGATTCAGTCAGTCCTCGCGGGTCGGGCAAGGTCGTGTAAAAGCGCCGCTCGCGATCCTGGAGAATTTCCAACCGCAACCGAACGCCGTGCCGGGCCAGAATCGGCTCCAGCTCCTCCCGCCGGGCCAGCAAATCCCGCCGCGTGATCTGATAGGCGTGCTCGCACACCCAGCGCCGGCCCGAGAAGCTGAACACGTTGGTGAAGAACATCTTGGCGTCGTCGCGATTGGGTTCGAACAGAACGACGTCGGTGTGCTCGAATTCGCTGTCGTACTGCCGCATGCCGACCTGCAGGCGGGAATGGATCAACGCCCGGAAGGTCTGGGACAACACCACCGGCAAACCGCCTTCCGTCAACTTCTCGCACTGGGCCGGCTGACCGGCCCCAACCGCCAGGCGGGCATCGAACGGGACCAGGGGGTTGAGGCAGAACAACAAATCCAGCCCCTCCCGCAAGGCCACCGAGGCGTGCATGGTCTTGCGCAGGGCGCCGTCGACGTAATGGCGACCGTCGATTTCCACCGGCGGGTACAGACCCGGCAGCGCGCTGCTGGCCTGCACCGCCCGCGAAATCGGCACATGGTCGTAACCGGGCGCGCCGAACTGCACCGGCTCGCCGGTATCCAGATCCACCGCCACCACGTACAGCCGGTTCGCCAACTGGCGGAAGTCGTTGCTCCGGCCCGGCGCGTTCCAGATCCGGGTCAGATATTCGTGAATTGGCTCGTTGTCGAAAAATCCGACCGGCAGCGCCCGTCCCAATCGAGTGAGCGCTTGCAGGAAGCTGAGATCAAAAGGATTGCTCAGATAGAGCCAGCAGGCCTCCCACGTCAGTCGGGGCACCGACGCCAGCCGTTTCCAATATTCGCCGAAGGCCGGCATCAAAAAAATCCGCGGGTCGAGCGGATGCTCCGCGGATTCGTTGCTGATGAAGGTATGGCAGATCTCGCCGGTGGTGAGCCGATTGGCCAGCAACGACGCCAGCACCGCGCCGGCGCTGACGCCCACATAAACATTGAGGCGGTTGAAGTCGATGCCCTCCAGCGCCTCGTCGAGCGCGCGCAGGGCGCCGATCTCATACACCAGTCCCACGGGTCCGCCACCGGCGACCGCCAGACCGATCCGGGAACCGCTGGCTTCGCACCGTGCGCTTTCGGGTTGAGTCACGAGCATGAGAAGCTCCCCCGATACGGGACCGGGCAATCGCCGCGCCCGGTTACGGCTGGTTTTCCCGCGCCGCGCGCAGGGCGTCGAGTTGGGCTTGTAAGGCGTCGACCCGCTGGATCAGTTCCTGAAGCTCGTCGCGGCCGGGCACGCCCAATCGCCCCAGCGTCCGCGCCAGTCGATCCTCGAACAGTTGCTCCACCTGATCCCAGGTCTCGGCCGCCTGGCCGCGCGTCTCCTCGGCTTGCGTCCGCACCGCCTCCACGGCTTCGGCGGCCGCCGCGCGAGTCCGTTGCTCGACTTGCTCGCCTTCCCGCACCAGGGACTCAAACAACTTGCCGCCCTCGCTGCTGATCTTGGCGAACGCGCCGATTCCCGCCAGCCAGATCAGATGCGCGGACTCGCCGATCGATTGAGGCCGCGGGTTGTCGGCGTCACTCTTGACGTTCTCGTTCATGATCTTGCTCCCATTGCAAATTTTTCCAGAACCGGAACCCTCTGCCCCGGCTTTGCGATCATTTTGTGACAAACCGTTAGAATAAACACCCTAACGCCAAGCCCCGCGTCGATCCGTGCGTCAATCATCCGCGCCATTTCGGGAGTCGCGAGGGGGTTCGAGCCGCCCCGCGTCCGGGATTTCCCCCCAGGAAACCATCAGGGCCACGCACAGCAGCTTGGCGAATTCGCCAGCGAAGCGGTGGATGATGGCTTCCGGATCGGTCACGATCTTCTGGTCGGTCACCAGGCCAAAATGGACGCGATCATTGTAGCTGAGAATGCTGACCCCCATGCCGATGGAGCCCGATTGCGGCACCCAGAACATCATCTCGGCGATCCGCGCGCCGCCCAGATACAACGGCGCGCGCGGACCGGGGACGTTGGTCATCACCGCCGAAGCCTTGCGGCTCAGGATCTCCAGCAGCGGTTGCTGCAACTGGTTGGGACCCATGCCGGCGACTTCCAGCAGGCCCAGCGCCAGAATCGGCTGGGTGGATTCCTTGAGTTCGTTCATCCGGCGCCGCACTTCGTAAAGTCGCTCCAGCGGATTGGCGATCCCCACCGGCAGCGCCAGAAACACCAGGCCGAAGAAATTGCCCAACTGGGGCGCCCGGTCCAGAGGCCGCAGATTGACCGGGATGACGGCGCGCACCTCCAAATCGGCGGGCGTCGGATCGCCGCGTTCGACCAGATAGGCGCGCAGCGCGCCCGCCACCGTGGCCAGCAACACATCGTTGACCGAACCACCCAGCACTTTGCCGATGACCTTAACCTCGGCCAGCGCCAGCGGCTCGGCCCAGGCGACCCGCTTGGAAACCCCGAGCGATCCCTTGTAGCGGGTTTTGGAATCGTCCTGCATCAAGGCCAGCCGGGCGATTTCCGTCGCCAGGCGCGCGCCGCCCCGGACGTAGTCGAAAACCTGGGATGGATTGCGGACCAGATCGCCCCCCACGTCGATCAGGCTCCGACCCAGCTTGAGAGTCCCGTTCATCACCTGCCCGATCGGTTCGAAAAACCGCCGGAACAGGCCGCCATACACCGCAACCTCTCCCTTCTGAACCGGCTCGGACCGGACGTCGGCGGTGGGGTCGGTCAGCGTCAGCAACACCTGGATCAGCGCGATGCCATCGGCATAGCAATGATGGATGCGCAGGATCAATGCGCTGCCGCCCTGATAATCCTCGACCAGATGGAATTGCCAGAGCGGTTTGGAAAAATCCAGCGGCGTACTCAGCAAATCGCTGGCCAAATACTGCAACTCGATCTTGTCGGCTCGCCCCGGCAGCGCGGTCCGCAGGACATGCCGGTTGATGTCGAAATAAGGATCGCGTTCCCAGAAGGCGCCCCCCGGTTTCTGGACCGGCCGTTGCCTGAAACGCGAGTAGCTTAAAAAACGGGACTCGACGATCGCCCGCAGCCGTTCGTAGGCCAGCCGTTCGGCGAAAATCATGACGCCGGTGATCATCATCAGATTGGTGGGCCGCTCCATGCGCAACCAGGCGGTATCAATCCCTGACATGCGCTCGCTGTCATCATTCTTCGGCATTGGGAAATCCAGAATCAGGCTTATCTTTCATTGTAAACCGCCGGACCTGCGGGAGCTTGGTTGAACTAGCCGCTCCACCGCGGGGGCTCCGCTCCTCGCGGCGCGCCGCCGCCCGTCCATAGCCACTACATGCAATAAACCCCTGCTTTGTCTCGATTACACTCCCAACCATGACCCCCAACCCGCAATCGGAGGAAAACCCTCATGTCCGATCTGGCCAGCCGCTTTCAGAACGCCGCCGCGGAGAGCAAGACCCTCGCCAAGCGACCCGATAACGACACCTTGTTGAAACTGTACGCCTGCTTCAAGCAGGGAGCCAATGGCGACGTCGAGGGCAAACGACCCGGCTTCACCGATCTGGTGGGCCGCGCCAAGTACGACGCCTGGGCCAAGTTGCAAGGGACGCCTCGGGAGGAAGCGATGCAACAATACGTCGATCTGGTCGAATCGCTCAAACGGGTTTGAACGTCAGATAAGCCGGCTTGCGCCCCAGGCCGGCGCGCCCGGCGCGCTAGCGCGACGATTCGTCGCGGTCTTCCGGGCGCGCAACCCGCAGGAGACCGAGACCGCTCTCCATCAATGACGACCCGGTGCGAACGACCTTCCGGGCGGTTCGATCCAACAAATCGCCGGCGCTCAGCGCGTCGGTAAAGCCTTTCCGCACCTCCTCGCGGAAGGCCGGCAGATGTTCCGCCGCCGCTTCCCGAAAACCCGCCGTCAATTCCGCGCGCACCCTGGGCAAGGCCTCGATCGCGGCCTCCTCCACCCCGCCGCGCACCCGCGCGCGCAGCGGCTCCAGCAGTTCCTGGCCGGCGGCCTCGGCGCCCGCCTTCACCCGCGCCTCCAGCTCCTCGGCCAGCGCCGCCAGCCGGGCTTCCAGTCGCGGCCGGACCCATCGCTGAAACAACACCAAGCCCAGCGCCAGCGTCAACAGGCTCGACAGCAAGGCCGTGGCCACCACTAACATCAGTAATTCGCTACCATTCACTTGCCTGTCCCTCCCGCCATTCGACCCTGTTTAACTTCACGGACAGCTTGCGCCGCCAAGGATTTTCAGGTCAGACAATTCTATAATTACACGTTAGTTACCAAACGAAGTCAGGAGCGAAAACCATCATGACTTATTTCGTCACCGGCGCCACCGGTTTCATCGGCCGGCGTCTCGTCGAAAAGCTGCTCCAACGCTCCGACGCCACGGTCTACTACCTGATTCTGGAACGCGAACTCCCGCTGGTGGAAACCCTCCGCCAGCGCTGGGGCAGCGCCGCCGACCGCACGGCGCCCATCATCGGCGATCTGACCTTGCCCCGACTGGGCGTGTCGGCATCCGATCAGACGCGCCTTCAGGGTAATGTTCGACATTTGTTCCATCTCGCGGCGATCTACGATCTCAAGGCCGGCCCCGAGATCCAGCACCGGGTCAACATCGAAGGCACCCGCAACGCGGTGGCCTTCGCCGAAGCCATCGAGGCCGGCTGCTTCCATCTGACCAGCTCCATCGCCGCCGCCGGTTTGTACGAGGGCGTATTCCGCGAAGACATGTTCGAGGAGGCCGAGGCGCTCGACAACCCCTACTATCGCACCAAACATGAGTCGGAAGGCATCGTCCGCCGCGAATGCCCGGGTCCCTGGCGCGTCTACCGGCCCGGCATCGTGGTCGGTGATTCGCGCACCGGGGAAATGGACAAAATCGATGGCCCCTATTATTTCTTCAAGCTGATCCAGAAACTCCGCAGGCTCCTGCCGCCGTGGATGCCGGTCATCGGCATCGAAGGCGGCCGGCTGAATCTGGTCCCGGTCAACTTCGTTGTGGACGCGATGGACCACATCGCCCATCTGGACGGACTGGACGGCCAATGCTTCCACCTGGTGGACCCGAAACCGCATCGGGTCGGCGACATTCTCAATCTGTTCGCCCGCGCCGCGCACGCCCCGGAAATGAGCCTGCGAGTCAACGCCCTGATGTTCGCGTTCGTGCCGGAGATCATCAAGGCCGGGCTGTCGCAACTGAAGCCGGTCCGCCGCATCACGGACCAGATTCTCAAGGACCTGGGCATACCGGCGGACGTGCTGGGCCTGGTCAACTACCCGACCCGTTTCGACTGCCGCGAGACGCTCAAGGCCCTGCAAGGGACCGACATCGCCGCGCCGCCCCTGGAAAGCTACGCCTGGCGGCTGTGGGATTATTGGGAGCGCCACCTCGATCCGGACCTGTTCGTCGACCGCAGCCTGAGCGGCGCGGTCAGGAACAAAGTGGTGCTCATCACCGGCGCCTCATCCGGCATCGGCAAAGCCGCCGCGCTCAAGATCGCCGAAGCGGGCGCCAAAACCCTCGTCGTCGCCCGCACCGAGGAAAACCTGCTGGAAACCCGGCGGGAAATCGAGCAACTGAGCGGAGCGGCCTTCATCTACTCCGCCGACGTCGCCGACCTGGCCTCCTGCGACGCGCTGGTGCGGCGCGTGCTGGACGAGCACGGCGGGGTGGATATCCTGATCAACAACGCCGGCCGCTCGATCCGCCGGTCGATCGAGAACTCGCTGGACCGCTTCCACGACTACGAGCGCACCATGCAACTCAACTACTTCGGCGCGCTGCGGCTGATCATGGGCTTCATTCCCAGCATGCTGGCCAAGAAACGAGGCCACATCATCAACATCTCCTCGATCGGCGTGCTCAGCAACGCGCCGCGCTTCTCGGCCTACGTCTCCTCCAAGGCGGCTCTGGACGCCTTCTCGCGCTGCGCGGCCGCCGAATTCTCGGACAGCGGCATCGAGTTCACCACCATCAACATGCCGCTGGTGCGCACGCCGATGATCGCCCCGACCCAGCTTTACCAGCACGTGCCGACCCTGAGTCCCGAGGAAGCCGCCGACCTGATCGTGCAGGCGATCATCGACCGGCCGGAACGCATCGCCACCCGAGTCGGCGTTTTCGCCCAGGTGCTGCACGACGTGGCGCCCAAGCTGTACGCGGTTATCATGAATACGGCGTTTCGCTTGTTCCCTGAATCGACCGCGGCCAAGGGACCGCAGCCGACCGACGCCTCGGAGCCCTCGCTGGAGCAAATTTCCTTTGCTCAGTTCACCCGAGGCATTTATTGGTAACTTTCGACTCTTTAAAATAACCACCACCCGTGAGAGTAGAACGATGAAACTAAAAATCGGCGATCCCGCCCCCCAATTCACCGCCACCACCACCCAAGGCGACACCGTCAAGCTGTCCGACTATTTCGGTAAAAAGCTGGTGTTGTACTTTTATCCGATGGACGATACCCCAGGCTGCACCAAACAGGCCTGCTCCCTGCGCGACCACCATCAGGAAATTCAGGACAAGGACGCCGTCATTCTCGGCGTCTCGACCCAAGACGTCACCTCCCATCAGCGCTTCACTGAAAAATATCATCTAAATTTCCCTCTAGTGGCCGACACCGATGGCGCCGTGAGCCGGGCCTACGGCGCCATCGGCGAAAGCGGCGGGCTGCTGGGAACCGCGATGAGTCTGATGGGCGTCGCCAAGCGCATCACCTTCCTCATCGACGAGAGCGGCCACATCGCCCATATCATCGACAAACCCGACTGTCCCAATCATGCCCTGGAGGTCCTCGAACTGTTGTAGGCGGCCAACCGAATCATGATGGAGTTGTCGTTTGCGGACCTCCGTGCTTGCATCCGGGATTGTCTATCCACAACCGATGGTCACATAATGGCGCGATCCAACGACACGGGCTCCTTGGAGCTCGACGCTCGTCCGAACGGTATCCAACCCCACGGTTGACGACACGCCCATCCAGAGTGTCGCCGAGGAGATCCGCATGTCTTGGCCGTATGTTCGTCCCATCTTTCGTCCCGCCGACCGACTGCCCATCCAGTCGGTCTCTGCTCCCTCGTCCGGCCCGTCCGCCGTCCGCCCCCCGGCGGACCTTGACCCGTCGGCGGGGCCGCCAAAGTGATCTTCCCGGAAACGGACGAACAAGGCCAATGGGACCAGGGAGCCGCCAGTCAGAAAGGAGGACGCAACGAGCAGCAGGACTGCTGGGGGATTTTTCCATCTCGAGACCCGCGCGGCCTGCTCGCCGCGGTGGCCGACGGTATGGGGGGTCACCTGGATGGCGCCTTGGGCGCGCGAACGATCATCGACGCCGCCCGGGATTTCATCCAGAACCCATCGCCTCTGCTGCGCACCGACCCAACCACCGCCTTGCAGCAGTTGTGCCAGCGGATGCACGACGCGATCAATCGCCGGTCGGAATCCGCCCGCAGCACTATTATCATGGTCTGGCTCCACCGTAACGACGCCTATTGGCTGAACCTCGGCGACAGCCGGCTGTATCATTTCCGCAATGGTCAACGGCTGATGCGCACTCGCGATCACTCCGCCGTGCAATTGCTGATGGATCTTGGAGAAATCAACGAAGCCCAGATGGCGACTCATCCCGCCCAAAACCGGCTCTATCGCTGTCTGGGTGGAGAGGATCGGCCCAAACCCGACCAGGGTCATTTGGCGATTCAGCCGGGCGATTTGCTGGCGCTCTGTTCCGACGGGATCTGGGAGTACGTGACCGAGGAAGAACTATGGAGCGTCACGCTCGCCCGGGGTCCCGCCGGCGCCGCCCGCTGGTTGGCCGAGCAGGCGGTGCGGCGCGGTGGTCCGGAAGCCGACAACGCCACCCTGGCCCTGCTTCTGGCCAAGGCGAATGATGGCGATCCGCCGCGCTGGCTGCGGCGGCTTTCGACTGGATTCGCCGCATTGTTCAAGCGCGATCGCCGCTAGCGCCGCCTGATATAGGAAAGCTCGATGCCCGAAGAAACCAACGCGCTGCCAACGGGCTACAGCCTGCACCGCTACCACATCGACGGCGTTCTGGGCGCGGGCGGTTTCGGGATCACCTACCGGGCGATCCATGAAGCGCTGGAGAACCAGGTCGCCATCAAGGAATATTTTCCAGCCGAGTGGGCCTACCGCGACCACAACGGAACGACCGTGCGCGCCAACTCCCAGGGTCAAATCCCCGCGCGCGTGGGCGAACCGCCCTGTTACGACTGGGGCCTGCAGCGGTTTCTCGACGAAGCCAAGATCCTGGTGCAGATCAACCACCCCGGCGTGGTGCGGGTTCGGGACTATTTCACGGCCAACGGCAGCGCCTACATCGTCATGGAGTACGAAGAGGGCGAGTCGCTGAGCGGCGCCCTGCAACGGGGCGGCATCCTCCCCGAACCCGAACTGACCCGTCTGCTGCGCGACGTGATGCCAGCGCTGGAAGCCGTCCACGGCGAGGGGTATCTCCACCGCGATATCAAGCCCAGCAATCTCTATATTCGCAGCCACGACGGGCACTTCATCCTGATCGATTTCGGCGCCGCCCGTCAGGCGCTGGGCCGCCGCTCCCGCAGCGTCACCAGCGTGGTCACGCCCGGTTACTCGCCCATCGAACAATACGTGACAGTCGGCGAGGACTACGGGCCGTGGACCGATATTTACGCGCTCGGCGCCGTCCTGTATCGCTGCATCACCGGCGCGCCACCCATCGAGGCGCCCGGTCGGGTGCTCAAGGATCCAATGCAACCCGCCGTCGAGGCCGGGGCGGGGTTGTACTCGCGGAAGCTGCTGCAAGTGGTCGACCACGCCTTGACCGTTCGTCCCGAAGATCGCTTTCAGAGCATCATCGCCTTGCGGGAGGCGCTGCAAACCACCGAGCAACCCCAGACCCATTCCGATTTTTCCTCGGTGCCGCCCATCAGGCCCGAGCTTCTGGAGCTGTCGCCGCTGACCCGAAATATTCCGGGCCTCGGGCCATCGGTCTCTTCGGGACCCGTCTCGTCACCCAGCCAGCGTGATGTCTGGCGCGACTCCGTCCCGTTGAGGACGCATTCGCGGGATTCACGACCCCAACTGCCCGAACGTAACGAGCCCCCATCGCATCCCTCCCAACGAGGGGACGCGGCGCCTTCCATGCCCAGCACCCGCCCCCCCGATAGGAATTACGCCGAACCGAAGGTGATACGGCCCCTTGAATTCGATTCCGCCCCACCTTCGCTGGGATTGCCAACCGGAGTCAGCCCCGACCCGTCCCTGCCGTTGCTGGAAAATATTTGGGAGCATCTGGACGAAGCCACGCCCCAGGCGCCGTCTCCTTCCCCCTCCCAATCCATCTTATCCAGCACTTCGTCACCGCAGCCCGAGTCCGCTTCGACCTCTTTGCTCAATCGCACGCCCCAGTCGGCTCTGGAGCATTTGAAAAAAGCTTCGAGTTCCCGACGGGGAGAACTCGGGAGCGATCGGCCGACGCCATCGGAACCGCGGCTGCCACCGGCGGCGTCCGCCCTCGGCGAGGACTCCAGAAGCGCCGCTGTTTTCGAAGCCTCCCAGACCATCGCCCCTTCTGAAACCGGCGACCGCTCCCCAAAGATTCACTGGCGGCGACTCCTGTTCACCGGGTTTACCGCGTTGGGATTGTCGGGGCTGGGACTTCTGGCTTTCGATTACTACCAGACGCTTCGGGATCAGGGCCGGCAGGAAGTCGCGACACGGCAACAGCGGCTGGAGCAGGAAGAAGCCGCTCGCCGCGCCGAAGCGGCGGCTCAGCGCCGGGAAGAGGAGATCACCCGCTACGTGGAGCAGGCGCGCCGGGCCATCGCCAGCAAACACTGGTCGCTCGCCGCCACCTATCTGGAGCGGGCCGCCGCCGTCGATCCCAACCATCCGGCGGTGGCCGCCACCCAGGCCGAGCTGCTCGCCCAACGGCCGGGCGCCATCATTAGAACCCGGACTGACACCGCGACCGGCCTGGAGTTGAACTGGGTCGAGAACGCCTGCTTCATGATGGGCAGCCAGATCACCGAGCGGGATCGCCGGCGCGACGAAGCGCAACGCGAGGTCTGCGTGAAGGGATTCTGGATCGGCCGGACCGCGATCACGAATAGCCAGTATCGGCGTTTCAAACCGGACCACGACAGCGGATCCCTGGCGGGACACTCCCTGAATGGCGCCAATCAACCGGCGGTCAACTTGACTTGGGGCGACGCCCAGGCCTTCGCCGAGTGGCTCTCCTGGGAAGCGGGCGCCAACCAGCGGTTCCGATTACCGACCGAAGCCGAGTGGGAATATGCCGCCCGCGCCGGTACGACCACCCGCTATTACTGGGGCAACGACATCGATCCCCGCTACGCCAACTTTTCCGATCGTAACGATCCGACCGGCGCGGCTATCGGCAATCTGGACGACGGTCATGCCGTCACCGCTCCGGTCGGAAGCTACTTGCCTAATGACCTGGGTTTATACGACATGGCCGGCAATATCTGGGAATGGACCTGTTCGGAGTACGACCCCAACCTGGGCGGCCAGGAACAGCGTTGTTCCACGCGCCGACCCAAGGACGGTCAGCGGGTGGTCCGGGGCGGATCCTGGAACAACGGCCCCGGCGACCTGCGCGCCGCCAGACGTCTGTCCCGCAACCCGGAGCATCGTGATTCCATGACCGGATTCCGGGTCATCATGGAAGGGGAGTAAACAGAGCAGACGGGAAGAATTCTTCCCGGGCGGAGATCGGTCATTCACTCAGTTGGGCTTGCGCTCCACCAGGAAGGTCGCGCTGCCCTCGACCACGACTTTGCCCTTCACGGTGCAGACGGTGTCCATCACCACCCGGGCGCGCTCTTGGTTGATCTCTCGGATCGTGCAAACGGCGGTGACGGTGTCGCCGATCCGCACCGGCGCCTTGAACCGCAGGCTTTGATCCACGTAGACCGCGCCGGGACCGGGCAAC
>Ga0114946_10003050_pt1 | contig 11425 bp, 3 predicted proteins | sample WalLakDeSediment_FD_88676 | JGI IMG/M metagenome (GOLD analysis project Ga0114946, IMG submission 88676) | Lake sediment microbial communities from Walker lake, Nevada to study Microbial Dark Matter (Phase II) - Walker Lake 11/02/13 Deep Sediment | ecosystem: Environmental > Aquatic > Freshwater...
GATCCTCAGCTACCAGTACTACCCCAGCTGCCGCTGCCAGCAGGCGGTCTGGGGGTGGCAGGGCTTCTGGGGACGCTACTAATATAGTGGCGCCCGGCTGGTGATGGCCGGCCAGGCAGATCAAACGTGACACGGGACGGGGGCGCCGCGAGGCGCCCCCGTTGGTGCGCGGGGACTTGAGCCCGGTGCGCGCGTGGCCGGTGGCGAGGCGTCGCCGGGCACGGGCGGGCTAGTGTCCCGTCCTGAAAGCTCCCGCACAGATCCATCTATCAGCACGGGACACGGAGGGGTGCGGGGATGAAGCCTCCCCGCGCGGTGGGGGTACAGCCCGGCGAAGCCGGGCGCCATAGGGGCGAAGCCCCTTGGAAGTGTCCTGTCCCTTTCCGGATGTGTCAGCGAAGATCTGGGACAGGACACTAGTAGATGGCGGGGCCCAGGTCGGCGTGCACGCGCTTGGCCCAGTGCAGCAGCTTCTCGTCGCCCATCCAGGCGCCGGTCATCTGCAGCCCGAGCGGCATCTCCTCACGCGTCAGTGCCGCCGGCACCGTGACGGTGGGCAGCCCGGCGTGCGTCCACGGCAGGTTCATGAGCGGGTCGCCGGTGGACTTGAGCCCCACGTCGGCTGGCCCCATGGCCGCCGGGCTGAGCCAGACGTCGATGCCGTGCTCGGCCATGAGCCCCGCCAGTCGCTCGCGCAACTCCGTCCGTCCTGCCCGGCCCGCCTCCAACTCGTCGGCCGTGACCGCCTGACCGGTGCGAATCAGGTCGGCTGTCCGGAAGCGGTAGTGGTCCCGGTAGCGCTCGAACCAGTCGGCGTGCACCTCCGCCAGCTCGGCGGCGATCAGGCGGCGATGACGCAGGTTGACCTCCTCGATGTCGTCCAGCATCTGCACGTACCGGACCGGCCAGTCCAGGCTGGCCAAGGCGTCGACCTGCGCCTCGAACGCCCGCCTGGTCCTGGCGGGCGCCTGGTTCAGGTAGGCGCCCACCGGCACGCCCAGCACGGGCAGGCCGGGATCGGCTACCGTCTGCCAGTCGGCGCAGACCACGGAAGCGGCCAGCGCCATGCCGGCCACGTCCTGCGTGAACAGCCCCGGCTGGTCGGCCGAGCGCGAGAACGGCAGCACGCCTTCGGTGGACAGCCGGCCCTGGGTGGGCTTGAAGCCCACAACACCGCAGTACGCGGCGGGGCGGATCACGGAGCCTATGGTCTGGGTGCCCAGCGCCAGCGGACAGAACCCGGCGGCCACGGCGGCCGCGGAGCCGCTGCTGGATCCACCGGGGGTGCGGGCCGGGTCGTGCGGGTTGCGCGTGCGGCCGGGCTCGTAATAGGCAAACTCGGTAGTCACCGTCTTGCCCAGCAGCAACGCCCCGGCTTCCAGCAGGCTCGTCAGGCACGGGGACTGCTCGCCACGCAGCTCCGAAGCCGGCACCGTGCTGCCGGCGCGCGTCTCGAAGCCGTCCGCGTGGAAGATGTCCTTCACGCCGACCAGCACCCCGTACAGAGGCGGCCGCGACGCCGGCTTGGGGTAGCGCCGCATCAACTCGCGCGCCTGGCCCAGCAGGCGCGCCCGCCGATCAGGCTCGGGCAGCAGCGCCTCGACGGTTGGCTCGACGGCGTCGATGCGGTCGCAGGCCAGGATCACCGCCTCCAGGACCGTCATGCGTCCGGAGCGCAGCGCCTTGACCGTGGGTGCGAGGGGGAACGCGTGGATTACCGACATGGCGCACCTGCTGACCGTGGCGCGGAGCCGGCCGCGCGCCTGGCCAACTTGGTCCGGCGATGGAACGCGCGGTCGCGGGCGCCGACGGAGCTGGACGGGATGGTACCAGAGTGGCGCCTGCTGCCGCAAGGCGCCGCCATGTCGTTGGTCCCGCAGTCGGCGATAACGCCCATGCCGGCCGCGTCGTTAAGAGCGCCTGAGGCGCATCGCGCGCCGCCCCTGCCCCGGGGTTGCGTTCTCCCTGCCCGACGCAGCCGCACCCATCGTCGATTGCGAGAAGCAAGGAGCGCATCATGGTCACGCGTGTGTCCTACACGCACCAGGCGGCGTGGGCGGTAGCCGCGCTGGCGCTGCTGTGGACGGCGGCCAGCCCGCTGCCGGACGCCGCGCCGGGCCCGGCCATGGCGGCCGAGGCCCCGGCAGAAGCCACGCCCAACTGCCCGGGCCAGGACCTGGACGGCGGGCCCGACGCGGGCACGCACTGCAGCACCGTCATGTTCCACGGCAACGCCTTCCACGACGTCAACCAGAACGGGCAGTACGACCCGCACCGCGGGCCGGAGGCGCGCCTGCCCGGCCTGCACGTGCGGTTGATCGATGAGACGACGGGACTGGTCATCGGTCAGGCGGTCACCAACGCCGACGGCTACTACCGCTTCACCGGGCTGCCGGTGGGGCCGGTATACCGCGTCGAGTTGGTGCTGCCGCCGGGCTATCGCCCCACCACGCCCATCTCCAAGGTCTTGGAGAGCCGCGACTTCTCGCGTTTCTGGTGCTGCTCGGCCCGCGTGGACTTCGGGTTGATCCCGGGTGCGCGGCCGGCGGCGCAGCCGACCGTGGTGCCGCCGTTCGCGCCGCCCGAGGTCCCGCCGGTCCCGCCACCGTGTTGCGACATTCCGTACGGCCGCCAGGTCCATCTGCCCATCCTCAACTACGTGGCCAACGACAACGTCTGCGCCAGCGTGGTGGAGGCCCAGAACGTGGGCGCCTGGCCGTCCAAGGCGCTGCTGCTCCTATGGGGCGCGCCGGGCGCGTGCCCGCCGCAGTGCACCGGGCCGCTCAAGGTGGAGTGCTCCGGGCTGCTGGCGCCCGGCTCCAGCTGGCTCTTCCTGGGCGGCCAGATGCCGCGGGCCGCCAAGAGCGGCATCGTCTTCAGCGCCCCGGCCTTGCAGGTGCCTGGCATTGCCAACGGCAACAACGACGTGTTTGCCGACCTCCTGTGCGAGGCGCTGTTCCGCACCGTGGTGGGCAACTGCGACGAGTACCGGCGCTTCAAGAAGTCCTTCAACGAGCTCGGCCGCTGGCAGGTGGGCGGTTACGTCTTCGACTTCGGCACCTACCCCGGGGCGCCCATGGCGGTGGAGGTGGTGCGCAAGTGCCCTGGCGACGCCAACCCCATGGCGGCCGTCACCGGCGGTTACGCCGGGCTTGCCGACGAGATGCTGGGCGCATACGACCCGCTGTACGGCGGCTACGCGTTCTTCGCGCCGTTGGTCTACGCCGCCCGGGACGGTTTCGATAGCTGGCTCTACATCCAGAACGGCGGCATCGAGTGCAGCTCCGTGGAGATCTGGTTCAAGGCCCAGGGCGACTGCCTGCGGCCCAAGGTCTGCGACGTGCTGACGCTGGCCCCGGGCGAGACGCACCAGTTCGATGCCTCCAGTTGCGTGGGCGCCGGCTGGCTGGGCAGCGCCTGGGTGCGCGGAAGCGAGCCGCTGTCGCTGGTGGTGGACGTGGTGGGCCGCGACATGCTGATGACGTACCACGGGCACCCGTCGGAACTCAAGTACACGTTCCGGGGCGCACCCACGTTCAGCACCGGCAGCCAGGTGGCCTACGGCCCGCTGCTGTACAGCGAGTACCAGGGCTGGGACTCGCAGGTGCAGGTGCAGAACCTGTCGCTGGTCACCAACGCCAAGGTCAAGGTGTACTTCCTGGACCGCGGCGGCGATGTCATCACCACGCTGGTGGACTGGGTGTGCCCGGGCGGCAGTCAGGCCTTCTACCTGCCGTTGGTGGCGCAGCTGCCGGGCAACTGGGTGGGCGCCGTGCGGGTGGAGAGCCAGGAGTGGTTCTCCCCCGGCCAGCCGGCCGTGCCCGGGCCCAACGTGACGGCGGTGGCGCAGCTGATCAAGTACGCCGACATCGGCCGCTCACAGCCGCTGGAGGCGGTCGCGTACACGCTGCTCTCCGAGCAGCAGGCCTTCGACTGGCAGGTGGGCAACGGCCGCGGCGGCCTGGACTCGGGCGTGGGCCGCATCGGCATCCCCAGCTTCTTGAAGGACGTGGGCGGCACCGGCCTGACCACCGAGCTGGCCATCGCCAACCTGGTGCCCAAGCCGGGCTTCACCGATTTCCTCATCTACATCTACGACCAGAACGGCCTCGTCCAGGCCATGTGCGAGAAGCTGCACGAGAAGCAGGTCGAGTACCTGGACGTGGGCGCCAATCTGGCCTTCCTGCCGGAGGGCTTCAAGGGCAGCGCGGTCATCAGCGCCGTGTACTGGGACCACCGCGTGTTCGACGCTCAGGGCCGCTATCTGCGCAACCTGGTCGGGCTGGCGGCGGTCAAGATCGAGCGCAGCGGCACCAGGCTGGGCACCGACATCCCGGGCGACGAGAGCTCGGCCAGCGAGGGGTTCCCCATCTTGGGCCGCTTTGCCTTTGCCGGCCCGGTGGTGGGGTGCCCGGGCGTGCCCGGCGGGCCGTCGGTACCGCCGGGACCGGCGCCCTGGCCCACCGCGACCACGGCGCCGTACCCCACCGGCGCGCCGCCGCATCCCACGAGCGTGCCGCCGCCCTACCCGTCGCCCACCTCCGGACCGCCGCCGCCGCCGCTGCCCTGAGGGCGCGGCCGCGCGCGGGCCACGGCGGCCCGGCGTGACGGCAGGCGCGGAGCGCCGCGGCCGCGTGCCTTTGCGGGCACAGCGGCCGCGGTTATCCTTAGGGGCTACGATGGATCTCCATGGGCGCGGCGCGGTCGTCCGGCGCGCCAGGGCGGCCTCCGGCGCGACGTGGCTGCCTGCCGCGCGGCCGGCGCCACTGCCCGGCGTGTGGCTGGTGCCCGCGAGCGGCACCGGTTGGGCGGTGGCTGCGGTCATGCTGGCCCTTGCGGTCGCGGCCACCGCCATGTCGGTGGCGGGGGATGCTGTGGTGGGGGCGGCCGACGCGCCCACGGCCCACCTGCCTGGGTACTGGTTCACGCTGGCCAACGGCGACACGGTGCAGCAGTTGCTGCGCGAGGGCGACACGCTGTGGTCGGCCACCGCCGGCGGCGGCGTGGTTCGCTTCCGTGTCGGCACCGGGGTCCACCGGCAGTACCTGGCGCCCCAGGACGGCCTGCCGGGCAACGACGTCCGCGCCCTGGCGCGGGACCGCGCCGGCACCCTCTGGGCGGGCACAGCGGCCGGGCTGGCGCGGCTGGACGAGGCGACCGGGCGCTGGCACGGGGCGCCGGCGGGACCGGGATCAGCGGGCTCCGCGGCCGTCACCGCCCTCGCCGCCGCGGCCGACGGGTCGCTGTGGGTGGGCATGGAGCAGCGCTGGGACCACGACGCGCCGCATCCGGTGCTGGAACGGCCCGGCGCGTTCGTGGGCGGCGGGCTGGCCCGCTTCGAGCCCGTGACCGGCCGCTGGAGCATTGTGGCGCGCGCGATGGCCAACGACGATCCGGCCGCGCGCGTGCCCGGCCTGCCGTCCGACAACGTGACCTCTCTCGTCTTCGACAGCCGCGGCGCGCTGTGGGTGGGCACGCGGCCCTACAAGGTGTGGCGCGATGACGCCTGCGGCCGGCCGGACTGCCCGCCGGAGCTGTCCGCGTGGGGCGACGCCGGGGGCGGGCTGGCGGCCAGCGACGACCCGGCCGCCGGCTGGCGGCACTGGAGCGTGGCCGCCTCCGGTGGGTGCCTGGCGGTGGCCAGTCACGTCAGCGCTCTGACCGCTGGTCCGGGCGGCGGCGTGTGGGTGGGCACCCGCGGCCGCGGCCTGCACGCCTACTTGGACGGGCTGGCCGTAATGGCCTGCCGTTCGGAGACCGGGTTCCGTCACTACGAGCGGGGGCGCTCGGGCCTGCCGGGCAACCACGTCTTCTCGCTGGCGGTGGACGGGCAGGGCCGGCTGTGGGCCGGCGTGGGCGACGGCGAGCGGGGCCTGGGCGCGGTGTCGCTCGACGTGCGGGGGGCAGCGGACGATCCGCTCCAGCCCGGAGGCGACGACGTGTGGGCGGCGCTGGGGCCGTACGGCTTCTCCGGCCCGTTGGACGCGATGGTCTCGGCCATCGAGGCCTCCGACTCGCCCCTGGCGCTAGGCACCCGTGACGAACGCTCCGGTGACGGCTGGGGCGTGCTCCTGTACGACGGCGACTGGTCTGAGCTGCGCACCGCGCTCACCGGACTGCCGAGCAACCAGGTGACGGTGGTGGCGCCCGATCCGCGCAGCGGACGGGTGTGGATCGGCACGCGGCGGCAGGGCGTGTCCGTGTGGGACGGCGCGGGGTTCACGCACCACCCGGCCTTTGGGCGGGGCCCTGAGTTTGGCCCGCTGGTCAGCCCGGTCGTGCGCGGTGCCTCGGTCATCACGGTCGCAGTGGGCACGGAGGCCCTGGCGGCCGCGGCGGGCCGGCCGCCTCTGCTCGTGCGCCTGGGGCCAGACCGCGGGCTGTACGAGCTGAGCGACCCGCGCGCGGCCGGCGACGGGGCCACGCGGGCAATGGTGCGCCCGCCGCTGGCGCACGGCTTTCCTGCCGGAACCGTGGTGCGGGCCGTGGCGGACGGGCCGGCCGGCGACACGGTGACCGCCGTGGCTTTCGACCGCCGGGGCCGCGCCTGGGTGGGGGCGCGCAAGACGCTCGTCCGCCCGGCCGCGCCCGGCAGCGGCTCGCGCACGTGCGAGTCCGCCCCCGACTGCTGGTACGACGGTGGGCTGGCGGTGTGGGACGGCGCGGCGTGGCAGCTTCACCGGCCCGCCGCCGGCGACTATGGCGCGCCGCTGCGCGACGTGCTGGCCCTGGCGCTGGACGGCGCGGGGCGCCTGTGGGTGGGGACCGGCGATCCCGGCTCGGACGACGGCGACGGCGTGCTCGTCCAGGACGGCGACGACTGGCGCAACCTGCGCCGGGCCACGGAGGGCTCCGCCTTCGGCGGGGACGTGGTCACCGGCATCGCCGTGGACCCGCTCACCGGCGACGTGTGGCTGGCAACGCACCATGGGCGCTGCGGTCCAGGCGGGGCGGCCGCCGAGTGCCCGGCCAACGGCCGCGTGGGGGGCGGCGTGTCGCGCTTCGACGGCAGCGCCTGGTCGCGCTGGCGCACGGGTGACGGCTCCGGCCTGTTGGCCAGCGGTGCGGAGGGCAACTTCACCACCATCGCCTTCGACGCCACGCGGGGCCGGGCCTGGGCCGGCGCGTGGGCGGAGGGCTCTTCGTCGGCGCACTGGTTGACGGGCACCGGCATCGACGCCGCCGTGAGCGACTGCCCGCGCAACTGCTCCCAGGCTGCCTGGCAGGCGCGCCGGTTTCCCGACCAGGGCGCGGTGCGCGCCGCCGAGATCGACGGCGAGGGCCGGCTGTGGGTGGGTGCCAGCCGCGACGGGCGCGGGCTCATCCCGCATCCCGGCGGCGTGATGGTGCTCACCGACGGGGCCTGGTCGCGCCTTTCCAGTGACACCTGGTCCACGGACGTGACGGCGCTCGCGCGCCAGGGCGACGGCATGTGGCTGGGCACGTTCGACGGCGGTGCCGCCCGTTGGTGGCCGGTGGAGCTGGAGGCGGGGGCGTACCTGCCCGTGGCCGGGCGGCGGGCAGCCCGCCCGTGAGTGGCCCGGGCGCGGTGGACACGCCACTCGAACACCTTGCCGCCGTGCCGGCGCCGCGTATCCGCCGCCGGCACGGCGGCGTCATAATGGATGTGACGCCAGCGACGCCGGGCTGGCGCGACGGTGCGCGAGCGCCGGCTGCTCGCTCAGGCCCGGGTGACAGGACGACCACAGCGACTGCCTGCGGCTCCCCCGCCGCAGGCGCATGCCGCAATGCGCGGGCACGAGGATAGCCACGTGAACCGATTGCCTCCCCTTCCGATCGAGTTGCTCAACCTCACGCGGGTCGCCCTGGCAGTGGCGCTCGCCCTTGCGGCGGTGGCCACCGGCCGGCCGCTGCTGCCGCAGGACGGCCCGGGTGATGGTCGAGCTCAGGCTGCCGCGCAGTCGCCGCTGCCCGGCGGCTGGGAGAGCGTGGCCAACGGCGACCGCGTGCGGCGCCTGCTGGCGGAAGGGGATGTGCTGTGGGCGGCCACCGAGGCGGGCGGCGTGGTGCGCTGGTCGCTGGAGGCCGGCACGTACATCCAGTACCTGGCGCCGCAGCACGGGCTGCTGTCAAACGAGGTGTACGACCTGGCCCGGACCGCGGACGGCGTGCTGTGGGTGGCCACGGCGCGCGGGCTGTCGGCGCTGGACGAAGATCTGGATCGCTTCGAGACGCTCGTGCCGGCCACGTCGCCGGGCATGCCGGCGCGGATGGTGACGGCGCTCGAGCCCACGGCGGACGGCAAGCTGTGGGTGGGCTTCCACCAGGAGTACGACCTGGAGACCGTCGATCCGGCGTCGCGGCTGCCCGGCTCGTTCCTGCGCGGCGGGCTGGCGCGCTACGACCCGGCCGGCGCGGTGTGGGAGCAGGAGTTCCACGCCGAGCTCAAGAGCGACTGGCGGCGCCCCGAGTTCAAGACGCTGCCCAGCGAGAACGTGGTGGCCCTGGCCACGGGCACGGACGGCATCCTGTGGATCGGCACCGAGCCCTACTTCGTCTGGGAGCCCAACCAGTGCACGGGCTCCGACTGCCCGCCGGAGGCCGGCTACTGGGTGCGCGCCGGAGGCGGACTGGCCGCCACCAAGGACGGCGCCTGGCAGTACTGGTCCAGCGGGGAGAACGAGGCCGGCAACTGCTACAAGAACTCCATCCGCGACCTGGTGCCGGACGTGGACGGCCGGATGTGGGTGGCGGCCACGGACGGGCTGATGGTCATGCGCCACGGGATGCAGCGCGTCGGTTGCGAGGCGCAGACCCGCTACGGCAAATCCGTTCGCGGCGGGCCCGGCCTGCGCGGCCGCGCCACGTGGTCGGTGGCCCTGGACGGCGACGGCCGGGTGTGGGCGGGCACCGGCGAGGGGCGGACCAAGGGCTTGGGCGTCAGCATCCTCGACCACAACAACACGCTGGACGACTGGAGCAGCTGGGAGCCGGACGACTACTGGGAGCACGTGGACCTGTTCGGCATTCCGGGCGACAGCGAAGAGGTTGTCACGGCCATCGTGGTGCTGGGCCCGGACCGGGTGGTGATGGGGACGCAGAGCGTGCGTCGCGGCGACGGCGAGGGCATCGCGGTCTACAACCCGCTCACCAACCGCTGGCGGTCGCTGCGCACGGCCGACGACGGCCTGCCCAGCAACCAGGTCACCGACGTGCGCGCCAATCCCGTGACCGGAGACCTGTGGGTGTCCATGCGCAACCGCGGCGTGGCGCGCTACGACGGCGAGCACTGGCAGTCGTGGCGCATGTTCGCCGCGGGTGAGCAGGTTGCCACGACCACGGTCGTCGCCAACCGCGGCATCCAGAACATCCCCACCGACCTGGTGGACAGGGCCGCCTTCGACCGCGCCTTCCCGGCCACGCCGCGTTACGCTCGGATCGGTGAGGACCCCACCCTGTACCGCGTGACCAACTACACGGCCGCGTCGCAGTCCATTCGCGTCCTGCCGGCCCTGCGCATGGACGTCCCGGTTGGGACGAGGGTCTACGCCATCGACCGCGGGCCGGCCAGCGACGCGGCCACGCGCCTGGCGTTCGACGCCCAGGGCAACACGTGGGTGGGCGGCCGCGAGACCGTCTGGGTGGACAAGTGCGCCCAATGGCCGCACTGCTGGCTGGACGGCGGATTGGGCAAGTACGACGGCCGGCACTGGACGGTCTACGACCTGTCGCCCGCGGAGACCGGTCTGACGTCGCGCGACCAGGAGGTGCAGGCGGTGGAGGTGGACCTGCGCGGTCGCGTCTGGGCGGGCACCGGCAACCCGTCCGAAGGCTTGGACGGCAAGGGCATCTTCGTGCTGGACCCGGCCGCGGGCACCTGGAGCCTCTACGACACCAAGGGCATCCGGGCGCGCTTCTTCGGCGGCGACGGCATCGCCGACCTGGCGCTGGACCCGGTCACCGGCCACATGTGGGTGGCCCACCACTCGGTGGAGGTGTGCGACCAGAGCAGCCCGTTCGGCGGCGCCTGCTCGCCGTCGTTCACGGGCGGCGGCGTGTCGCTCTTCAACGGCACGGATTGGGAGAAGTGGACCAAGCGCACCGGCGCGCCCTTGAAGGCGGCCGGCCAGGACGGCGAGCTGAGCGTCATCGCCTTGGATCGGGTGAACGATCGCGTGTTCGTGGGCGGGTTCGACACCGAGCCGCGCAACTTCCACTGGGGCGAGGGCCGCGGCTACCACGCCACGCTGAACTGGTGCCCGCTGGTCGGGTGCGCCAACGCCACGTGGCAGAGCAAGGTGTGGCCGCAGGAGGGCATGGTGGCGGCGGTGGACATCGACCACGAGGGCCGCGTCTGGGTGGGCACGCACCGCTGGGGCAACGGCATCGCGCCGCCCACCGGCGGCATCCGGCTGCTTCAGGGCGAGGCCTGGCACTCGTTGACCCAGGAGAACACCGGCCTGCCCTCCAACGAGGTCACCGTGCTGCGCAGGGTGGGCGAGGACATGTGGGTGGGCACACTGGCCGACGGCCTGGTGCACTACTCGCGCACCGTGCGGCCCACGCCCACGCCGCGCGCCACCAGCACGCCGCGGCCCACGCTGACGCCCACGCGCGTGACCACCTCCGAGCCCACGCCCACCGTGCCGGGCGGGACCAATGCCACCGGCACCGCGCCGGCCGGGCGCACGCCGGGCCCGGGTTGTGGGGCCGACGGCCCGTGCCGGCTGTACCTGCCGCTCACCACGCAACGCAGCAAGTGCTACCCAAACTGCCCCACGTGGACGCCCACGGTCACGCCGCGGCTCTCGGCCACGCCGGTCAGCCCCGCCGCGGCGAGCGCCACCCGGACCGTGAGCCCCATCGGCACCGCGGCTGCCACGGCGACGCACACGCCTGGCCTGGCCACGGCCACGGCCACGGCCACCGCTACCGCTGCCGCCACCGACACGCCGGGCCCCTCGGCCACGCCCAGCGTCACCCCTACGCCCAGCGCCACCCCTACGGTCACGCCCACGCCGTCGCCCACGGCCAGCACCACGCCGGAGCGCCCGGCCATCGGCACCTGGCGCGTCTACGAGGGCACGGTGCCGCGGGATGCGTTCTACTCCATCCACGGCACCGACGCCGCGCACGTGTGGTTCGTGGGCGCGCGCAGCCAGATCCTGTACTGGGACGGCGGCAAGATGTTCCAGCAGCCGGACGGTGTGCCGTCGGACCGCGTGCTGCGCAAGGTGTGGGCGCAGTCCGCGTCACGCGTGTTCGTGGTGGGCGACGGCTCCACGTTCCTGGAGACCCGCAACGGCGGCCAGCTGTGGCGGCGGGCCGGCAGCGACGTCTACCAGGACGACTGGCGCGCGGTGACGGTGATCCGGACGGACGACGGGCTGCGTGGCTGGGCACTGGGTAACCTGAACGGCAACCGGCTGTACTTCGACGGCACCACCTGGGGGCCGCAGAGCCC
>Ga0114946_10003051_pt1 | contig 11425 bp, 2 predicted proteins | sample WalLakDeSediment_FD_88676 | JGI IMG/M metagenome (GOLD analysis project Ga0114946, IMG submission 88676) | Lake sediment microbial communities from Walker lake, Nevada to study Microbial Dark Matter (Phase II) - Walker Lake 11/02/13 Deep Sediment | ecosystem: Environmental > Aquatic > Freshwater...
ATTTTCCACTACCCGGTTAAAGGCGGCCTGCAAGGTGCGCACCAAAGGGTGATCGGGCGGGTAAAGCCATTCATCGACCCGGCTGGCTGGCAGCACCTTGCGCGATGTGCCGGTAATGAATACCGCATCCATATGGCCCAGACTGTCTTCAGGCACTTTTTCTTCCCTTAGCGGGATATTAAGATCGCCGCAAAGTTTCATTACATGCTTACGGGTTACGCCCGGCAAAACATCGGCCAGCGGAGGGGTGATCAGCTCATCGCCCCTGACAAAAAACACGTTAGAACGGCTGCCTTCGGTAATGCAATGATCCTGATCGACCAGAAGGGTTTCGTAAACCTGCTGGTTCTTCTTTATCAGGTTGGAGCTGCTTCGTAATTCCACATCCATAACCTTTGCATTTGGATTTTCCCTGATCCCTTCAATCAGTGCCAGCGGCACCCCTTCCTTGAATTCTTCATCGGTAGGGTACTGATGCTCCATAACATAAACCAGGAAAACGCTTTCACGGTCATTTTCTGCCGGAAGTATTACTACCTTGATGTTCCCCACCTTCAGTTCATTGGCTGAAATGAGAGTACCTACCTGTTCTGAGAAATCGTGGGGGATCAGCTCAGGGGGGTTGCCACTGAGCGCAACGGTTTGCCTAAGGCGATCAAGGTGGTCTTCAAAAAAAAGCGAAATGCCATCAATTACCCTGAAAACTTCATATATATAATGGGGTTCAGAAAGGAAAGACTCATCGAACAGGGTGCTCTCGATCAATTGGCCATTTCTGAGAAAATATTTCTGAATGCATTCAGGCATAACCGGATTTTTGCGGCAAAGGTATAAGAATTTCAGCTAGCAGTGTTATCGCAAAAAAGACTGGCTGAAAAATTAATTAAAAATTTAATGAATTTAAAGTATTGATTTTCACTTGATTAATTAAATTTTTACAATTGCTGCATTTTTGGTTTTTAAGATTTATGTTTATTTTTACCGAGACGATAAGTGTTATCAAATCAGCTGAATAACAAACTTAGACCGTTAATTAACTCTAAAAAACGATTAATGGTCAATCATTTGTTTTAAAGGATTTTAAAGGACCAAATATTTACTTAAACAACAACATCATGAAGAGAATCTTTACTTTGTTGACTATTTTGCTTTTTGCCGCCACTGTTTTTGCGCAGCAAAACAATTACCAATGGACACTAACCGGTGGTGGAATAGGCGCCGAGTTTGGCGAAGGAGTTACCACGGATAATGAAGGCAATGCTTATATTACAGGTGCATTCAGGTCTCCGATGACTATTCTGGAAACAGAGGTAACATCAGCCACAACCACCAACACCATGTTTCTGGCCAAAGTTTCGCCAGACCAGGAGCTGTTGTGGATCGTTACCGCAGAAGCAGATGGTACCACCGGTGCCGGCGGCTTCAAGGCAGTTTACAAAAATGGCTTTGTTTATGTTATGGGTGATTTTCGGGGAGCAGCCACCTTTTATTCGGCCGATTTCTCGGAAATAAACATTACTTCGGTGCAACGCTCGGTATTCATTGCCAAGTATACCGATTCGGGTATGCTTGAATGGGTTCGTAAGGCGGAGTCGAGCAATACTGCCGGCATAGTGCTTACCGGAAGCGCCAACAACATGGTTGTTGACAATACCGGTGCTGTTTATTTTACCACCCAGTTCCGCACCGATATCGACCTTGCTGGTACTTTGGTTAGCCCCGGAACCGGCGGCACCAATTTTTACGCCATTGTGGCCAAATTCGATGCCTTAGGAGCCTATCAGTGGCACTGGAACTCTACCCACACAGGCGACGACCGCGGCGAAGCCATTACTCTGACTCCCGAAGGCAACATCATATTCAGTGTGAGATGGGCAAACTCCCTGACGGTTGATGAAGAACTCATTGAAAACACCACGGGAGGCATGACCCTTATTGAGCTTGAGGCGGATGGCACCTACGTGTGGCATCACACTTTGCTTACTGCTGCAAACAATCAATCGGCCATCAACGGTCTTGAAAGTGATGCAAATAACAATATTTACGTAGGTGGGCAAAGTCGCACCACCCTTACCTGGGACGAAGAAACGGTTTATGAACCTGTCAATGCCGCCCGTCTGAGTGCAATGTTGCTCAAGCTGAATGCCGAACGCGAAATAGTGTGGGCCAACTTCTTCGGGAACCCCGATCAGAACGACAACCTCTCAGCCGTAAAACTCTCAGCCGAAGGAAAAGTATATGTTGCCGGGGTTGTAAGGGGCACTGTTGAATTTAACGAAGACCTGACCATTGAAACCAATGGCGATAATGTGGATGCTTTCTGGGCGGCCTTTACCCCTGAAGGGCTTGCTGTTGAAGCCGGAACCTTTGGCGGCACCAGCAATGAAGTGCTCAGCGACATGGCTATTTCGCCCAACAACGATATTTATCTTTTCGGACGATTCCAAAATGTATTTGAAGCGGGAGAAGATTCATTCACCTCAGCAGGAAGCTTTGATTTCTACCTTGTGAAAATGGGCGATCTGAGCAGCAATGCATTACTGGCCGAAATCCACATTGATGGGGAGCCATTGCCTGAATTCGATGCTGAAGTTTTTGCCTATGAAATGGCCCTTCCGGCAAGCACCTCAGTGGTTCCGGTTGTTGAAGCCATTGCAGCCCACCCTGCTGCTGAGGCTACCGTGGTTCAGGCACAAAACCTTGAAGGCACTGAAGAAGAGCGTACGGCTGTTATCACCGTGGTAGCAGAAGACCCTGAATTTTTCAGTGAATATACGATTACCTTCCGCCTGAAAAGCAGCGATGCCAGCCTTGCTGCAATAACAATTGACGAGGAAGCTCTTGAAGGTTTCGATGCAGAAGTATTTGAATACCTGATCAGCCTGCCTTTTGACACTCCACAGGTACCCTTGGTGTCCGCCCTTGCGGCAGACGAAAATGCCCAGGTAACACTTGTCCAGGCGCAAAACCTCTTTGGCACATTTGAAGAGCGTACGGCTGTGATTAATGTGGTTGCAGAAGATACTGAATTTTCCAGCGAGTATACAGTAACATTCAGGTTGAAAAACAATAATCCCACCCTGGCCGACATTCTGCTTAATGGAGTTTCCCTCGAAGGTTTTAACCCCATTGAAGTGCAATATCTCTTTTCGCTGAACCATGCTGAAGAGATTCCGGCAGTTACTGCAATTGCAACTGAAGAGAGTTCTACTGTAGTTGTTGGTGATCCTGAAGATATTTCCTGGGGTGGATACACAACCCGCATTGTAATAACCGTAACTGCCGAAGACGACAATTACTGGCTTGAATATTTCTTATGGTTCCGTTACAAGGACACTGATGCCAGCCTGACTGAGATTACCCTTGATGCTGTGGCTCTTGAAGGCTTTGACCCCGAAGTATTTACGTATCAGGTGATCCTTCCAGCAGGTTCAACCGAAGTTCCGCAAGTTGGGGCTGTTGCCTTTAGCGAAAACGCAACTGTGGTCATTACACAGGCCACCGATCTTTTGGGAAATGATGCAGCCCGCACTGCAACAATTGTGGTAACAGCCGAAGACGAAGCGTTTACGCTTACCTATACCATTGTATTCGACCGCGATGTTACCAGTGTGGGTAATCCCCAGATTCAGCAAATCAAGGTATTCCCCAACCCGGTTTTGAACCAGCTCAATATTTCCGGCCTTGGCAACAATGTAAAAGGCTTAAGTCTTATTGACATTACAGGCCAGACGATTTGGAGCACCCAGGTGATAAGCGAAACTGAGCAGGTTGATCTTAGCAACATGCCCGGTGGTATTTACATGCTGCGCATAATCAGGGCCAATGGAAGTATAGAAGCAATCAGAATTATCAAACGATAAACTTAATCAGGCCGCACAGATTCCTGAACTGTGCGGCCTTTTTTGTACCTTTTCCGTTGCATTTTCAACTCCCCAACTAACCAACAAATCATCTTGTTAACATGAATCGCTTTCTGAAATCACCAGTCATCTTCGCGCTTGCACTGCTGCTAATGCTCTGTGCTCCGGTATTTTCGCAAACAGCAGAACAAAAGGTAATTGAAGCCACTGAGCTGGGAGCCCTTCAGCGCATGTGGGTTGAGCAATCGGCCAAATGGGAATTCTTTGGCGAGCAATTGTCGTTGTTCAATACCCGTCAGCGCGGGAAGATCACCTTCCTTGACTCAACCATGGTAGTGCAACTAATGGGTTTCAGTAGGCGCGGTGAACCCATATACTATCAAACCTATAACCTGAATGCAGCCCGCACCATTAATACCAACCGGCTTTGGACTGGCGGAATATCTGAACTTAATCTGAACGGCGAAGGCATCACACTAAATGTATGGGACGGAGGTTCTATCAGGGCAACCCACCAAGAGTTTGGCGGCCGAACCACGCAGATGGATGGTACCCCCATAATGAACGGGCATGCAACCCACGTAGCCGGAACAATGGTTTCTGCCGGGATTATGCCATCAGCAAAAGGCATGGCGCCGGCTGCCAACCTGCATGTGTACGATTTCAGCAACGACGAGGTGGAAATGATACAGGCAGCCGCCAACGGTGCCATCGTTTCAAACCATTCTTACGGGAGGCCTACTGGTTGGGTGTTCCATACAAACCAATGGTGGTGGTATGGCGACACCCGAATCAGCCAAACGATCGATTATAAATTCGGGTATTATAGCGAAGAAACAAGGGTACGTGACGAAATCACCTACCTTGCCCCATTTTACCTGCAAGTTCATGCGGCCGGAAATGACAGGATTGATCTTGGACCAAGCCCGGGAGAAGAACACAACGTATTTAACCATGACTTAGGAATTTGGGTAAAATCGACCGATTTTCGTGAGAGAGATGGTGGGGAGGATGGCTTCGATTGCATTTCGACCCTGGTACTCGGAAAGAATGTGCTTACCATTGGCTCTGTGGCCGACCTTATTGAATATACCGGACCCGAAAGTGTCGTATTGAATGAGTTCAGCAGCACCGGCCCCACTGATGATGGCCGGATTAAGCCCGACCTTGTGGCCAACGGCCAAAGCGTGATCTCCACCTGGGTTGATAACAATACAAGCTATGCAGGACTAACCGGTACTTCTATGGCTGCTCCTACCATAAGCGGTTCAGTAGGACTATTACAACAACTGAATAAAAGACTTTATGGAAGCTATATGCGTGCAGCCACCCTCAGGGGGCTGGTCATTCACGCCGCCCGTGAGGCCGGCCCCCACCCCGGACCCGATTATCGTCATGGTTGGGGCCTGGCCGATATGGAAGCTGCTGCAAAAATTATCCCTGAAAAGGGAAATACTACCCTGATTGAAGAAAGAAACCTGGTGCAGAATACTGTTCCCACCTATACCAAAACTGTTTATTCAACCGGTCAGCAACCGCTGGTGGTTACCCTTGCATGGAGTGATGTGCCAGGTAACCCGCTTGAACCGGCTTTAAACAACCGCACCCCTCTGCTGGTGAATGACCTTGATGTGAGGGTAACCCGTCTTTCTGACGGGCAGGTTTTCTATCCTTGGAAGCTTGACCCTGACAACCCTGCAGCGCCCGCCACTACTGGCGACAACATTGTGGATAATGTGGAGAAGATCCAGATCAACGTTCCGCAGCCAGGGCAATACCAAATCGTTGTTTCGCACAAGGGAACCTTTATTGATCCGGTTAATGCTACCAACAAAAGGCAAGCCTTCTCTTTGATCGTTTCGGGCATTGCAGAACGTACGGTCGATCTGGCCGTTACCAATGCTTATGTTTTGGGCTCGGGTTGCGAATTGGGAGTCAATACCCCGGCCATGATCGTAATCAGGAATAATGGCCAGCAGAATGCAACCAATATTTCGATTAACTATACAGTGAAAAATGCCGATGGAATTACCGTTGATTCGGGTTCGGAAACTGTTGACCAGCTGGAAGCGGGCCTTTCTACGGAAGTAGAAGTGGAAATTAACCTGAGCCAGGGCATGCAATTTCAGTTCATTGCCAGCGTGAATTACCCCGGCGATCAACTGCCGGCCAACAACACCTTTACCCGCGAAGTAATCAGCGACAACTGGGTGGTTAGCGATCAGAGCTATAACACAAGTTTTGAAGGTATTCTGCAAATTGAAGAAATTGGCTGGAGTACGATAAATAACAACAATGACGAGGCTGGATGGGGCATGCGCATTGCAAGTGCTCCTTCGCAATGGGCCAGCGATGGCAACAACTCCATGCGTTATGGGGTTTTCAACACCAGTGGCGAACTGCAGGTTCCGGTGCAAGCCGACGACTGGCTGGTTTCAACCTGCATGTACCTTCAGACAGGCGAAACTTACCGCCTGAGCTTCGATTATCGCTCGTGGAACAGCGACTCGCCCGGCTCCATGCGGGTAATGATGGGCTTTGGAACCAGTCCGGAAGACCTTGGCACAGAACTGATTGACCTTGGCAGCTTTGCCATGGACGCCTTTGTGAATGAGCAGGCGCAGTTTACAGTACCGGTGAGCGGAACCTATTACTTTGCCTTCCACGTTTACAGCCCTCCCGGACATTATTTCATATACCTTGATAATGTGACCCTTGAGCGTATGGTGTTTGCTGATATTGCCGCAACCGCTGTGGTTGTGGACGTTGAAGGCTGTGAGTTTTCTGACCAAACACCTGTAACAATTAGTTTTGCCAACCCGGGCATGGAAGCCCAGTCGAACTTTAATATTGAACTACGGGTAACCCATCTGGCCAGCCAGACACAACAAATCATCCCCTACACTTTTACCCAGATCCTTCAGCCCGATGATTCGTTTAGCCTTGAGCTGTTTGCCGATATGAGCCTTAACGGCAAATACAGCGTAAAGCTGTTAACCTTGCTCGAAGGCGATGAACGGCCAGAAAACGATACCCTTGAGATCATTGTAAACAATACCAGCCAAGACCTTGCTGAAGCAAATTATTTTACTGACTTTAACGGATATTCAGGGCTGGCCGAAATGGGCTGGAGTGCCTGGAGCGGAACAACAGATGTGACCGGATGGCGCTACTATTCTGTTCCCGGGCAGGCTTATTCGCCGCCCAATAGTCTGAATATGTTCCGCGGCGGGCAGGATCCTGATGAGTGGGCATTTTCAAATTGCCTTAAACTTGTTGAAGGAGAATTTTACAGGGTGAGATTTTTCACAGCAACAAGGGGAACCGGATGGGAAGAGCAGTTTAGCGTGCATCTGATGGACGAGCCATCGCCCGAAAGCTCACTTGAAATGCTCGGAGAAGTGGTGGTGAACACTTATGATTATGTCATGGAAGACTTCGTATTTCAGGCGCCCTACACCGGTAACTTTCACATTGGATTTTATACCGATTATGCTGATCCCAACACTTTTCAAATTTTTGTCGATGACTTCTCTGTATCACAGCTGCCTGAGCATGATGCAGCGCTCATTGCCATTGAACAAACCACCTGGGGTTGCAATGCCTTTAATGAAGAAACCCCTGTGGAAGTAATCATCGAAAACAAAGGCAAACAACCCTTGGTTAACGCCACTGTAGAATTACTCGTAGAAGCCGAGCCCGGCATTTCACTTACCTATTCGCTCAACTCAAATAAAACCCTTACAACCACTCAACGCGATACGCTGCACTTCCTGGTTGACCTTTCGCACTTGAATACCATCTATGCGCTAACAGCCGATGTTGTTCTAACGGAAGATGAAGACACATCAAACAATTCGAAAACTGACTTTATCAGAAATACAACGGTTGACCTTACAACCGGCGAAGTTTACTTAAACGATTTCGAACTGATAAAGATTGATGGTGGCTCGGCTCCTGTTGATCCACGCACAGGCTGGTGGTTCGAAAATACCAATAATGATTTCGATTCGCAGGGTAACCCCGTTACCTGGGTCATGCGAAATAATGCCCCCTTTGCATATAGTGGCGACGTGTCAATGCGAAGCGGACGCAGCCTTGAAGTGGCCGCCGATGACTGGCTGTTCTCAAACTGCCTGATCATGCATGGTGGCGAGAGTTATTTGCTTTCATTCTATTACACCGGTAGGACATCAACCAACGAAGAGAAAATGTCAGTATATTTTGGAACAGGCCAAACTTCAGAGGAAATGGAGCACTTACTGTGGTCTGAAACCTTCAAACTGGGCTTGAATTATCAGAGAGCTTTAGTAGCCTTTACACCACCAGATGATGGCATTTATTATGTTGGGTTCCATGCAGAAAGTGAACCGAATCAGGGCTGGATATACCTGGATGACTTCAAAATCATGAAAAATCACGATGTGGATATCAGCTTGGATGAAATTGAAGTGCTTGCCGAAGCTTGCGAATTTTCTGAAGAAACTCCGGTTCGTATATCATTCCGTAATTCTGGAAACCAGGATATTGACCACCCGATTGTGGTTTCATACCAAATCCTAAACCCCTCAGGACAAGCCGCAGGCAGTGGCGAGGTGACCTTTGATCAACCCTTGGTTTCGAATGAAACTCAACTCTTAGAAATTACTGCTGATCTTCGTCAGTATGGCATTTATACCATCCATGCCAGCGTAGGCCTTTCAGAAGGCCTTTTTGAGCCTGAAACCGACAACAATTTTAAAACGCTTAAGGTCCTTAGCAGCTCACTGAATCCTGAAGTTGGCGACCTCTATCTGACCTTTGAACAGTTCGAAAAGTTTGAACAAACCGGCTGGACAGTGCACGATGTAAACAATGATGGGTTTACCTGGGATCTTGGCGTGAACTTTACCACCTACTCTTTCTCGGGAAACCGGGTAATGTATTATTCTTTCAGCGCAAATAACCACGCCAACGATTGGCTCTTCTCTGGTTGTGCCAATCTCAAAGCCGGCTCGGTTTACAATGTAGGTTTTTATTACCGCGTTTATGATGGCGACTATCCTGAGAAACTCAGTTTTGGTATCGCCAGCGAGCCACACCCCAACGCCCTTATAGAGTTTTTTGAGGTTCATGAAGAACTAACCAATTACAATTACAGGAGAGTTATCTATTCTTTCAGCGTGGAGGAAGATGGGCAGTATTACTTTGCATGGCATGCTCATAGCCCAAAATATATGCGTTTCCTTTTTGTAGATGATTTCTCATTAAGAAAAGCAAGCCAAGTGGATGGAACGGTTCATAAACTCGTAGCTGAGGCAGAGGGTTGTGCCTTTGATGAAGAAACACAAATCTTAGTCAGACTGGCCAACCTGGGAAGCGAGCCCTTACCGGAAGGAAACCTGCAACTTAACATGCTGGGACCATTGGGCAACCAAAGTTTTACTATTCCGACCCCTGCCATTGAAGTGCTTGGAATGGCTGATGTGAATGTAACCGCCAATATGAACGCTCATGGCAAATATGCCGTTGGATATAATTTGCAGATTGATGGCGACCAGCAGCCTGCAAACAATACGGGCAGCAGAAACCTGTTCAACACTCGCCTTGATCTTGATCAGCCCGGCAAGTGGTACATTCAGGATTTCGAAACCATTTTTGCATTGCGCGAAATAGGCTGGAAGATCTTTAATCTGAACAATGACAACCGCTACTGGGGGCTCAGGGTGAATGACCCACCCCTTGCACATAGCGGTCATAACTACCTTGTTTATTTCACCGGAAACCAGACCCAGACTGCCAACGATTGGGTAATTAGCGGCTGCTATATGCTCGAACCTGGCCGCAAGTATACTGCAGGATTCTTCTATCGCCTGGGATCAGGAACTCATCGCATGCGTTTAGCAACAGGTACCGAACCTGCTCCCTCCGCCCTGACAGATGTGATTTGGCAGGCCACCAACCTGACTGCCCCTGATCACACCGATTTTATTCCGGTCAGCGGAATTTTTGAACCTTCCGAACCGGGGCCACATTACATTGGTATCCAGCAGTTCAGCACAGCAGGCCAAGGCTCAGCAATAGTTGATGACCTTGTCGTTATTGCTCAACCTGAGATCCAAGAAGTGGAAGACATTATTGACTTTGGTCAGGAAATTACAATTACAGCGCTGGCAAGCGACTCATTGCGCTGGTTTGCCGATGCCGCCCTAACACAGGAGATCGGATCTGGCACGAGCCTGACTATTACAGCCAATTACGAAAGCCACTTTAAAATTTTTGCAGCAGAATTTGTGTATGGAATCATGGGGCCAACCGACAGCATTACTGTTCAAATGTCAGTTGGAATTGACCATGTGTTTACAACAGCCAGGCTCAACATTTATCCTAATCCAGCAAAGACGAGTATCACCATTCTTACCGGCGACCAATTTACAGGAAATATTAATGTTGAAATATTCAATACCTTGGGCGAAAGAGTCATGGCAACCAGCAAGCAGGATGCCGGTTCAGGCCTGATCCTTAACATTGGTAGTTTACCCTTAGGAACCTATATGATCAGGATCAATGATGGTAAGCACCTTGCCTCGGGAAGGTTCGTGAAATTGTAAACAGAATCTTGAAAAAAAATCAAAAAAGCAGGGCCGGAACCGGCCCTGCTCTATATTTTAATATATGGCGATTATTAACATTTATTCAACATTCAGCCCAGCCTTTCCCATCAATTCCGGAATTTATTCTCTCAACTGAAAGGCCTGAAAACAAAAGGCCTTCAGAAGAAAATAGTTTTTTTGTTCACAATAATTCCTATTTTTAAACCCTTGTTAAATTTAGCTGTCTATCTATCTGTACTATCCAAACAAACCTATGCAACTGAAGAGACTTTTTTTCCTGACCATTTTATCGATGCTTTCCTCCCTGTCTTTTTCACAAACCGCCAGGGTTGTTGGTTTGCGCGATAACACCCCCGCGGTGTTTGCCTTTACCGGCGCACGGATTGTAACCGAGCCCGGAAAATTGCTGGAGAACGCCACCCTGTTGATCCGCGATGGTATCATCGAAGACATCGGAACCCGTGTCAGCATCCCGCCAGATGCTGCGGTTATCGACCTGCAGGGTAAAATCATCTACCCTGGCTTTATCGATATGTATGCGATATGGGGGCTGAACGACACGGTGCAACTTACGCCATCGGGCACGGCCTACTGGAACCCGCAGGTGCGCAGCGATTTCAGTGTGGCAACATCCATGAAGCCTTCGCAGCGCGATGCCGCGGCCCTTCGCTCACAGGGCTTTGTGGCCGCCAACCTGATTCCGGCCCATGGCATTTTCAGAGGCATTGGCGCCGTGGCCCTGCTTGGCGAAGGCGACCCCACCCGGCTGGTGGTGAAGCCCGAAACGGCGCAAGTGATCAACTTTATGCCGCCGCGAGGGCCTTCTCGTGGCTACCCCACTTCGGTAATGGGTGCCATTGCCCAGGTAAGGCAAACCCTATACGATGCCCAGTGGTATAAGCAGGCACACGCTTCGTATGCCAGCCGCCCCCAAGGGCAGAAAAGACCCGAAACCAATAAAAGCCTGGA
>Ga0114946_10003052_pt1 | contig 11423 bp, 10 predicted proteins | sample WalLakDeSediment_FD_88676 | JGI IMG/M metagenome (GOLD analysis project Ga0114946, IMG submission 88676) | Lake sediment microbial communities from Walker lake, Nevada to study Microbial Dark Matter (Phase II) - Walker Lake 11/02/13 Deep Sediment | ecosystem: Environmental > Aquatic >...
GACCTGCTCATGCAGGGTCAGCTGAAGGCCGCCGCGCTCCCGGAACCGCTTCTCAGCCTCGCCGAGTTCGAAGGCGCCACGCTGCTCGCGGACGACACCACCGGGGAGAACCTCTCTCAGACGGTGCTCGTCTTCTCCGACGAGTACCTCTCCGAGATCGGCGGCGTGGACACCATGGCGGCACTGCTCAGGGTGTGGGACGCCGGTGTGGAGATCGTGAACGCCGATCCGGATGCCTGGCGAGAGCTGCTCGTCGAGCAGGCGCGGCTTCCCGAGCCGATCAAGGACACCTACCGCATCAACACGTATCCGACCGCGCAGATACCGACAACCGAGCAGGTCGACGCCGTTCTCGAGTGGATGCGTGACAAGGGGACGCTGCAGAGTGCGCTCACCTACGAAGACCTCGTGCTCGTGACGCCGTAGGGAGACGCTTGTGGCCGGGCTCGTCGCCGAGGGGGTCTCGCTCACGTACGCCGGCGTCGGGCGTGACACCGTCGCGCTCGACCGGCTCGATCTGAGCGTCGCAGACGGCGAACCCGTCGCGGTGATCGGGCCCTCCGGCTGCGGCAAGTCCACGCTTCTGCTTCTCGCGTCCGGCATGCTCCGGCAGGATGCCGGCACGTTGCTGGTCGCCGGCGAACCGGTCACCGGACCACGGCTCGCCACCGCTCTCATCCTGCAGGACTTCGGGTTGCTGCCCTGGAAGACCGTCTTTCACAACGCGGCACTCGGCCTGGAGGTCCGGCGTGTGCCCCGGGCGGAGCGCCGCGAGCGGGTCATGACCTCGCTCGACCGGCTCGGCCTCGCTGAGTTCGCCGACGCCTACCCCGGAGAGCTCTCCGGCGGGATGCGGCAGCGCCTCGCACTCGCCCGCGCGCTCGCGCTCGACGCAGACCTGCTGCTTATGGACGAGCCGCTCTCCGCGCTCGACGCGCTCACCAGAGAGGACCTGCAGGATCTGTTGCTCGAGTTGTGGCGTCAGCGGCAGCACACTTGCGTGCTCGTGACCCACTCGATCGAGGAGGCGGTCTTTCTCGGCAGACGTGTGATCGTTCTCTCGCCCAGGCCCGGACGGGTAGCAGCCGTCGTGGACAACCCGCGGATGGGTGAGCCGGGCTACCGCTCCACGCCGGAGTTCTACGAGCGCTGCGTGGAGCTGCGACGCCTGCTGGCCGAGGAGGGTGCGGTAGGCGGGCTCGTCGACCACGCCACCGGGCTCATCGGGGCAGGTGAAGGCCTGTGAGCGGGTGGCGGCGCAAGGTCGTCGGCTACGTCGGTGCGGTGATCGCTGTTCTGGTGTTCTGGCAGCTCGGAGCGTGGGCCCTGGACTCCCGGGCCCTGCCCGGACCGGTGCCGGCGCTGACGGCGTTCTTCACCGCGTTCTGGAGCGACCTCGCTCCGCACCTTGCTGTGAGCACGTGGCGCGTTGTCGCCGCCACAGCGCTCGGAACGGTGCTGGCCGTCCCGCTGGGCCTGTGGCTCGGGCGCTCCCCGCGTGCCGACTCGGTCGCGGCGCCGGTGATCTTCCTGACCTATCCCATCCCGAAGGTGGTCTTCCTACCCGTCCTTCTCGTGCTCCTCGGGCTCGGCGACGCGAGCAAGATCGTGCTTATCACGCTGATCGTCTTCTTCCAGCTGCTCGTCACCGCACGCGACGCCGCACGCGCCATCCCGGCGGGCTCGGTGCTCTCGGTGCGCTCGCTCGGCGCCGGGGAGCTCGATGTCTTCCGGCACGTTGTGGTGCCCGCTGCGCTGCCCGACATCTTCACCGCGCTTCGCATCGGCACAGGTACCGCCGTCGCGGTGCTCTTTCTCGCCGAGTCGATCGGCGGCACCACGGGTCTCGGCTACTACATCGTGGATGCGTGGGGCCGTCTGGCCTACGATGCGATGTTCGCGGGCATCCTCGGTATGGCGCTCCTCGGAGTGGTCATCTACGAGCTGCTGGAGCTGGCCGAGGCCCGTCTGTGCCGCTGGACCCGCGTGGAGCGCTGACCACCTTCGCGTGTCGGCAGGGCCACCCAGGGGAATGCACCCCTATGTGGCCTGACGAATGCGGGAGGCATGCCTCATGTACAGGGACCGACACGACGCCGGACGCCGCCTGGCCGAGGAGCTCGTCCGTTTCGCAGGCGATGAGGACGCGGTGGTGCTGGGGATACCGCGAGGCGGGGTGATCGTGGGCGGTGAGATCGCGAGCCGTCTCGATCTGGCGCTGGACGTCGTCATCGCCAGCAAGATCGGTGCGCCGCACAACCCCGAGTATGCGATCGGCGCGGTCGACGCGGACGGGCGCGTGACCCCCAACCCCGAGGCGGGGTACGACATCGCCGAGCTCGAGCATCTCGCGCGTCCTGTGCGCGACAAGCTGCGTCGCCGCATCGAGCTCTACCGCGGAGGCGAGGAGCCGCTCGATCTCGAGGGTGCGACGGCCATCGTGGTCGACGACGGCATCGCTACCGGGCTCACCGCGCTTGCGGCGGTGCGCTATGTGCGGGAGCAGGGCGTCGAGCGCATCGTGCTCGCGGTGCCGGTGATCGCCGGCAGCACCGTGCCGCTACTCGAGCCTCATGTCGACGAGATCGTCGCACCCGAGCGGCCCTCGCATTTCATGGCAGTGGGTCAGTTCTACCGCCACTTCCCTCAGACGAGCGACGACGAGGTGCTGGAGGTGCTCGCGGAGTTCGGTTACGGGGAATAGGGGGCACGGCGATGCCGGTTGCACTACAGAGTGCAGTACAGTAGTATTGCAAGATGTAATGTAGCTCTGGTGCGAGGAGCCGCGATGGGCGCCCGACCTGCCGGAACCACACCCTCCCAATTCCGTCTCCCGGCTCCTGCCCGCGAGTTCATCGAGCAGCGGGCAGCCGAGCGCGGCATCACCAAGACCGAGGTCGTCCTCGAGGCGCTGGCATGCCTGCGCGAGCGCGAGATCGAAGAGCGCATGGCTGACGGATACCGCTTCCGCGCGCGGGAGCACCGCACGCTTGCCGAGGATGGCCTGCTCGCGGCTGAGGAGACGTGGCCGGAGTGGTGAGGCGCGGTGAGGTCTACTGGGTCGACTTCTCACCGGCGCGGGGTTCTGAGCAGGACGGTCGTCGACCGGCCCTCGTGGTTCAGAACGATGTCGGTAACCGCTTCTCGCCGACGACCATCGTTGCCGCGATGACGAGTCGTGTCGCCGACACGGAGTACCCCACCGAGGTGCGCCTGCCCGATGACCTGTTCGGCAAGCCCAGCGTCGTGCTCTGCGGCCAGCTGCTCACACTAGCGCAGGACCGACTCTCCGCTCGGCCGGTCATGCGACTGGATGATGCGCTCATGATCCGGGTGGACCGGGCGATCAAGCGCTCGCTCGGGCTGCGCTAAGGGCGGGCCCTTCAGGGCCCGCCCTTCAGTGTCGGATGGTGCCCCCGGCAGGATTCGAACCTGCGGCACCAGGTTTAGGAAACCTGTGCTCTATCCCCTGAGCTACGGAGGCATGCCAGAGGATTCTAGCATGCCGATTTCTGCCCGAGCACCGGCTCGCGGCAACCTAAGTGCGATGAGAAGGGAATCAACAAGGGGAGCCACGAGACGCCAGCCGTGTAAGGAGAAGCCACGATGGGCCGGATTCCGCGCTGCATGAGCACGCAACACCCCGACAACGCCACGGTGCCGTTCTTCTCCGCCTCGCCCGTGCTAGCCGGCGAGGACGAGATACGCGAGGCCTTCTACGCATACTCGCATCTCGGCTGCGACGAGCAGATGTGGGACGTTGAGGGCAAGGAGATCGACACCTACGTCGTCAAGAAGCTGCTCTCCTTTTACCCGGAGTTCTTTCGCGAGCACGTGCTCGGCGAGGAGGTGCGCCTGACCCTGCGCGTACCGAACCCGACGGTCGAGGTCGCCGAGGCCAAGGTACTCCTCGAGACGCTCGAGTCCATCCCGCGCTCCTACGACGCCGCCAAGTTGTTCTACGGGCGCGACGTGGCGCCGATCTTCGAGGTCATCCTGCCGATGACCACGTCGGCCCGGTGTGTCGACCGCGTGTTCCGCTACTACGCCGATCACATCGTGGGTCGCCAGACGGCCTGTTTCGGACCGGATGACATCACCATCGCCGAGTGGATCGGTGAGTTCCGGCCCGAGCGCGTCGATGTCATCCCGCTCTTCGAGGACGTGCCGTCGATGCTCGCCGCGGCGGACATCGTGGAGGCGTACCTGTCCGACAAGGACGTCACCGAACAGCGGGTCTTTCTCGCTCGCTCCGACACTGCGATGAACTACGGGGCCGTCTCCGCGGCGCTCTCCAACAAGATCGCGCTCGCGCGACTCGACGCGCTCTCGCACCGAATCGGGGTGCGGCTCCATCCCATCCTCGGCATGGGCTCGGCGCCGTTCAGAGGGGGACTCTCGCCGCTCACCGCCGAGCGCGTAGGCGCCGAGTACCCGAGCGTGGTGACGTTCAGCATCCAGTCCGCGTTCAAGTTCGACTACCCGCCCGACCAGGTCCGGGCGGCGTGCGAGCACCTCAAAGCGCGGGAGATCGGCCCGGCGCGACCGATCGATGAGGAGCGGGCGCTCGGCATCATAGATCGTTACAGCGCCGCATACCGCGAACGTATCGTGGAGCTCGCTCCCCACATCAACCAGATGGCCAAGCGGATGCCGGCGCGGCGCGCCCGCAAGCTCCACGTGGGGCTCTTCGGCTACGCCCGCGAGCTCGGCGGCGTGACGCTGCCCCGGGCGATATCCTTCACCTGCTCGCTCTACTCCCTCGGCCTGCCGCCGGAGCTCATCGCGTTCGACACGCTGACCGACGATGACCTCACATTCGTCGGCGAGGTCTACCCGTCGTTCGCGGCCAAGCTCGCAGAGGCCTTGCGGTACGCAGACCCGGACGGCCCACACATGACGTCGGCACTGCGCGAGGCGATCGAGTGTGCCGGGTTCGGCTTCAACCCCGATCCGGAGCACCTCGGGCTCGTCCGCCAGATGCGAGACTCTAGCGAGCGCGGGGAGACCGCGAACGTCGGCGATCTCCTCCTGCGAGCGGCCGTCATCCGGCGATTCCTCGGATAGCGAAAAGGGAGTCGCACCATGCACAGAACCGTCATTAAGCGCGTGCGGATCCGTTAGGTTCGCGGGAGGTCAGAATGGGCGAGCGTCCGCAGGAAGCCGAGACAGCTCTACAGGTCGAGCGTCGCGCGTCGACGCCAGTTGCCGGCGCCATCGCCGGCATCCTCTTCGCCGTGCTCTTCTCGGCGAGCGTGACGATCATCCTCAGCACAATCGGCGAATTGAGCGAGGACACGGGCGCGTGGCTCGAGGCTGGTTCGAGTGAGTTCACCTTCGCTCTGGCCCTCGTTCCCTTCGCCGGTCTCTTCTTCCTGTGGTTCATCGCCGTCGCTCGCGAACGGCTCGGCAGGTTCGAAGACCAGTTCTTCACCACAGTCTTCCTCGGAAGTGGTCTGCTCTTCCTGGCGATGGTGTTCTCAGCAGCCGCCTCCGCGGGTGCCCTTGCCGCTGCCTATGAAAGGGACCCGGCGGCGCTCATCGCGACCGGCACCTACATGTACGCGCGTCAACTCATCGCGCAGATCTTCAGCATCTACGCACTCCGGATGGCGGCGGTCTTCGTCCTCTCACAGGCCACACTCTGGATTCGGACCGGGGTGATGCCGAGGTGGATGGCGGTGCTCAGCTACGCAGTCGGACTTGTATTGTTGTTCGTGCTGACGCAGTCGCTCTGGGTGGTCTTGGTATTCCCGGCCTGGGTGTTGCTCGTCAGCGTATACATCCTAGTGGTCAATCTACGGCCCGGTAAGTGATGGAAGCCCGACCCACAAGGAGATTGCACATGAGACGCGGAATGGCGATCGGGGTCGCCGCAGTTCTAGCCGCGGCGCTCCTCACGAGTGTGACGGGATGCTTTCGGGGTGCGTCAGATGAGCCCGAGCCCGTCTACTACTGGCCGCTCACCGGCGAGCAGGCCCCGAACGGCGACGCGACTCGCACGCGTGTCGTCTCGGTGAAGGTCGAGAACTCCTCGGCGGCCCGTCCGCAGATCGGACTCGCTGAAGCCGATGTCGTGTACGAGAGCCTGTCCGAAGGTGGGATCCCGCGCTTCAACGCGCTGTACCACTCGGTCGTGTGGGGGCGCGTCGGCCCGGTTCGCAGCGCTCGGCTCTCCGATACCTACCTGGTGCCCCAGTACAACGCGCTGTTCGCGTACTCCGGGGCGAGTGACGCGGTCAGGCGGGCGATCGCCGCGGCGGGCATCGACGACCTGGGCATGGAATCCCATCCCGCCCTCTACGAGAGGGACTCCGTGCGCTCCGCGCCGCATAACGTCTTCACTAGCGTAGTGGACCTTCAGTCGGCCGCGGCGGACGCAGGCTACGAGAGCGTGGTCGCTCCGAGGGCGCTTGTCTTCGGTGAGCTTCCCGAGGAGTTCACGGAGGCGTCGGTCGCAACGCGACTCGACATCCCGTTCGCCGGTGGCAACGATGTGACGTGGACGTGGGACGAGGACGCGGCTCGCTGGTTTCGGAAGATCGCCGGGGAGTGGCATACGGATGAGCGGACCGTCGTGCCGTACTCGGCGGCCAACGTGATCGTGCTCTACGCTGAGACGATCGAGACCGACATGCGGGACTCCGCGGGATCGGTCGTGCTCGACATCCGCCTGGACGGCTCCGGGGACGCTATCGTGCTGCGTGGGGGGCGCTGCTACGACGTGAGGTGGACCTCCGCGCCGGACATGCCGCCCCGCTTCGCGAACACCGACGGAACGGAGCTTCCGCTGGCCGTCGGGAAGACATGGATCGAGGTGCTCCCGCCCGACTACGAGTTCACGCTCGAGTAGCGGACCCGCCCCTGCGCTACACTCGGCTGATGACGCCCACCGTCTACATCGACGCCGACGCGTGTCCGGTCACCCGCGATGCGCTCGCGATCGCGCGCACCCGCAAGGTTACGGTGGTGCTCGTCGCCAATGCGACTCAGAACCTCTCGCGCTACACCGGTCGCCCCGGAGTCGAGGCCGTGCAGGTGAGCGGCGGACGCGACGCGGCCGACTTCGCGATCGTCGAACAGCTTGCGCAGGGCGATGTGGTCGTCACGCAGGACATCGGGCTTGCGGCCATGGTGCTCGGCCGGGGCGCGCGGGCGATCAGCCCCCGGGGGCGCCTGTACTCGCCGACGACCATCGACATGGAACTCGCGGTACGCCACGCTGAGCAGCGCCACCGCAGGGCTGGTGGACGTACGAAGGGCCCCAGCCCCTTCGAAGAAGAGGACCGCGAGCGGTTCGTCGCGGTCCTCAAGAGCCTGCTTTCGGGGGAGGCCTGAGGCCGCCCTAGTCGTCACCGTTGGACGGGGGCGGTGCCTTGCCCACCAAGATGGTGACAGGGGTGTTTCGAGCGACCCTCTGCCCCGGCAGCGGATCCTGGGTGAGTACGACATCGTCATCAGGGCTCACCTGGTAGTTGACGGTCACCCGGAGGCCGGCAGCCTCGAGATCGCTTCTCGCCTGCGCCTCGCTTAGCTCGATGACGTCAGGAACGGTCACCTCGTCTCGACCCTTCGAGACCCGGATCGTCACCGTCGCGCCGGCGTCGAGCGACACGCCACCCTCGGGACTCTGGCTGATCACCGTGCCGACGGCGACGCTTTCGTGGAACTCCTCGGTCGCGTTGACCCGGAACCCGGCCCCCTGCAGCGTGTTCGTTGCGTTGGTCCGCGACTGTCCCACGACGTCCGGAACACGAACAAGCTGGGTCCCGCGGCTGACTACGATGGTGACGACGGTCTCGGGAGCCGCCATCTCGCCTGCTTCGGGAGACTGACGGAAGACCTGCCCGTCGGGCACGTCGCCGTTGTACTCGCGCTGCACATCACGCTCGAACCCGGCGTCGCGGAGCACACTTATCGCGTCGGATTCGGTCATGCCTACGACGTCCGGAATCGCCGACACATCAGGCCCGAGACTGATCACGAGAGAGACCTCGGAGCCCTTTGGCGCCTCGAGACCCTGCTCCGGCGACTGCTCGATGACGCGGCCGACCTCGACCTCGTCGTCGGTGCGCTCGGTGATCGGACCGACGGTCATCTCCGCCGAGGCGATCGCGTCGGAGGACTCCTCCAGTGTCATGCCCACCACGTCCGGCACGATGACCATCTCGGTGCCCTCGAACACGCCGAGCGCCCACGCGATGCCGAGCCCCGCCATGGCCACGAGCACAGCACCTATGATCCACGGCCATGGGTTGCGCTTCTCGGGTATCGGCCGCACGCGCGATGCGGCAGCCGCTCCGCCCACCGCGGGCATGACGGAGGTCTCGTCCATACCGCCTGCCGCCACGGCCGCAGGCGCGTCCACCGAGCCGCCTGCAAGCACGCGCTTCAGGTCCGTGCGCATCTCCTCTGCAGAGGAGTAGCGTGATGCCGGATCCTTCTGGAGTGCCCGCATGATTACCGCTTCGAGTGCCGGTGGGATGTCGGGATTGATCTGGCGCGGCGGGACCGGCTCCTCGTTGACCTGCTTGAGCGCTACCGCGACAGGAGTGTCCGCATCGAAAGGAAGCCGGCCTGTCGTCAGCTCGTAGAGCACGATGCCGAGCGAGTAGAGGTCGCTTCCGGGTCCGAGCGGCCGGCCTTGGGCCTGCTCGGGGCTCACGTAGTGCGCCGTGCCGAGAACCGAGCCGGTCTGCGTCATCGTGGTGTTGCCGGCCCGTGCGATGCCGAAGTCCATGACCTTCACTGTGCCGTCGGGTGCGAGCACGATGTTGTGCGGTTTGATGTCGCGGTGGATGATGTCGTATCCGTGCGCCACAGCGAGGGCCGCACACACCTGCGCGCCATACTCGGCGGCCTTCATCGGATCGAGCGCGCCCTGCTGCCCTACGAGCACCTTCAGGTCGGTGCCGTGCACGTACTCCATGACGATGTAGTACGTCTCGTCGTCGCGGCCCCAGTCGTAGATGTTCACGATTCCCGGATGCGAGAGATTGGCAGCCGCCTGGGCCTCCTGGCGGAAGCGGGCGACGAAGCTCGGGTCTGCGGCATAGCGCGGGTGCAGAACCTTGACCGCGACGGTCCTTCCCAGGACCTCGTCGACGGCCTTGTAGACCTCGGCCATGCCTCCGGAGCCGACCTTCTCGATCACCCGGTATCTGCGTCCGAACATCAGCTCTTCCACGTGTGCTCCCGTGCCTCTCGACGTGGCCGCTCAAGCCCCGGCCATCCTGACTATTCTAGCGTATCAGCGCCCCAGGGCGGCCTCGAGAACGGTGCGTGCGGCGGGTGCGGCGACGCTGCCGCCCGTGCCCGCATTCTCGAGGACGACCGCTACCGCGACGGTGGGGTTCTCCGCGGGGGCGAACGCGATGAACCATGCGTGCGACTCGGCGTCCTTCCCCGTCTCCGCGGTGCCTGTCTTGCCTGCGACGGCGACCCCCGGTATCCGGGCGCGTGTCCCGGTCCCGGAGGCTACCGTATCGACCATGATCGCCCTGACCTGCGCCGCGGTGGTGGGGTCGGTGGCCGTGGTCCAACGGCGCGGTTCGGTGAAGGTGACGACCCGGCCCGCCTGATCCGTGATGCGCTGGACGAAGTGGGGCCTCATGACGACCCCCTCGTTGGCCAGCCCTGCCGCGACGAGCGCCATCTGCAGGGCGGTCGACTGGGGACCGGGCGGACTTGCGTGCTCGCCCACCGGTTGCCCCACGCCCGCCCAGGCGGTTTCCCACGTCGTCATCTCACCCGGAACCGGCATGAGCGAGGCGCGGGCGGGGGTCTCGATCTGCGGCACCTTGTTGAACCCGAAAGCCTCGCTATGGGCGACGAGCGCCTGCGCGCCCATGTCCACCGCCATCTGAGCGAACACCGTGTTGATGGAACGCATCGTGGCCGAGCGCACATCGACGACGCCGTAGTTGCCGCCACCGTAGTTCGTGACGGGTGCACCGCCGATCTCGAGACGGCCGGGACCGGTGTAGGTCGTCTCGGCGCTGGCGACGCCGGTGTCCAGCGCCCCCGTGAGGGTCACGGTCTTGAAGGTCGACCCGGGCGGGTAGAGGCTCTGAGCGGCGCGATCGAACAGCGGAGCCGAGGCATCGGCGACCAGCTCGTCCCAGGAAGAATCGATCGAGCCCGGGTCGTACGCTGGCGACGAGGCCATCGCGAGCACCGCTCCCGTGCCGGGGTCGATGGCGACCACTGCCCCGCGGTACCCCGACAGGGCCTGCTGTGCGGCCTGCTGCACCCGGGTGTCGATGGTGAGCCACACGTCGTTGCCGGGGACCGGCAGGCCCGCTGCCGCCTCGACCGCATCGCGAAACGTCCGGAAGACCCGCCGCCCGGTGAGCGCATCGTTCATGGCGGCCTCGATGCCGGCGCGTCCATAGATGGTGCTGTAGTAGCCGACCGTGTGCGCAGCAAGCGTGCCCTGCGGATAGCTGCGCTGGTAGATCTCGCCTTCGCGAGCGGACTCAGCGAGCACAACTCCGTCCGCGGCGACGATGGATCCGCGCGGCGAGCGGATCTCCTCGGCCAGGCCACGCGTGTTCGCCGGATGGTTGTTGAGCGCGCGCGCCTGCACGACCTGGATCGAGGTCAGGTTCACGACGAGCGCGACCAACATGATGCTGATGACCGTCGCCGAGTGGGTCAGCCGACGCGAGAGCGCCACTCTGCCGAGCACCGCAGATGAGCCCGAGAGAGAGACGATCTCGGACTCCCGTCCCGTCGCCGCGTCGCCCGCGCGCAGGAACAGACCGAGGATCATGAAGTTGGCGAGTATCGATGATCCGCCGTACGAGACGAAGGGGAGCGTGATGCCGGTGAGAGGGATGAGCCGCGTCACGCCGCCGATGATGACGAACGTTTGCAGGCCCAGGGCGGCCACCAGCCCGGCCGCGGTGAACGCAGCCATGTCTGAGCGCGCCCGTGCGGCGGTGGCAAGGCCGCGCATACAGAAGAGCAGGTAGGCGATGATGAGCGCAGCGCCGCCGAGAAGACCGAGCTCCTCGCCGATGGCCGCGAAGATGAAGTCGGTCTCCACGAAGGGGATACGGCCCGGGAAGCCGCGCCCGACACCGACCCCGGTCACCTGGCCCGCGGCGAGTGCGAAGATGGATTGCACCAGCTGATACCCGCGCCCCGCTGCGTCGGCGAAGGGGTCGAGCCAGATCTCGACCCGGGTCTGTACGTGTGAGAAGAGCGAGTAGGCGGCGGCGGCGCCCACTGCGAAGAGCGCGATGCCCGTCACCACGTAGCCGATCCGCCCCGTCGCCACGTAGATCATCACGAGGAAGATGCCGAAGAACAGCAGGCTCGAGCCGAGGTCCTTCTGCGAGACCAGCACGAAGAGCGATACCGCCCACATGAAGATGAGCGGACCGAGATGCCGGAGCGCCGGCACTCCGATGCCGAAC
>Ga0114946_10003053_pt1 | contig 11423 bp, 8 predicted proteins | sample WalLakDeSediment_FD_88676 | JGI IMG/M metagenome (GOLD analysis project Ga0114946, IMG submission 88676) | Lake sediment microbial communities from Walker lake, Nevada to study Microbial Dark Matter (Phase II) - Walker Lake 11/02/13 Deep Sediment | ecosystem: Environmental > Aquatic > Freshwater...
CAAAACAACCTCCCGGCCATCTGAGGTTGGGTATTTCAAGTTTTTTCAAAGCCTCCAAAACATCCTTTCTATAGCCTTCCTCGTTGGGAATATCCGAATCAGGGCCTACCCAAATACCGCCATATATATTTCTTCCAAGATGCTCAGCAAAATGACCGTAAATATGTCGGTTGATCTGAACTGTACCCTGGTCAGTATTGACTATTAGCCGGTTTGTTTGGGCTTTGGAATCAAATGCTATAATGATTAATAAAAGACACAGCTTCATTAAGTGTTTGAATGCATTCATTTTTTTCATTTGAGGAATTCATTAAGAGTTGATAAAATCTGCACTAAAGAAAGTACAAAGGCAAGGTTTGCAATCATATTCTTTTCAAATAAAGCAATTACAAGTTTTTTAAGTCAGCTTTAATATTCGAAAATTATTGAATTAATGACAATTTAAAAACATTAATTGTTTATTATACACTTTATACACGATTATCTTATTGTGGATTATCATTTCTATGGATTGAAATAAACTACATGATCATTTTTCAAGTCAGGAATTTCCCGGCAGTTACACATGGCCGGTTTGGAGGGAAAGTTTATATCATTTTGCGCCTTTGTTGTTAAAATAAATAACCTGTAGTTTGGTGATTTAAAAAGTCAAAAAATAAGTTATTAGTGGAATCCTTGAAAGACTATAAGAAAGTTTTGCAAAATCTGATAATTAATTTGCCTTGAGACTATAATAATTGTAAACGATATTTAAATTTAGGCTTTTCCATTGGAAAATAGAGAATTAAACGCCCTGGAGACCTATGAAATATTCAAATCAGACGAGAATTTTGGTCGCAGTTGACTGTATTATTTTTGGGTTTGATGGAAGCGAATACAAGCTTTTATTGATACAAAGGGGTTTTGCGCCGGAAAAAGAAAAATGGAGTCTGATGGGAGGGTTTGTTCAGCCCAAAGAATCACTGGACATGGCCGCCGAAAGAGTCTTAAATCAATTGACTGGCCTGCATAATGTTTACCTAGAACAGCTTCAGGCATTCAGCAGTCCGGAAAGGGATCCTATCGAACGGGTTATTGCGGTAGCTTATGTTGCTTTGATCGATATCAATAAGTACCAGAAGCAAATCAACGATGATTTTCACGCCAGATGGTTTCCTATGAAATCCCTTCCAAAACTTATTTTTGACCACAACGATATGGTCGAAACGGCATTGCAGAAATTGCGCTATAAGGCTGCATTTCACCCGATTCTTTTCGAACTGCTGCCTGAAAAGTTTACTTTGCCCCAACTGCAGACTTTATATGAAGGTCTTTATGACACTAAAATCGACAAGCGGAATTTTACCAAAAAAGTCCTCTCCACCAAAATTCTGAACAGGCAAGATGAAAAAGACAAGTCTTCCAGTAAGAAAGGAGCCTATTATTATTCCATTGATGAGGTGGCCTATAAAGATAACTTCCAGAATTTCTTAAATTTTATTCCAAAAAATGACCTTCTGCTTCTGTAAAAAGAAACTGACTTGAGAACATTTTTTATAAAAATTATATGTGTATTAAATACACTTATCAAAATTATTATCTAATTTCATCTATAATTTAAAACCCTAAAAGATGGATGGGGAAATCTCAATTTTTGATTATTTCATTTATTAATTTTTGGGATAGTTATTATTTCAATTGGATCTAACGCTTAAAGATATTGCATAATGAAAAATTTGAAACAATATGAAGTTTGGTTTGTAACCGGTAGTCAGCATCTTTATGGGGATGAAGTTCTTACCCAAGTGGCAGGGCATGCAGAAACCATCGCAAGAAAACTCAATGATTCTGAAAATATTTCAGTAAGTGTTATTTTCAAATCCATTGTCACCACTTCTGAAGAAATATTCAGCGTCTGTCAGCATGCCAACCAAGAACCTTTATGTATAGGTATCATTACCTGGATGCATACATTTTCCCCGGCAAAAATGTGGATCAATGGATTGAAAATCCTGCAAAAGCCATTGCTTCATCTCCACACCCAGTATAATAGGGACATCCCTTGGAATTCAATTGATATGGATTTCATGAACCTTAATCAAAGTGCACATGGTGACAGGGAATTCGGCTTTATGGTTTCCAGACTGAGACTCAACAGAAAAGTTGTGGTAGGCTTTTGGGAGGATCCTGACATTCACTCGGAAATAGACGGTTGGGCCAGGGCAGCATCCGGTTGGGCAGATTGGCAGGGCGCCAAATTCGTTCGTTTTGGAGACAATATGCGTCAGGTAGCAGTGACTGAGGGAGACAAAGTCGAAGCAGAAATGAAATTTGGTTTTTCGGTCAATACCCATGCAGTAGGAGACCTGGTGGAAGTCCTCAATTCCATTTCCAAAGAGTCCGTAGAATCATTGGTAAATGAATATGAAAGCCAATACACAATTGTCCCTGAATTGAAAAAAGGGGGATCCAAAAGAATTTCACTTTTGGATGCTGCCAAGATTGAGCTTGGTCTTGAAAAATTCCTGAATGAGGGTAAATTCAAAGGATTTACAGACACTTTTGAAGACTTACATGGTCTTAAACAACTCCCGGGAATTGCCGTGCAGCGCTTAATGAAAAAAGGGTTTGGGTTTGCCGGTGAAGGGGATTGGAAAACGGCAGCCTTGGTCAGGGCCATGAAAGTCATGGGAACAGGTTTGAAAGGGGGTAATGCCTTTATGGAAGATTACACTTACCACTTAGATCCGGAAAATACATTGGTCTTAGGTTCCCATATGCTGGAAGTTGATGAATGCCTGGCTGAGGGTGAGATTTCCTGTGAAGTACATCACCTTGGAATCGGCGGAAAAGAAGAACCTGTCAGGTTAGTATTCAATGGAAAAGCAGGAAGTTCCCTTAATGCTTCATTGGTGGATATGGGCAATAGGTTTAGGCTGGTAATCAATGAAGTAGAAGCCGTAACCCCTCCCAATACACTACCCAAACTACCTGTTGCTAGGGTGATGTGGAAACCCCTCCCGGATTTAAAAACAGCAGCCTCAGCATGGATTTATGCAGGTGGAGCCCATCATACCTGCTTCAGTCAGAATCTGAACAGCCAAATCCTAAGTGATTTTGCGGATATTGCAGGAATTGAGTCTATTATAATTGACAGAAATACCATCCTGCGTCAATTGCAAAAAGAACTCAGATGGAGTGAAGCTGCCTGGAAATAAATAATCTTTGCAGCTTTCTGATATTGGAAAAGTGTCAATTTCAGAAAGCTGCAACCCGATTTTTTTATTTTTTCTGGAATCTTTTGCTGAGGAACAAATACAAAAGCCCACAGGAAATCCAAGCAGGTAAAGTAAAGAATGACAAAAATACCCCTTGATACACAGAAAGGCTATAAAATACAAGCATGCTGATGAACCATGCCAGTAGAACGGAAACATTGAAACTGATTCCTTTATTTTCTGCATAATTTTTTCCCACTCCAAAAGTATCAGCAAAGTAGTGTTCGAAAAAAATGACAGCACCGATCGGAGCAAGTATGAATCCATATACTGCCACAAAGTCCAATAATTTCATGGCAAAGGCAGGAAATAACCCTGCAATGGTCGCTATTCCTCCTGTTACCAATGTCACTTTGACCGTGGAGCTTTTTGGAAAAATCGCCTGGAAGGCCAATCCAGCCCTGTATATGGTGGGATTCGCAGTAGTCCATCCTGCAATCAGTACACAGAGTAAGCCTGCGATACCCACCACTTCATAGGCCAATGGCCCTGGGGCAACTGGAGGGACACCCCCTGATGCGAAAATAGATGCCGCTTCTGGGCTTTTAAGATACAGGGCATACATCAGGCAAGCCGCTATCCAGGCCATAAAATGTCCCACATACATTCCGGCAGCAGAAATCCATCCCACGGAATTTTTATTGGCAAAGCGTAATACAGACATATCAGACATCCCTAAATGCATGGCAGCATTGCAGAACCAGGCAAAGAAAAGCACATGCCAGAAAGTAAATTTGATCTGTCCAGGAAAAGGTTCCGACCCATCCCCCCAAACTGCCCAAAGTTCTGTCCAGTTACTTACACCTAATCTTTGGGCTGCCACAACACCGGCAATAAAAAAAACAGCAATCATAAATGGTGATGCCCAGTTAGAAAATTTGGCAACAGTATCATAACCTTTGGCTGCGACAATGGAAATCACAGTACCCACCGCAAGCACCACTAAAACCCAGGAAATGCTGCTTGGGGCTGTATCTGTCAAAGCAGGCATGGGCATATCAAAGGGAATGCCCACTGCTGTTGCAGAAACGGTAATCATAGCCCCGGCCAAAAAACAAAAAAGGAGTCCGTTGGCCAGGTTGTACCCAGTCACCAATTTCCTTCCTGCTATTTTTTCAAGTTTGTAATACAATGTAAGTCTTTCAGCAGTAGCAATTGGGGTGGTAATATACCGCCATGTCAGGACTGCCAGAAAATTGCCCAATATCAGACCTACTATTAAATCAAAGGCTGAAACCCCTGCAGTCAAAAACAAAGGCCCAATTACAAATTCCGTGCCTGCTGCATGTTCCCCAGCATACATCCCCAGAAATCTTCTCCAGTCTTTAAAATGAGAAGAAGGAACGGGTTGCCGTTCGAATTCGCCGGTGATGACTGGCTGTTCAGAAGCAATTGCTTTTTCCATAGGTTGGTTTTGGGTTCAGTTTAAAAATACAAAAATACAAAGGGGTTTTGTATCCTGTGATGTCCTGTAAGCTGGTGTTTATGAATTCAGATAATCGGATACAGAAAAGATTCAACTATTGAAACTATATCTGGTTTTTTTTAATTTTAAGGTGTGACACTAGATCATGAAAATATTTGGGGCTCCAAATTTCAATTCGGTTTGGATCTTTTGCTTCCTGTTCATTTGCAGGCTTGTAACTACCTAACCATTCCTTAATCATAACTGCTCAATCATTTTGATGGTCATTAATAAACTTTCCCTTTTCGGTGAATCAGAAAGCCATTTTTTCATCATTTCAGTATCCAGACCCTTAAGTGCAGCTTCGTCTATGCGCATACTCTCTACAAAAAAACCATAAGCATTTTTTGTACTCCTGAACAAGATACCCGCAGTAGAAATTATTTTATCACATAATGCTTTTTCCGGTGAAGCTATTACTGCATGTTGCTCCGAAGGCAAATGAATCATTCGTAAACCAAAAGAGTAATAAGGCAGGGGAAGCCGATAATAGGTGAACCTGCCCAATTTTGTATCGAAAGAACGGGGCGCTTTAGTTGTCATTGAGGATACCTCATAAACACGCTCAGGGATAAATCCATAAAATGACAAAGCGGATTCCAAAGAAACGTAACTCGGACCCAGAATATGGTTAGCTACTAACATACGGTCCGGTTTTATATCGGTCAACTGTGGACCTGCAAAATATAGCCCCTTCTTTATTGACTCTAAGTATCCTTGTGCTTTCAAATGATTGATTTTATCATTAGGTCGTTGGTATTCCTTTAACCAAAACATTAATAATTGATGTGGCAGAACTTGATTAGCATTGTCACCTATTTGCTTAAGAATCATCATACGTAAATGTAATAAAAAAACAAGATAATCGGATTAAATCCGATTATCTTGTTTAAATTTTACGAAAAAAATAACTCAATGGACTTCCTTCTTCTTTTTCATAACGACTCCCTCACAATCACCTTAAAATCATTCTTAATATTTTTACCCTGTTTGCTTAAAATCATTTTGCCTGTAAGTTTACCCATTTTGGCAAAGTCAGTGGTAATCACTGTTATTCCTTTCTGCAGGACCTCTTTAAGGGGGGTTTCATTGTAGGACAGAATCCCCAGGTTCTCTCCTATCTTTAAACCATTGGTCTCCCTGGCCTTTTTGATGAGATTAACCAGATCAGATTCCTCAATCACGATGTAAGCTTCTCCGATTTGGGGTTTGGTAGATTCACCGATTTCAGTAATGATATCGAATTCAAAACCCTCCTCCACGGCATATTTTTTGAAACCCAGGAGAATGTTTTCAGGATAGGGATAATTGGCCTGAAAAGGAAATACCATAATCAATTTTCGGTATTTCTTCAATTTAGCCTTAAGCGCTATCAAAGCATTATAAATATCCAATTTGAAATCCTGAAATACACTTCCAAAACAACCCTGAATTCCTTCCAATTCATTGTCCAAAAGAATAAGTTTTTCTTTTGGCAATTCGTTAATCAGCGTTATGGCATTTTGTTCGCTCTCCTTTTTAAAATGGGGCATAATGATAAAATAATCAAAAGCCTCTTTTTGCTGATCCAGTATTTTTTTAAAAAGGGAATATTCACAATGGTATACATGGAAAGCAATATCCGCCCTGTCTTCCAAGGCAATGATCAGTGAATTGAAAATCTCTTTTTTATAAGCACTCAGCTTATTGAAAAGCAAGAGGATTTTAAATTTTGACAGGTCAGAATTATGACATATATAATACCCTTTCCCTTTCACAGATTCAATGATTCCCTGCTTCTTTAAAATGGTATACGCTTTTTCTACCGTATCTCTGGAAAGGTAATAATCAGCACTAAGATTGTTGATGGAAGGGATTTTGTCCCCATATTTTAAAGTATCTGAAGTAATCAGACCTTTAATGGCCTTTACCACCTGAATGTACTTCGGAACACTGGAGCTGTCATCTATCCGGAGATCAAGTTTCCTCATTTGGATTGGGTTTATGGAAAGGCAAGATTAAAATTATTCATTTTGAAAAACAAACAAAGGCCGGCATTTGAATCCCAACCAACAGTATAGTACAGGATGCTTCCAGAGAGCAAATATTGTATCTTTGGAAATAAATTGAATTATCGGTAGACATCTTAATACATGAAAACAGCATCTCAAACTTTTAACCACGTCTCCTACCTTTGGGACCAAGAAAAAGCAAAATCCCTCGGCAATGATGAAGTTGCCTTATTGATATACCGCTCCAATATTTTGGGCGCGGATCTTAGGATTACTAATTATGGCGGTGGTAACACTTCCTGTAAAACCATTGAAAAAGACCCTTTGACCGGAAAAGAGGTGGAAGTTATGTGGATTAAAGGATCTGGTGGGGATATAGGAACCCTTACCAAGGCAGGATTGGCAGGTTTGTATGTGGAGAAATTACAATCCCTGGAAGGTGTGTATAAAGGCATAGCGCAGGAAGATGAAATGGTGGGTCTGTTCAACCATTGCATCTATGACCTGGATTCCAAAGCCCCATCCATTGACACTCCTTTACATGGATTTCTTCCTTTCAAACATATAGACCATTTGCATCCAGATGCAGCTATTGCCATTGCCGCATCCAAAGAGGGTGAAAAAATCACCCGGGAAATTTTCGAAGGACAGATTGCCTGGGTTCCATGGCAAAGACCTGGGTTCGATTTAGGTCTGCAATTGAGGGAAGCATTGGAAGCCAATCCGGGGATTCGCGGTATCATGCTCGGCGGACACGGTCTCTTTACTTGGGGTGACACCGCATATGAGTGCTATATGAACAGCCTGGAGGTTATTGAAAAGGCATCAGCCTTCCTGGAAGCCAACTATGGCAAGAAAAGACCGGTATTTGGTGGGGAGAAAATCAAATCGCTAAACCCTGACCAAAGAAAAGAACAAGCAGCCAAAATTGCCCCGCTATTGAGAGGTTTGGCCTCAAGTTACAACCGCATGGTAGGCACTTTTAACGATTCGGATACAGTACTTCAGTTTATCAATTCCAATGACCTGGATAAATTGGCTCCATTGGGTACTTCCTGCCCAGACCATTTTCTCAGGACAAAGATTGCCCCTTTGGTATTGGATATTCCATCCGACAAGGATTTGACTGACCTGAATGCCGTCAAGGAGCATATCGGTAAACTTTTTGCCCAATACAGGGAAGGCTACAAAGGTTATTACGAAAAACATAAGCGTCACAATAGCCCCGCCATGCGTGACCCAAATCCTGTCATCATCCTTTGGCCAGGTGTAGGAATGTTCTCCTATGCGAAAGATAAACAGACTTCACGAGTGGCATCTGAATTCTACATCAACGCCATCAATGTCATGCGGGGCGCAGAGGCGGTTTCCGAGTATGTTTCTCTGCCTCTTCAGGAAGCTTTTGATATTGAATATTGGTTGCTCGAAGAAGCCAAACTGCAGCGTATGCCCAAAGAAAAGCCCTTATCCAGAAAAGTAGCTCTGATCACCGGAAGCGCGGGTGGAATAGGAAAGGCTATTGCAGATAAGTTTGCTACTGAAGGTGCCTGCGTAGTACTAACCGATATGGATGAAGATCGGTTGAAGTCAGCAAGAAAAGATTTTGGAAAAGACGCAGCCATCGGCGTGAAACTCGATGTGCTGGATAATGATACTATTGCCCAAGCCTATAAAGCTGCTTGTTTGGCCTTCGGTGGAGTTGACATCATCGTCAACTGCGCCGGATTGGCCATCAGCAAGCCTTTGTCTGAAACTTCAGAGGAAGATTGGGATCTTTTAAATGATGTGCTGGTAAAAGGTCAGTTTAAAGTGTCCCAGGCCGGTGTGGCTATTTTAAGGGCTCAGGGCTTGGGAGGTGATATCATCAACATAGCCTCCAAAAACGCCTTGGTTTCCGGACCGAACAATGTAGGATATGGCACCGCCAAAGCCGCACAGGTTCATATGTCCAGGTTATTGGCTGCTGAATTAGGACCTGATAAAATCCGGGTCAACGTAGTCAATCCCGATGCCGTAATCGAAGGTTCCAAAATCTGGGAAGGAAAATGGGCTGAAGGAAGGGCCAAGGCCTATGGGGTGACTGTTGAGGAATTACCTGCCTATTACGCCAAGCGAACTTTAATGAATGAGATTATTTCCACTGAGGATATTGCCAACGGAGTTTTTGCATTTGTTGGAGGTTTACTGTCAAAAAGCACAGGGAATATTCTGAATGTGGATGGAGGGGTTGCGGCAGCATTTGTTAGATAAAGGCGCGAAGGATTATTGCCACAAAGACACTAAGTCACAAAGGTAATAAAGCTTCTCTATTGCCTCATGATGTGCTATGTAAAACGGCTTTGCCTTGTCACCTCGACCCCGATAGCTATCGCGGAGAGAGGTCTAATACCTTAAGGTTGGAAAGATTTCTCTCTACGTTCCTGCCACGGCAGGCAGGCGAAATGACAAAGGAAAAGCTTTCTACCAAATTATTCCTTAAATTCAAATCAAACCAATCCCACAAAACGTCATTGTGGCCTAGAAAATAACAATCTAACCCCACTTTGTGCCTCGTGTCTTTGTGGCTATAATAACCAAATCTTCTTTGCGCTCTTAGCGCATTTGTGAGAAACTATGAAAATAACCGCCGACCATATCCAATCCACGAACAAATCCAGGGAAATCACCCATGCCCGGGAATTTAATTTTCTGGCTGAAAATCTGGAGAAAAGAGGCTTGAATATAGAGAGTCTGATTCAAAAACTTCAAGCCCTGCAGATCGCCGTTCCGTCTTGGGCTTTGGGTACGGGGGGGACAAGATTTGGCCGTTTTTCAGGTGGTGGTGAACCTTCCACTTTGATCCAAAAAATCCAGGACGTAGGAATTATCCATGCCCTCAACCGGTCCAGTGATTCCGTGTCCCTGCATATCCCTTGGGATATTCCCAAAGATTACGATGAGATACTGCAAAAAGCCGCTGAAGTGGAAATCGGCTTTGATGCCGTCAATTCCAATACTTTTCAGGACCAGGCTGACCAAGCACGTTCTTACAAATTCGGTTCCCTCGCCAATAACGACAAAGCTATCAGGGAACTGGCCATTGAACACAACAAGGAAGTGATCAGGATCGGTGAAAAATTAGGTTCCAAAGCCCTGACGGTCTGGTTAGCGGATGGATCTTCCTTTCCCGGCCAGCACAGTTTCCGTAAAGCCCTGCAAAACACCCATGAATCCCTTCAAGAGATTTACCGGGAATTGCCTGAGGACTGGAAAATGCTGATCGAATACAAACCCTATGAACCATATTTCTACAGCACAGTCATCCAAGATTGGGGAACTTCTTTTCTTTTGGCCAATAAATTAGGAGAGAAGGCTTACACCTTAGTGGATCTGGGCCATCATCTACCTAATACCAATATCGAGCAGATTGAGGCTACCCTGATGACCGAAGGCAAGCTGGGAGGCTTCCATTTCAACGACTCCAAATATGGGGATGATGACCTGACAGTAGGAAGCATCAAGCCTTATCAACTCTTTCTTATTTTTAATGAACTGGTGGCCGGTTTTGAGGAAACAGCCAACCCAAGTCCGGCATGGATGATTGATGCCAGCCACAACCTGAAAGATTCATTGGAAGACTTGCTCCAATCTATGGAAGCCATCAAACTGGCCTATGCTCAGGCATTAATTGTGGATCAAAAAACACTGCATGAATCCCAAACTTTCCAGGATGTGGCACAAGCCCAGGAAATTCTCCAAGATGCCTTTAGAACAGATCTGAGACCCTTAGTACGGGAATCTATCCGCCAAAGCGGTGGGGCCATATCCCCTATCCTGAGTTACAGGGAGTTGAAAGTTAGGGAAAATCTGATCCAGAAAAGAGGCACAAAAAGTAAAGCCAGCGGATTGTAAGATGGAAACTATCAAGGTAACGGCCATATTTGATATCGGAAAGACCAATAAGAAGTTCTTTCTCTTTGATCAGGAATTGAAGGAAGTCTATAAGGTTTATCATAGGCTGGATTACACACAGGATGAAGACGGGGATGATTGTGAGTCCATTCAGGCACTGACCCAATGGGTCAAACAAACCTTAAAAGAGGCCTTGTCATTGCCTCAATTCCTGATCGTCAAACTCAATTTCACCACCTACGGTGCTTCATTTGTGCATATCGACCTTTTGGGCAATCCGATAGCTCCTTTGTATAACTACCTGAAAAAATATCCAGAGGATATCATGGAACAGTTTTATTCCAAATACGGTCCAGAGGAAAAATTCAGTAGAGAAACCTCCTCCCCTTCCCTGGGTATGCTGAATTCCGGTCTACAGCTCTATTGGCTGAAATATGCCAAACCCAATACTTTCAGGAAAATCCACCGTAGCCTGCACCTTCCCCAGTACCTTTCTTTTCTCTTTATTGGTAAAGCAGTTTCTGAATATACAAGTATAGGTTGTCATACGTCATTGTGGGATTTTAGTAAAGGGGATTATCATTACTGGGTCAAGGCCGAAGGGATAGACCAATTATTACCTAAGGTGGTGGATACTACGACCAGCTTTGCCAAGACCTTTGACCGTCACAGCATGAGCGTGGGTGTGGGGGTACATGATTCTTCATCCGCCTTATTGCCATATTTGACAAACAATAGGGAACCCTTTGCCCTACTGTCCACAGGTACTTGGGCCATCAGCATCAATCCATTTAATGCTTCACCACTGACTGTAGAAGA
>Ga0114946_10003054_pt1 | contig 11415 bp, 15 predicted proteins | sample WalLakDeSediment_FD_88676 | JGI IMG/M metagenome (GOLD analysis project Ga0114946, IMG submission 88676) | Lake sediment microbial communities from Walker lake, Nevada to study Microbial Dark Matter (Phase II) - Walker Lake 11/02/13 Deep Sediment | ecosystem: Environmental > Aquatic >...
CTGGCACGGGGAAGGGGAGGGCTCGTGATCTGGAACCCCGAGTACGAGACCATGGGGCGGGCGGAACTCGAGGAACTGCAGCTGAGGCGGTTGCACTCCACTGTCGCATGGGTTCACGAGCGTGTGCCCTACTACCGTCGGGCCCTCGACGAGCGTGGAGTCCGGCCCAGGGACATCAAGACACTCGCGGACGTGGCGAAACTCCCGTTCACCGACAAGGGCGCGCTTCGCGATACCTATCCGTTCGGCCTTTTCGCCGTGCCCATCGATCAGGTGGTGCGCATCCACTCTTCGTCGGGGACGACCGGCAAGCCGATAGTCGTCGGATATACGAAGGGCGACATCGCCACGTGGACCGAGCTCACGGCGCGGGTGGCATCGGCAGCCGGAGTGGTGAGTACGGATCTCGCGCAGATGGCGTTCGGCTACGGGATGTTCACCGGCGGCTTCGGGATGCACTACGGTCTCGAACGGGTCGGGGCGACCGTCATACCTGCGAGCGCGGGCAACACCGAGCGCCACCTGATGATGATGGCCGACTTCGGCACCACGGTCCTCATCTCGACGCCGTCCTACGCGCTCTACATCGCCGAGGTCGGCGCCGAACTCGGCGTCGATTTCGAGAGCCTGCCGCTGCGCCTGGGGCTCTTCGGCGCGGAGCCGTGCACCGACGCTGCACGTCGCGAGATCGAGGCCAAACTTCACATCCGTGCGACGGACAACTATGGGCTCTCCGAGGTCATGGGGCCCGGCGTATCCGGCGAGTGCGAGTGTGCGTGCGGACTGCACCTCAACGAGGACCACTTCCTGGTCGAGATCGTCGATCCGGTCACGGGCGAGCCGCGTGCGGAAGGCGAGGAGGGTGAGCTGGTCATCACCTCGCTTACGAAGGAGGCGTTCCCGGTGCTGCGGTACCGCACGCACGACCTCACGGTGCTCGACCGTACCCCTTGTGAGTGCGGCCGTACGCTCGCGAGGATGAGCAGGGTCCGCGAGCGGACCGACGACATGCTGATCATTCGCGGCGTGAATGTCTTCCCCAGCCAGATAGAGGACGTTCTCTTCAAGATCGAGAACGTGCGGCCTCACTACCTGATCGTGGTCGACCGGAAGCACGGCCTCGACGATATCGAGGTGCGCCTCGAGGTCGCCGAGGAGGTCTTTTCGGATATCATGGCTGATATGGTGGCGTTCACCCGGCACGTCTCCGAGCGACTTCACGCCGTGATCGGCCTGAACGTGAAGGTGACTCTGGTCGAGCCGGGCAGCATCGAGCGGACCGCGGGCAAGGCGCAGCGGGTGCTCGACCTGCGAGAGAACGGCTGCTGAGCCGTCGGGAAGACTCTGTCCGAGGAGGTGTGCGCATCGTGAACCTCGCGTCGGTCCCTCAGTGGGCCTGGTGGGCCGCCGCGGTCGGAGCGGTGCTGCTCCTCGCGGTGGCGGGATACTTCGGCGGCACGTGGGCGTACCGGCGCATGTCTCGCAGGTATCTCATTCAGGTCGTGGGCCGTCGCGAAGGCGTGCTCGCATCGCGAAGGACCCTGGAGGCGGTCGTTCGTCACCTCGCCGATGAGGACGAGGAGAAACTCGAGTACTTCGCGGAGCATCCCGATGACGTGGACCGCAGGTCGCTCATCGAGGTCGCGCGCCGGATGGAGATCGCAACCGAGGAGCTGGACACGATGCCGCTCCCGCGAGCCCTGTGGCCTGCGGCTGCGGCGCTCGCTGACGCAGCATACATCATTGGCGAGGAGGCCGGCAGGGTAGGGGAGTCGGCCGATCCCGACGAGGTGTTCACGGCGCTTGCGGACATCGACTTGGGCCGCGCTGCGGATGCCTTCGATGTGGCAGACGTCCAGGTAAGAGATGTATCCGAGCGATTCGAGCTCGATGAGGCTGCTGTATACGGTGGAGGGTTGTACATATGAGTGATGCGGGCCGAATCGCGCGCGGAGTCTTCGGCGTCATAGTGCTCATCATCATCGTTGTGGTGGTGAACGGATGGTGGGGCGAGTATCGCCGCGGCGGCGCTCCCGTGACGCCCGCGGAGGCGACATCGACCCCCGAGCCCGCTCCCGAGCAGCCCGCAGCGGAGGGCGAGGAGTCTGCAGGGGAGACCCCCGCGGCGTCGGGCGCCACGGTCATCGTGCTCATCGAAGGACTGAACTTCCGCAAGGAGCCGTCTCGTGAGGGCGAGCTCATCCGCGGGCTCACGCGGGGCACACGCCTGGAGCACATCGAGACGGTCGATGCGTGGCATCGTGTGAAGGACGAATCGGGAGTCGAGGGATACGTCTCGGCGAGCCCCCAGTACACCGAATTGCAGCAGTGATCGGGCTTCCCGAAGGGCCGGTGCGAACGGGATGAAGCGGATCATCGGCGCGGCATCTGAGTTCTACCGGTTGCGGCTGGCGAGCGTTGACGTGACCGAGGAGCCTGATTTCGAGTGGCGCGACGACATCCTGTACCGAACACCGCCCGCAGAGGCGCCCGAAGAGCGGATCGATTGGGTCGTGGAGGCGGTAACGCTCGACGCTCATGAGACCGTCAGCCAGGTCGCACGATTCTCCGACTACGACGAGGCACACGAGTTCCTCGGCACTGTAGAAGAGGATCTCGAAGACCTCACGAAGTCCGGGTTCGAAGAGCGTTATCTGGGCATGGAGTAGTCGACCCTCTATGAAGCGGCTGGAGAGGCCATGGACGAGAGGTGCGAGCCGGTGCTACTCGGAGGCAGCAAACAGCCTGACTTCCCGACACCGTTTGACGACGCTAAAGACAAGGGGGTGACGTGGTGACCGGAACAGAGATGCTGACGATCGCCGTGATCGGAGCGGGTCTCGTGATCCTGTTCATCGCACTGGTAGTGATAGTGGGATTCGTCATCAGCATGATCATCGCTTCTGGTGAGAGCTGGTTCCATACGAAAGAGAAGCGCGAGAAGACGGTCGATTAGGGACAGGCACCAGGTGAGTCAGGCGGGACCCGCAGCCGGGGGGCGGACACCGCCGAGACGCTATCAAGGGCAGGCACTGTTATGAAGAAGTGGCTCCTCAACAGCTTTATCGGTCAGTTCCTGTACTGGATGGGCGTTCTCAGAAACCCTGTGTCCAGAAGCGGCGATGACCCCTACATTCGACCTCCAAGCCGCCCCGGTGGAGGTTTCCCGAGTGGATAGCCTCCTCTTGTTCTCCTGTAGGCCCTCAGCGTGCAACGTGCCGCCGCTGACGGGGCATACGTCGGGCGGGGGAGCCGATTTCGATGCCCGCTCCCATGTCCCAATCCTTACATGACATAAGATACATTATCGGCTTTATGGGTATATGATGCTCGGAAGTGGCGTTGGTGAGCCTGACCAGGCCGCCAGAGTGCTGTGATGTGTGCGAGTAGAGCGGTCCTGCTGTGATTCGAATGGCGATCGCCGCGCGCGCGACAGGCCCCGGATCGCGCAGCCGTCGCAACCCGGGGCCCGTCTATGCGAGACACGCTCCGCCGTGAGCGGTGTCCCTCCTGTTATGGCAGCGTCAGCTGCCGGGAGTGCCGTTGTGTGCCGCTTCCCCCTGCAAGTCTGCGCTGAAGTCCGGCGAGTCGATTGCAAGCCCTTTGCTCTCGGGAGGCAGGATCAGGTTCCTGCTACGGCTGTAGTCGATGCCGCTGTCGCCGAGCATTCGCAGACCAGAGCATGCGATGAGGCCTAACAGCAGGATCGTGCCCGCACCCGACGTCATGATCGCCATGAAGCCTCTCTTCGTCTCTCCGGGTCAGATCAGCCCAGTGCGATGGCGATGCCGAAGGCCAGCGCGGCGGCGTACATGAACGGGTGGACATCACGGGCCTTGCCGTGGAGGACCTTGATGATGACGAAGCTGATGAAACCGAGGCCGATGCCCCAGCTGATGTTGTAGGTCAGCGGGATACCGATGATCGTGATGAACGCCGGGAACGCCTCTTCGAAGTCGTTCCACGGGATCTCGCTCACGGAACGCATCATGAGGAATCCGACCACGATGAGTGCGCCCGCGGTGATCTCGCCCGCTCCACCGACCATGGCGATGACCGGTGCGAAGAAGGCGGCAACCGCGAACAGGACGCCGACAACGATCGACGTGAGCCCCGTGCGTCCGCCCTCGGCTACGCCGGACGCCGACTCGATGTAGGTCGTGATCGAGCTTGCTCCGAAGGCGCCTCCGACCGCCGCGGCTGCAGAGTCGACAGCGAGGATGCCGCGGATGCCGGGTACCTTACCCTGCTCGTCAACGAAGCCTGCCTGCTCACCGACGGCGACGACGGTGCCCATGGTGTCGAAGAAGTCCGTGAGCATGAGCGAGAAGACGAAGAGCATGAGCGCCGGCGTGAAGACTTGGATGAGAGCGATCTGACCGTCTACCTGCTGGAACGGAGCACCGAAGGTCCGGAAGTCGGGCATCGATATGAGGGTGCTGGGAAGCTCGGTGAGCCCGAGGAGCAGGGCGGCAGCGGTGGCGACGAGGATGCCCCAGAGGATGTCGCCCTTAACCCTGAGTGCCATGAAGGCGAAGATGGCCACCAGGCCGATGATCGCCACCCACACGCCTGTCGAGCTGAAGTCTCCGAGGCCCACGAGGGTGGCCTCGTTCGCGACGACGATGCCACCACTCTTCAACCCGATGAACGAGATGAAGAGGCCGATGCCGACACCGATCGCGCGCTTCAGATCGAGTGGGATCGCGTTCATGATCGCCTCGCGCAGGCCGCTCATCACGAGCAAGAGGATGATGATGCCCTCGACGAACACGACCGACATGCCGACTTGCCAGGGCACTCCGGCGCCAAGGACGATGCCGAATGCCACAACGGCGTTCAGGCCCATGCCTGAGGCCAGCGCGAGCGGCCGGTTGGTGATGAAGCCCATCGCAAGACACATGAGGGCCGCGCCGAGTGTGGTGGCGGTGGCCAGTGCGGGGATCCAGTCGGCGGCGGCGTCACCGAACATGCTCGACAGTATTCCCGGGTTCACAAAGATGATGTACGCCATCGTCATGAACGTGACGATGCCTGCGATGACCTCTGTTCTGAGGTCGGTACCACGCTCCTGGAACTTGAAGAAGCCCTCCATCTCACTCCCTTGCCCTAGATCGGATCGGTTAGGTCTCTATCCCGCTGTGCAGTGTGCGGCTGGTCCCCCTCTCGCTTCGGGCAATGCGCCGTTGGCATCACTTATGTCAACCTGTCACTCCTCGGCGAAGCGGGCCCCGAGGTATGTGGCAACGAATGCTTCGCCCAGACCGATCGCGTCCAGAATCTCGGCAGCGACCGGTGGGCGGAGATCGAGTGCGTTCAACCGGGCTACCTGGACCAGGTCGATACCTACGACGCGCTCGTCGCCGGAAGTGGTGACGAGTTCACCGCCGATGACCGTAGCGGCGAAGGTGATGTTCACGACGTGACGGCTTCCGGACGGGTCGATGGTGTCGCTGAGCAGGAGTGGCCGGCCGACGTCGATCTCCAGGCCGGTCTCCTCGGCTACTTCGCGCACGAGCGCGGCCGAGAGGCTCTCCCCCCACTCCACGCCGCCGCCCGGGAGAAGGTGGTAGGAGCGGCCCTCCTTGCGGTGGCGTACGAGAAGGACCCGGTCGTCGATGAGGAGCAGCGCAGCCACCCGGACGCGGGGGTGCTCACACGCCGGTGCTGCCAAAGCCGCCCTCCCCTCTTGCGGTCGCATCGAGGGTGTCGACTTCCGCCAGGGTGACGCGCGCGACCGGCTGTATGACGAGTTGCGCGATCTTGTCTCCGCGTGCGATCTCGATCGGCTTTTGCGCGTCGAGGTTCACTGCGATGACCTTGATCTCGCCACGGTAGTGGCTGTCGATGAGCCCAGGTGTGTTGACGAGACTCAATCCGCTACGCACGGCGAGCCCGCTGCGGGGCTGGACGAAGCCCGCATAGCCTTCGGGTATGGCGACCGCGATCCCGGTGGGCACAAGACAGCGCTCGAACGGCTGAAGAGTGACACTCTCGGCAGCGTACAGATCGAGCCCGGCGTCACCCTCGTGGGCGTATGCCGGGAGTGGCAGGCCGGTATCGGTCCGTCGGATCTCGAGGCGCACGAGGCGGCTCACACTCCTCTCGTGATCGTGGGGAGATAGGTCGCGCACATGGCCGCGCTCATCGCGAGCTGCTCGGGGTCGTAGGGACGAACCTCCCCCGCTGCCGGGTCGAGGGTGTGACCCGGCCTGAACTGTTGGAGCACGTAACGGTCCCCTCCACGCACGAGCCGGGCGATGCGCGGCAGGTCCTCGGCCCGAACGAGCGGTGGGTAGACCGTCGTTCTGAACTCGTGAGCGACGCCTGTGCGGCGGATCACTCCGATGCTCGCAAGGACGGCGTCTCCCGCTCCGCTCGGCCCGATCTCGCCGTATCGCTCCGGGACGGTCTTGAGGTCGAGGGCCACGAAGCTCACGAGCCCTTCCTCGAGTATGCGATTCAGGAGGCCCGGAGAGGTCCCGTTCGTATCGAGCTTGACCGGGACGCCTCTCGAAGCGAGGGCCTCGAGCAGGTCGATCAGGTCCGGAGCGGCGGTGGGTTCCCCGCCGGTGATGACGACCCCGTCGATCCACCCCCTGCGGATCGAGAGATGCGAAAGGAGGCCTCCCCAGCATGCAGGGTCGTATCGCGCAGCGAGAAGCTCGGGGTTGTGGCAGTACGGGCAGCGGAGTGGGCATCCGGAGAGGAAGAGGGTGGAGGCTATCTTCCCGGGCCAGTCGATCATGCCTGTGGGGATGAACGCGGCCACCCGCGCGGAGGGACACCGTTCCCGCCGTTCGACGGGTATGGCGGCAGCGGTGAGGCCGCGGGTCACTGTGCCAGCACCGCCATCAGTACCGAACGGTCGGGTGACTCTCCGCGCCAACCCGTCACCTCGCGGCCGCTCGTGTCGACCACGAGCACGGTGGGTGTGGCCAGCACGCTGTAGAAAGAGGCCTCAGCTAGGCCGTCCACGCTGGCGACGTCGAAGACCTCCACCGCCTCGATTCCTTCGCACGCATGCTTCGCGGCCGGGCAACGCGGGCAGTGGTCCTTCACGAACAGCTTGACGTTCAACGGTCCTCCCTCTCCGCTTCTGGCGTGATCAGTCCTCTACGCGCTGGTCTCGAGGTTCGTCCGGACGCGGTCGTATAGTTCGCCGACCTTGCTCTGGTTCCATGTCTGGATCTTGCTGAAGTACCCGACGATACGGGTCACTCCGTACACATCCATCGATCCACAGAGCGGGCACTGGGTCCTCAGTCCCCGGGTGGTCCGCTGACATGACTCGCACACCGTGAATTCGGGACTGAACGCTATCTGGGAGCATTGCGTAGTACGGAAGGTCCGTTCGACGAACGCCTGCAACGCCGCTGGGTCGGGCTCGTTCTCGCCGAGCCAAACGTGCACTATCGCGCCTGCCTCAATCAGCGGATGGAATCGCGACTGTTTCTCCACACGCTCGATGTAGTCGACGTCCGCCTCGACGGAGAGGTGGACCGAGTTGGTGTAGTAGTACGTGTCGCCGGTCGGGTCGCCCTTGACCATGGAGGCCGTCTGCACCGGCCAGTACTTCATATCGAGTTTAGCAAGGCGATAGCCGGCGGACTCAGCGGGACTCTCCTCGAGGACTATGTTGATGCCGTGTCGTTCGGAGAGCTCCCGACACTTGAGACTCATGGCCGATATCACCTTCAGACCGAAGCGCAGCGCACCGTCGGACTCGTGCAGCTGCTCGCCGGTGTGGAACTGGACGAGCTCGTTCAGCCCGATCAGTCCTGCGAGGTATGTCAGCCGGTCCATCTTCAGGTACGGATGTCCGTCGATGTCCTGCGTGAGCAGGCCGAGGGGCCCGTCATCGCCCAGATCGACGAGGCCCTGGATGAAATCGAGCTTCTGGAGATGTGCTTTGGCCACCAGTTCGAGGGCGCGGTTGAGCTCCATGAAAAGCGCCTGATCGTTCCCGCTGGCCTTGTACGCGATCCTCGGGAGGTTGATCGTGACATTCTGTAGCGCCGAGAACCGCATGACTTCAGGTGTCGATGTCTCATCGAGCTGCTCCTGGCTCAACTTGAGCTTGAGCCTGCAACACTGAGAGATCGTGACCTCGTCGCCGCGGTCGAACACGAAGTACGTTATGCCTTGGCGGCTGGCGACCGTGCATGCCAGGTCGAAGAAGTGCTCGTGGCCCGGTGTCGAGAAGAAGTCCTCACTGATGTGGAGGAGCGGCTTGGGGAAGACGAAGGTCTTGCCGGTCGCGTCTCCTCGCAGGTAGACGCGCATCATCGCGGTGAGGAAACGCTGCGCCTCGGACTCGTAGTCCTTGTAGGTCTTTCCGGTGTAGGCGCCTCCCGGACCGATCGCGGGCGTGTCGGCGAAGTGACGTGGCACGTTGAAGTAGAGGTTGAAGTCGGTGAAGACCACCTGACTTCCGCGAGCGCCGGCGAGCTGATTGAACTCGAAGATCAGCATCTGGGCGAGCTGATCGACCTCCTCGTCGCTCTTCCCTTCGAGATAGGGCGCGAAGAAGATGTTCACCGCTTCCCAGCCGACCGCTCCGGCGTAGTGCGCCTGGAGCGCACTGGCCATCTTGACCATGTGGCCGACGAGTACCTCCGCGTGCTTGGCAGGCTTCGAGACGCTGGTGATGTTCGGGAGGTTCAGCCCGAACTTCTTGATGTACTCGAGACTGTGGCCGCCACAGTACGGTCGGATGATGAAGCCGAGGTCGTGCAGGTGGATATCGCCGACGTAGTGCGCCTCAGCCACGTCTTCGGTGAACACACGGCGCAACGCGAACTCCTTGAGGATGGTCTCGGCGATGGTGAGGTTCACCGACTCCGGGTTGTGCGTCGTGTTCGAGTTTTCCTTGTTCGCGTTGCTGATGATCTGCTCGACGTCCCACATCGGCAGCCCGAGGTGGCTGTGGCGCTTGTGTGCGAGCGTCATGCCGCGCTCGAGGAGTTCGAGGTCGACCATCTCGCGGATGATGGCGGTCGTGACGGTCATAAGGTGTGTACGGTCGATGCGGTCCTCGACCGCCAGTGCGATCTCCGCGGCCACGTGGGCCGCGATACCGGCTTCCTTGACGAGCGAGTCCGAGATCTTGCTGCGGTCCCAGGAGTCGATCTCCTGGCGGGAGTTGGTCGAAACGAGGAGCGCGATATCTGTGGAATCGGCCCCTGAGCCGGGCGCGGCAGGCTTGATGACGTTTACGACACGCTCCATTACCACAGCGTTCTCCCCCCTTGCCGCCGGGTATAGCGGCGGTGGAATCTCAGCGTTTGAGCCCGCGCAACTCCGACGTGAACTCCTCGACGTCCTCGAAAGACTTGTAGACAGACGCGAAGCGAACGTACGCCACCTTGTCGAGTACCTTGAGCCGTTCGAGGACCATATCGCCGAGAACCTTCGAGTCGATCTCGTAGCGGAACTCGTTGTGGAGTTCGGACTCGATGTCGTCGATGAGACCCTCGAGCTGCTCGGTGGAAACGTCGCGCTTCGCCGTGGCGACGATGAGGCCGCGGAGGAGCTTGCCACGATCGAAGGGTTCGTTCGAGCCATCGCGCTTCGAGACCATCAGCGGCATCTCCTCGCGCCGCTCGTAGGTCGTGAATCGCTTCTGGCAGGAAAGGCACTCCCGCCTGCGCCGTATGGCGTCCTGTGACTCCGAAACCCGCGAGTCGACGACCTTGGTCTCATCGTGGCCGCAGAACGGACAACGCATCGCCTCACCCCTATATCTTGGCTACGGGTGAGCCTAGCACACAACATATGGGGTCTACAACGGGAATACCGAGAGATTCTGGGAATTCTCAGGTATGCGCGTCAGCTTACGTGCCCGGTGACTCACTTCTGCGCGACGGCGGGCGTTGATGCGACCTCGTGAGGCGCATCGAGCAACTGTCCGATGTACACGACGGACCCCTCCATGCCGTTCGTTCGGCGTATGAGATCGACGGTCTCCTCGGTGCTTAACCCCGGCACCGGGTGGGCCGAGGCGATGCTCCACAGTGTGTCCCCTGCCTCCACCTTCACGGGGCGGGTTGCCACGTCCGCAGTCAGGCCCGAGACCGCATAGAACGCGATGCCGGCGAGAAGTGCGAGTCCCACTGCGACTACGGCAGCCCACTCCGCCACGGCGTACGTAGCCATGTCTCGCGCGCACCTCGAGCGAGCGTCACGACGATCAGTCGCCGGAACGCGTCGTATGCGATGGGCAGGCAACCTCTCCGACCTTGTGTGTGTACTCATCGCTGTCCCCTTCTGTCTCTGAGCCACTCTCCGGGGTGACCATACGACCCGGGTCTGACATCACAGGCGAACACCTGTTCGTGTCAAATCGTATACGAACATATGTTCGATTACAAGCAACTGCGGAGCGAACGCATGTTTGCGTCCAGGGTCGGCGATATACTACACTCCAGGCGAACATGCTTTCGGTTGCGAGGGAGACACCATGTCCTACAAGCGTGAGCTCACCGACCGCCAGCGGCAGATACTCGACTTCATCCGCGCGGAGATACACCGGCGAGGCTTTCCGCCTTCAGTGCGTGAGATCGGCGAGGCGGTCGGGCTGTCGTCTTCATCGACCGTGCATTCGCACCTTGCAGCCCTCGAGGAAAAGGGCTTCCTTCGCCGCGACCCGTCCAAGCCGAGAGCGCTCGAGGTTCTCGACTACCGTGACACGGACCGTGCGATCGACTACGACACCGTCAGAGCTGTACCGCTCGTGGGCCAGGTGGCTGCAGGTACTCCCCTTCTCGCCTCCGAGAACATCGAGGCGACCATGTCGCTGCCGAGGGAGATGGCCGACGAGTCGACGTTCATCCTGCGCGTGCGGGGCGACTCCATGATCGAGGCGGGAATCCTCGACGGTGACTTCGTGGTCGTGCGGCAGCAGAACACCGCAAGCAACGGCGACATCGTCGTGGCGCTCATCGAGGACGACGCGACCATCAAGAGGTTCTTCAAGGAGCCGGATCGAGTTCGGCTGCAGCCCGAGAACGCCGCACTCGAGCCGATCTACGTGCGCGAAGTGAGTATCCTCGGGAAGGTCGTCGCGCTGTTCCGCCGCATCTGACGCTGAACGGGCGGCCCTGTCGATCCGGTAGCGCACAGAAGGGCTAGTCGGCAGCGGATTCCGTGTCCTGGATCGCGACCTCGTACTCGCGGAACTGTGGGACCAGGGCTGAGGGCACGCCCATCACGAGTCGAGTCCCTTCCGGCGTGTGCCGTTCACTGACGAGGTGAGTGCGTTCGTGCGCTAGGCGGACGAGCTCTCCATGCGTGTAGGGTACGAGTACGGTCATGGTGACGTTGCCCCTCGCGGCCTCGGCAGCAAGCCTCTCCAACAGGGCGTCGGTTCCCTCCCCGCTCGCCGCTGACAACAACACCGCGTCGGGATAGCGC
>Ga0114946_10003056_pt1 | contig 11408 bp, 9 predicted proteins | sample WalLakDeSediment_FD_88676 | JGI IMG/M metagenome (GOLD analysis project Ga0114946, IMG submission 88676) | Lake sediment microbial communities from Walker lake, Nevada to study Microbial Dark Matter (Phase II) - Walker Lake 11/02/13 Deep Sediment | ecosystem: Environmental > Aquatic > Freshwater...
CGGGGCAGCGGGACCGGGTCGAACTCGAAGTACTTGTTGGCACGGCAGTTCTTGCAGACCATCCGGAACGGGTAGTGCAAGGTGCCGCAGTTCCGGCACTTGTAGGCCAGTACCTCCCTCTCCATCACGCCTCCCTCACATAGGTGGAGACGATCACGTTGTTGCCGAAACCGCCGAAGTTGCAGGCGAGCCCGGTCCGGGCCTTCTTCACCTGGCGCTCCCCGGCGTCACCGCGCAACTGGGTGACGATCTCGTGAACCTGGGCGACCCCGGTGGCTCCCACCGGATGCCCCTTGCCCTTGAGCCCGCCCGAGGGGTTGATGGGGATCCTCCCGCCGATGGCGGTCTCCCCCTTCTCCAGGGCGATGTGGCCCTTCCCCTTCTCGAAGAAGCCGACCTCTTCGCTCTCGGCGATCTCCAGGATGGTGAAGGCGTCGTGCAGTTCGGCCACGTCGACGTCCTTGGGCTTGATGCCCGCCATGTCGTAGGCCTGCTGCGCCGCCAACCGCACCGCCATCAGGTCGGTCGGCTCATCGCGCTCGTGGACCGCCAGGGTGTCGGTGGCCTGTCCGATGCCGGAGATCCGGATCATCGGCCGGCCCGAGGCCTGAGCCACCTCCTTGCTGGCGAGGATGAGGGCGGCCCCACCATCGGAGACGGGGCAGCAATCGAAGAACCGGATCGGCTCCGCCACCCACGGGTTGTTGGTGAACGCCTCCGGCGAGTCGAGGATCCCCGCCAGGGAGATCTCCTGATGCAGGTGGGCGTTGGGGTTGAGCAGGGCGTTGTTCTGGTTCTTCACCGCCACCATCGCCAGGTGGCGCTCGGTCACCCCGTACTTGGCCATGTACAGCCGGGTGAACATGGCGGCGTGGCCGGGCAGGGTCACCCCGTAGATGTACTCCGCCATCGGATGGGTGAGGGTCGCCACGAAGTCGGTGGCCTCGAGGTTGTTCACCTCGCGCATCCTCTCCGCTCCGGCCACCAGCACGGTGTCGTGCATGCCGGAGGCAACCGCCATGAACCCGTCTTTGATCGCCGACGCGCCCGAGGCCGGGCCGTTCTCGATCCGGGCCGCACCTGCCGGGGTGAGGCTCAACGAGTCCACCAGGGCGCTTCCCAGCGCCGACTGGCTGTTGATGCGGGCGCTCCCCATGTTGGCCACCAGGACGTAGTCGACCTTGTCGACTCCGGCGTCCTTGAGGGCGCCCATGGAGGCATACGCCGCGATCTCGGAGAGCGGGTACTCCAGACGGGTGAAGGTGGTGATGCCGATACCGATGATGTATACGTCACGCATCTCCGGCACTCCGCTCCTGGGCCCAGCGCTGCAGGATCAGCGCCGAACCGGTGGTGTCGTACTTGGCCCGGGTGGCCGCCAGCAGGTCGGCGGGCGGAGTCGGTGGATCCTTGGGTGGCAGGATCGCCTCATGGGCCTTGGCCAGCAGGTCCTCGGGGACCGGCCGGCGCCCCACCACCAGGCTGTCGCGAGCCCGGTCGAACAACTCCCGGGTGAGAGCGTACGAGGGGACGCCGCCCAGTTCGTGGGCGATGTCGAACCGCTTCTCCAGCTTGTACTCGATCATCCAGCGCCGGAACCCGATCGGCGACTCGGCCACGATGAGGACCTCATCCTGCCCGAGCGTGTCGATGTGGTATTCCATCTTGGCGGCGAAGGCGTGGGCCCCGATTCGGAGTCCCCGCCGCATCGCCAGGGTGTGCAGCGACATGCCCAGCTTGGGGTTCACGCTGCGGCCGTTGACGATGGCCGCCAGTTCGCCGTCGATCTGTGCCACCAGCACGTACTCGTCCTGCACCCGGTGGTGGTACCAGCCGAGCAGTTCGGCGTACACCCGGGCCGCCACCAGGTCGTAGTAATCCCTCTCCACGAAGACGAGGGGCGCCACGTGCTGTAGCAGCGTGGGCACCTCGTCGCGGGTCACCTGGCGGATCACCAGGGTCTCCCCGCTCGCCAAGGTCATGTACTTGGGCGGATACGGTGGATAGGGATGGTCAACGGTCCGGAGTAGTTTCTCCAGGTCGACCGCCATCCGGTCATCTCCTTTGCTCGGTTAGCTTGCTTCCTGCCCGCCGCCGAGGAGGGCCAGGGCCACTCGCTCGGCGGTGATGGGCATTGCCTTTAGCCGCACCCCGACGGCGTCGGCGACGGCATCGGCGATCACCGGCGCCGCCGCGATCATGGTGTGCTCCCCCACCCCGCGGGCGCCGAACGGTCCGTCCGGCTGCGGGGTCTCGATGATGATCGGGATGATCTCATCGGGCACGTCCTTCGACGTCGGGATCTTGTAGTCGGTGAAGGTGGGGTTGAGCAGGACGCCGTTCTCGTCGAACCGCATGTCCTCGTAGAGAACGGTGGCCAGGCCCTGCAGCAGCCCTCCGGTGATCTGACCTTCGATCAGGGTGGGGTTGAGGGCCTTCCCCACGTCGGCGGCGAGGGCCGCCTTGCGAACCCTCATCTTCCCGGTCTCCCGGTCCACTTCGACGATGGCGCCGGTGGCACCCACCGTGTAGTGCACGTTGGGGTGGCCCCCCTGGCTGGTCTCCGGGTCGCTCAGGGCCGAGGTGAACTCGGGCATGAACTTGCCGCTGGCCACGATCGGGCCGCCGCGGAAGGTGCCGTCCGGCATCTGGATGCCGGCCACCACGAAGTCGGCCAGGGGCATCTGGAAGTCGGGGTCGGTGTCGCACTTCACCTTCTGGTCCTCCAGGTAGAGCGACCCCTCCTCGTAGCCGCGGGCGTCGTGCACCACCTTGTAGATCTTCTCCCGCGCCTCGAGAGCGGCGGCGGCCACCGCGTTGCCGCAGCTCCAGGTGACGTGCGAGGCCACCGTCTGCCACTCGTAGGGGTTGCGGTCGGTGTCGGGGGTCTCCACCCGGATCTTGGAGGGCGGCACCGCCAGGATCTCGGAGGCCACCTGGGCCATCACCGTCAGGTAGCCCTGGCCCAACTCCATCCCGGAGACGGTGATGTTGAGGCTCCCGTCCTCGTTGAACTTGAGGAACGCCGCCGAGGAGGCGTTGGGAGGCATCGCCGGCGCCTTCCAGAACAGGCAGAGGCTCTTCCCGATGGCCACGTTGGGGTCGTCGGAGACCTCCTCCACACCCCAGTCGATGGCGGCGGCGGTGCGGTCGATCGCCTCCTGCAACCCGCTCGGGTTCATCGGCTCGCCGTAGGCCAGGGTGTCGCCCTCGGCGATGGCGTTCTTCTTGCGGAACTCCACCGGATCCATGCCCACGGCCTCCGCCATGCGGGTGATGTGCGACTCGAGCCCGAAGTGGAACTCGGAGTAGCCGAACCCGCGGTAGGGCCCGCCCGGCGGCAGGTTGGTGTAGATGCACAGGGAGTCGATGTGGATGTTGGGGATGCGGTAGGGGCCGGTGGCGGAGAGCCCGGCGGCGTTCACCACGTTGGCTCCGTACTCGACGTAGGCACCGGCGTCCCAGAGCATCTCGTGCTCGATGGCGGTGATGGTGCCGTCCTTCCTGGCGCCCAGTTTGATGCGGGCCACCACCCCCTGCCGCTGGTAGGTGTTGTAGAACTCCTGCTCCCGGGTCCAGCGGACCTTCACCGGCCGTCCCGGGACCGCGGTGGCGAGGGCGGCGCCGATGATCTCCATGCTCACCCCGGCCTTGCCCCCGAAGCCGCCGCCGACGTAGGGCGTCACCACCCGGATGTCCTGGTGGGACAGCCCCAGCGGAGCCAGTGCCTGGGCGAAGACGTCGCGCTGGGTGTAGGGCGACTGCGACGCCGTCCACAGGGTGAGGCGGCGCGCCTGGTCGAGTTTGGCCACCACCACGTGGGGCTCGATGGCGCAGTGGGCGTAGCGGGGCACGGTGTAGGTGTCCTCCAGGATCACGTCGGCGGCGGCCCAGCCCGCCTCCATGTCGCCGCGGCGGGTCTTGCGCCAGTGGGCGATGTTGGTGTTCTCCTTGGGGAAGAACCAGGGCACGTGCTCGTATCCCCCCAGGTCGGGATGGATGAGGGGGGCACCGTCGCCGAGCGCCTCCACCGGGTCGAGCAGCGGTGGGAGCGCCTCGTACTCCACCTCGACCAGGGCCGCGGCCCGCTTGGCGATCCTGGCGTCCCGGGCGACGACTGCTGCCACCTGTTCCCCGGCGAACCGGACCACGTCCTGAGCGAAGATGTAGCGGTCCTTCATGTACATCCCGAAGGTGTAGGGGAAGTCCTTCCCGGTCACCACCTTGACCACACCGGGTACCGCCTCCGCCTTGCTGGTGTCGATGGACAGGATGCGGGCATAGCCGTGGGGGCTCTCCACCACCGCGGCGTGGAGCAGGGCCGCCCCGAAGTCCATGTCGTCCACGTACTGGGCGGCACCGGTGAGCTTGTCGAGGCCGTCGATGCGGGGGGTCCCCTTGCCCACCACCGCCAGTGTCCCCATCGCGTTGGCCTCGTCGGCCCGGCCCACGTAGGTCTGCGTCATGGTCCCTTCCCCTGACTGGCGTCTCCGGGCCCGATCCGGGCCGCTTCCAGCACTGCGTCGACGATCGGGTCGTAACCGGTGCACCGGCACAGGTTGCCGGCGATGGCCTCCTGGACCTCCTCGCGGGTGGGATCCGGTCGCTGCTGCAGCAACTCGTGGGCGGCGACCACGATGCCGGGAGCGCAGAATCCGCACTGGAAGGAGGACATCTCCACCATGACCTGTTGCAGCGTGCTCAGCCCGTCGTGGCTCAGTCCCTCGAGGGTGGTGATCTCGTGGCCGTCGGCCTCCACGCCCAGCACCAGGCAGGACCGGATGCTCACTCCGTCGTAGAGGACGGTGCAGGCCCCGCAATCCCCGGTCTCGCAGCCGATCTTGGGGCTCTTGACGCCCACCTTCTCCCGCAGCACGTCGAGGAGCACCTCACCCGGTTCCACGTCCAGGGCCCAGGCCTCCCCGTTCACTTCGATGGCGATGCTGTGCTTCATGGTCCTCCTAGATCACCTGCTCGCCGTAGGGGGGCCCGCCGCCCTCCAGTCGGGCGGCGGCCGCCGCCAGGCCCCGCAACAGCATCACCCGGCTCATGTGGTACCGGTATTCCTTGCTGGCCCGCATGTCGTCGATCGGGGAGATGGCCGCATCCACCAGCGGCGCCAACCCGGCCCGGGTGTCGTCGTCGAGGGCCCTTCCCGCCAGGTACTCCTCGATGGCGGGAGCCCGGAACGGGACCGGCGCCACCGCGCCGAAGGCGACCCGGGACTCACCCCCGGGCCGCACCAGCACCGCCACCCCCACCTGCGCCAGATCCTCGCCGCGGTACCGGGAGAGCTTCACGTAACAGGCGCCGTGCCTCCCCGGATCGGGGATGGCGATCCCGGTGACGATCTCGCCGGGGCCGAGCGAGGTCCGGCGCACCCCCCGGAACCACTCGGTGATGGGGATTCCCCGTTGCCCGTCGGGCCCGACCACCTCGACGGCGGCGTCGAGGACCAGCAGAGCGGGCCCGGCGTCGCACGACGGGACTGCCGAGCACAGGTTCCCCACCAGCGTGGCCCGGTTGCGGACCCCGACCGAGGCCACCGTGTGCGATGCCTCCGCCAGCACCGGGATCGTGGCCGCCACCTCCTCCGAGGCGATGAGGTCGCTGAAGGTGACCAGCGAGCCGATGTGCACGGCCCCATCTCGCCATTCGATCCGGTCTAGTCCCGGCACTGCCTTGATGTCCACCACCATGCCCGGCGAGGCCAGGCCGTTTCGCAGCCACGGAATCACATCGGTGCCTCCCGCCAGCAGCAGCGGCCGGTCGCACCCGGCGAGCAATGCCACCGCCTCCTCCAGGGTGGCGGGCCGGCGATAGTCGAAGTCCGACGCGATCGTCATCGAGACACCTCCGCAGTAGCAGGCAGCAGCGCCCAGGAGCCCTCAAACACCGGACACCTCCTCGGCGAGAGCGGCGATCGCCGCAGTGAAGCAGTCGGCCGGCGCTTCCACGATGCCCGCACCCACCATGCCCACGCCGGGCTCCTTGCCGGCGATGCCGGTGTTCAGCACCGGGAGCACCCCGGTTCGAACCACCCGGGCGGCGTCGATGCCGGTGGGGGTGCCCCGGGACTCGAGGATGGGAATTCGGTACACCGGGTGCTCCATCAGGGTGATCTCGTACATCGAGAGGGTCCGCTGGATGGCCCCGGCGGCGGTGCCGCCGACGAACCCGACGATCGCCGGCGAGGCAGCCATGGCGAAGCCGCCCAGACCCACCGTCTCGGTTATCGCCGAATCCCCGATGTCGGGGTTGGCATCGTCGGCGGTGAACGCCCCCAGGTACAGCCCGTCGACGAAGGGGGCGGGGGCGGTGAACCAGGCATCACCGGTGCCGGAGAGCCGGATGCCGAACTCGGTGCCGTTGCGGGCCATCACCGTGACCAGGCTGGACCCGGGCACCCCGGCTGCGGTATCCACCCCCACCTTGGCCGCCGCCATCACCAGGTTGAGGATGAAGTGGTCGTTGGCGTCGACGAAGCGAAAGACCGACGAGCGCAGGTCCACCGCCTCATCTCCTTCGATGAGGCCGGGAGCCAGCGCCCGGAGCAGCAGCGAGGTCCCGGCCCGGTTGCGGTTGTGACCGTCGTCTCCCATCTGGAGCGCCTGGCTGATGATCGACTTCAGGTCGATGGGCCCGACCCGCTCCAGGGCCGAGGCCAGCACCGGTCCCAGCACCTCCTCCATCCACCGCAGACGCTCCTCCACCTCGGGGCCGAAAGCGCCGTAGCGGAGCACCTTCCCCAGCCCCTCGTTGAGCGTGGTGTAGGAGACCCCGGAGCCGTCGGCGTCCTCGACTATCGAGACCGGCATCGACGGTGAGATAACCCCGGCCATCGGCCCCACCGCACCGTGGTGATGGCAGGGGGAGAGTTCGATGCTGGGCCCGATCCGGACCGCCTCTTCGGCGTCGTCGGCCAGCCCCTCGTACATCATCGCCCCGATGAGGGCGCCCCGCATCGGGCCGCTGCAGTCGTCCCACTGCAGCGGGGGGCCGGCATGGAGGAAGGTGCGCTCCCCCATGCCGGTGATCACGTCACGCGCCACCGCCACCCCGGTCCAGTGGGGGCTGACTCCCACCAGCCGGGACACCGCCTCCCGGTTGGCGGCAGCCGGGTCCACCGAGGATGCGATGACGGCGAGAGGGCCATCGGTCCCCTCGAGCGGCGGGCGCCAATCGGTTCGAACCACTTCCGCTCCCTGGGCCTCGACCCCTTCGGCGAGCAGGTCGATGCCGGCAGTCACCACCCGGGGCTCCCCGGTGAGGAGTTCACGCAGGCTGCTCATGCCGCACCTCCTTCCCGCATCTCGCCCACCCGGCGAGCCGCCGCCGCGTTGGACAGGTAGACGGCGGCGCCGGCCCGGTTCAGGGCCGCCGCCTGACGGTCCCGGCCCTGTGGGTCGCCCCCGGATCCACACAGGGACACCACCACCGCCAGGCCCTTGGCCACCGCTTCCTCCACGACCGGAGTCAGTTCCGACGCCGGATCGGGGTGGGAACCGTAGCCGAGGACCACGTCGAGCAGGGCCACACCCACCCCGGGATCGTCACCGGCGGCGGCGAGGCGGTCGAGGCGGAGCCGCTGGTCGATCATGGGGTGGGGACGGCCCCGGGTGTACTCGTCGTCGCCGAAGTCGATCATGGCGAACTGCTCCGCCGCCTCCCCGAGATGATGCCGGAGGACCATCCGTGCCTCGTCGCGCAGGGTCCCCCCGCTGAACAGGCCGAGCACGGTGCCGCCCCGGCTCTTCGCAGCCGGTGCCGGCCACGACTTCGCCGGCGGTGCGTCGATGCCGAGGACGCCGAGAGCGGCGGCTGCGCCCGCCTCCAGGGTCTCCTCACCGATCATGCACATCACGGTCGGGGTGGCGGCCTCGGCGGCGAAGCGGCGCACCGCGTCGGCGATCTCCGGTGCCGGGGGCTTGGAGACCACCACGATCACCTCGGTGGCCGGGTCGGCGTCGAGAGCCTCGAGGCCCTGGAGGGTGGAGGCCGCCCCCACCGCCGCCGAGAGGTCGCGGCCGCCGGTGCCCAGGGCGTGGCTGATCCCGACTCCGGCCTCGTCGAGGAGGCAGGAGAGTTGCTGGATCCCGGTTCCGGCGGCGCCGACGATCCCCACCGGCCCCGGCTTCACTGCGTTGGCGAACCCGAGGCCGATTCCCCCGACGATGGCGGTGCCGCAGTCCGGCCCCATGACGATGAGGCCCCTGGCCGCGCCCATCTGCTTGAGGCGGATCTCCTGCTCGATGGGGACGTTGTCGCTGAAGAGCATCACGTTGAGACCCGATTCCAGGGCGTCCACCGCCTCGACGAAGGCATACGGTCCCGGCACCGAGATGAGTGCCAGGTCGAGTTCGGCGGCCCGGGCCGCCGTCCCCACCAGATGCGGTGGCGGCGGGGTGAACATCCCTCCGTCCCCCGTCGCCGGGCCCACCGCCAGGGCGGCGTCGAGAGCAGCCAGCGCATCGCCCAGTGCGTCTTCGCGGTTGAGGCGGATCGCCACCACCATGTCGTCGGGACCGGTATCGCCGGGCACTCCGAAATGGAGGTCGGCGAGCAGGCCGACGTTGAGGTCGGTGGCCATTGCGATCAACGCCATCTCGACCCCGGGTGAACGCTGCACCGCGGCGCTCGCCTGCATGAGCCGCACCGAGTCGTGGTAGGTGCGCCGGCGGACCTCGACATGGTCCATCAGATGCTCCTCTCGATCGCCGCCCCGACGCCGGCGATGATGCCCGCCGCCAGCGCCGGGCCCGAAGAATGACCCACCTTCATCAACTCCCGTGCCGCCCCCGCCGGGTCGCCCCACCCCGCCAGCGCCGACACCAGGGCCGCCGCCGGCACCGCCACTTCCCCCCGGAAGGCGTGGGCGAGGAGCGCCGCCGAAAAGGCGGTGGTGGCCCGGGAGGCGTGGTCCAGGATCGGGCCCTCCACGGCGGCGACGACACCGGCGATGGCGAGGGCACCGAGGCTGCGGCCGATGAGCAGGAATCCGGCCACGGTTCCGGCGACCAGGTCGTCGCCCTCGGGGGTGAGCCCGTCGCCGCGCCCGATCAAGGATCGGGCCGCCTCGAGGGCGGCCCGATCGTCGCCATCGGCGAGGCCGCGGCGGAGGCCGTGGTCCTCCATCACCGGTACCACGCCCTGCACCGAGGCGACGGCGGCGAGGACGGACCCGGAGTCGGCGGCCGCCACGGGCGGCACCGGATCCCACCACCGGACCACCGGCAGGTGCAGGGAGGGGAAGGAGACGGCGCCGTCCCCCACCTTGGCGGTGTCGCCGTGCCGTATCGTCCGCAGCGGACGTTGCCGGGACGGTGCGGCGACGGCGATCCCGTTGGGGAGACGCACCGCGTCTCCGGTGCCTATCACCAGCACCCCGTCGTCGATCCCCAGCCACACCGCGGCGTCGGCCGACCCGAGGACCACACCGGGCCGGGGCCGCCCTTCGATCACCGGCGCCAGGGCGAGGCTGGCCACCGCCGGCAGCACCGGCGTTGCCACGAATCGAACCCCCTCGACGACGGTCGTCACCACCTTCTCAGCCGATGTCCACGATCGCCGCCACCGGACCGCCGCCGGAAGGCCCCTGGTGGAGGGCCGCCACCGAGACGAACACCGCGGCATCGCCGACGGCGGCGGCGACCACCCCACCCACCGCTCCCTTGATGTGGCGGTGGTGGTGGACGTCGGAGTCGTCGAGAGCCACCTGGCGGCGGCCCCTCAGCTTCGCCGTCGGGTCCGCCTCGCACTTGACGAACACATTGACGACTCTGCCCTCCAGGTCCTCGGCACGGGCCCGCTCCGGAAGGTCGAGGCCCGCAGAGCGGATCGCCTCGTACACGCCCTCGAAGTCGAGGGCGTCGTCCATCACGCTGTGGCCGATCCGCAAGGTGCCGCCGGCGCCGGGGGCGTTGCCGACCAGCACTATCTGGGCCCGGTCCAGTTCGACGCCGGAGGAGCAGGAGGCGACCGAGGAGAAGAGCGAGGTGTCCTTGCCGATCTGCTCGGCGGTGGGCATGTCGATCTCGCCGAGCGCTACCGCGATGCCGAGGGCGGTGGTGCCGTTGGAGAGGTTCATCGACTCCAGTGGCTCCTCGGTCCACACCGTCTTGCCCCGGGAGCGAGCATCGTTGATGGTCTCCATGGTGAGCAGGGGCGTCTTGGTCTGCACGTAGTGGACTTCGGCCGGATCGGTGATCCCGGCCTCGGCCATCGCCTCCTTCACCCCTGCCGCCACCTTCTCCACCATGGCGGGGCGGCCGATGTCCTCGGGAAGGATCTTCTCGCTCATGGCGAAGCCCACCGAGAGCCTGCTCTCATCGGAGTCCCCCTTCGCCGGCGTGCGGGCGAAGACGGTGGCGTGGGGGGTGAGGATGCCGTCGGTGCCGCCCGACCACACCATGGGGATCTGCTTGACCTCGTCCTCGCCACGGGTGCCGCGTTCCATGAGCACCTTGCGGAACGCCTGGTCGGCGAGGATGCGGGTGAAGTCGTTCACCCCGCCGTTCCCCTCGGTCTTGCCGACCACGGCGATGACCTCGTCGGCGCCGAATACCCCCTCGTCGATCAACTTCGCCAAGCCGGAGGCATCGGAGACGCTCTCCAGGACGACCTTGCGTGCCACGATGGCCATGATCTCAACCTTTCGGTAGGAGGTCCGTTGACGGCTCGGCCGGGAGTGGCGCTCGCCGGGACCGGCCGATACGACGATGATGGCGACGGGGCGCCTGCCGGGTTAGGGCCATAGGCCCGGCGCCTTCCGGCGCCGGGGAGGCCGCCTGCGGGCCGGTGCCGGCAGCGGCCCCTGCCGGATCGAGTGGTGGCGTCGGAGATGCGGGATGGCCGACGCCGTGTGGTCGACCGACTCGCCGAGGTGCCATTCTCGCCCTCATCCTTCCACAACCGTGGCCCCGTCGCCGGGGACGGCGGCGGTACCAGCGCGGCCTGCTGCCACTTCGGAACCTACCCGACGGCCACCGTCGATGTACTGGGCTATATTGCCGTATTGATGACTCTTCCGCTGTCAAGTTCTGACCACTCTGACGGCATCACGCTGCGGGAGATCCTGGAGATGCCCTCCTTCCAGGGCACCGAGGTTCTGGCCGGCTCCGGGGGCCTGGATCGCATCGTCACCTCGGTGAACGTCATGGAGAACCCGGACATCACTCCGTGGGTGAAGCGAGGCGAGTTGCTGCTCACGGTCGGCTACTCGCTCCGCGGCAGCGGCATGGATGTCGGCGTGCTCATCCAGAGCCTGGACGACCTGGGATTGGCGGGTTTTGGGGTCAAACTCGGGCCCTACGTCGCCGAGATCGAAGCCGCCGCCCTGGAGGCCGCCGATGGCCGCCGGTTCCCCATACTCGCCCTCCCCGCCGCGGTGTCGTTCGACGACCTGATCA
>Ga0114946_10003058_pt1 | contig 11408 bp, 16 predicted proteins | sample WalLakDeSediment_FD_88676 | JGI IMG/M metagenome (GOLD analysis project Ga0114946, IMG submission 88676) | Lake sediment microbial communities from Walker lake, Nevada to study Microbial Dark Matter (Phase II) - Walker Lake 11/02/13 Deep Sediment | ecosystem: Environmental > Aquatic >...
GCGCGTCCAAGCTCATGTACCGCAGCCTACCGGGAGGTGCGATCATGCGTCGTTCGTCTGTCATCCGCGCAAGCGTGCTGGCTGTGAGCTGTGCGCTTCTGGCGGCTTCTCTCTCCGCATGCGGCAGCGCCCGCTCCCTCGACGGCACCTCCTGGAGGCTCGAAAGTTGGTCGGTGAGCTCGCTCGACCCTCGTGACTTCACCATCACCGCCGAGTTCGACGACGGCCAGATCGGCGGCACCAGCGCAGTCAACAGTTACGGCGGCGAGTACACCACAGGACCGGGCAGCGACTTCTCGGTCGGCGAGATCGCGCAAACGCTCATGGCGGGACCGGAGGAAGACATGCGCGCCGAGTCCGCCTACATCGAGCTGCTGCGCGCTGCCGCGTCCTACCGCCTCAACGGCACGACGCTCACCCTGTACGACGAGGCCGGCAACGAGTCGCTCATCTTCACCGCTAACGTCGAGTAGCGTCCGGGACATCTCTCGCGCACGCGGATGGCGTCCTCAATGGTCACTCGACTTTCCCCTCGAGATGCTCTCGATACGAGACGAGAAGCTCGTCGAGCTCGGCGTAGCTGCCGATCCGGTTCACGCGTTCGCGCATGCGCGTGGCGCCGGGCATGCCGTGAATGTACCACCCCACGTGTTTGCGCATTCGCGGAGCGGTGTGCTCGCCCCCGAACTCGAGCAGCGCGTGCGCGTGCTCGCGTGCAACGTCGATGCGCTCGAACGCGGTGGGCGGCGGCAGGACCACGTCGCGCTCGATCAGCGCGGCGGCCTCCCGGAAGATCCACGGGTTGCCCTGGGCGCCCCGTGCGACCATCACCACGTCGACACCGGTCTGGTCGAGCATCGCCTTGGCGTCGGCGGCCGAGAACACGTCGCCGCTGCCTATGACCGGCACCGACACGGCCGACCTCACCTCGGCAAGCACGTCCCAGTCCGCCCGGCCACGGTAGAACTGTGCGCGAGTGCGCCCGTGGACCGCGATGGCCACGGCGCCTGCCGCCTCCATCACACGTGCGAACTCGGCGGCGTTGCGTGCATTCTCGTCCCATCCCGCACGGAATTTGACCGTCACCGGAACCCCGCACGACTCCGTGACGCTGGAGACGATCGAGGCAGCAAGCTCGGGAGTGCGCATGAGCGCCGCGCCTTCGCCCTTCGCGGTGACCTTCGACATCGGACAGCCCATGTTGATGTCGATCAGAGCCACGTCCCCGTCGCGCTCGGACACGATCCTCGCCGCCTGGTCGGCCATGATCTCGGGCTCGGACCCGAAGATCTGCACCCCGCACGGCGTCTCCTCTGCCGAGAAGGTGAGCAGCGCCTTGGAAGCCGGCGAGTCCGGGTTGTAGTGCAGGCCTTTGGCGCTCACCATCTCGGTGTAGGTGAGGCGTGCACCCATGCGCTTGCAGATGCCGCGGAACGGCGCCTCGGTGATGCCGGCCATCGGGCCGAGGACGACCGAGCCCGGGACCAGCAAGGTGCGGATGTCCGTTGTGCCAGAGTCCTTCACGTGTCGACTGTCCGTTCTATCCGAGGAACCCGATCCAGCGCGCAACAAGCAGCGTAAGACCGATGGCGCCGGTGGTATGAATGGCGAGAAAGACCGCTCGTGACATCCGCGGCGAAAGGGAGGTTTCGAACGCGTGACCCGTCCGGGCACCATACCGCCTCGCCATGATCGCCAGGGGACACTTCCTCCCGAACCCGACGAAGACCGCCACCTCGGTTGCGATGAGCGCGAGCGCGACGCTCAGCCACGGACCCGTCGCCCCGGTCAGCCCCGCGTAGAACACCGCCACCGTCGCGACTGCCATTACGACGTAGACCACGTCGTGGGTCAGGCGCACGAATGTCAGCCGCTGCCGTGACATCACTACACGACGTCACGCCGTCTGAACGCCCAGATCGCAACGACGAAGAAGATCACGGCGGCAATCCCGAAGATCGCCCACGTTTCACCCGCGACGGTCAGGTCGTCGATAACGATGTCGGGCTTCCAGTAGTTGAAGAGCGTGAACTCACTCAGCCATTCGAAGCGCTCCGAGATGTTGCCGAGCACGTCGGCGAGCCACATCGCGGCGAGCACACCGAGGCTGACGGCGATCGTCCGACCGCCGCCCGAAGACAGCGCTGAGACAGCGTACGCGAATCCGCCGATAGCCATCGTCAGGACCCACCCGATGGCAAAGAGCAGAGCCATACCGTCGAGCGGAACGTCCACGCCGTGCAGCAGCCCCGGCAGGTAGATGGTGGCGACGGTGACCAGGTTGAGCGCACCGGAGTAGGCAGCCAGCGCAAGGTAGCGTGTGAGGGCAACCTGCGTGCGCGAGACGGGCTGGGCGAGGGTGAGCTCCATCGTCCCGTCCTCGACCGCCCCGCCGAGCGCTCCAGCCGCAAACGTGATGACGGCGGCAGCAACGATGAACACCCAGATGAGACCCAGGTACTCCACTGTCAAGAACCCGCCGAGTGTGCCGAAGTTGAGGCCCGCGGCACCGAAGATGGCCATCATCTCGTCGGTGAAGACCGTCTCGAAAATCTCCATGTACTGGAGGTTGTCCTCTATGAGCGGGAAGAACGCGACGATGAACCAGCCGTAGAGCGCGAGGCCGAACGAGTACCAGAGAAGCGACGTGCGCCGCAGCTGCAGCATCGAACGGAAGATGGACCAACTCACGATGCACCACCCTCCCTCTCGCCGTGCCCGTAGTACTGCAGGAACACCTCTTCAAGGGAGGCGTGCTCGACGGTGATGTCCGCGACCGGGCGGGCGAGGATGCCGAGCAAGGTGTCACCGATTTCCTCGGAGACCGTAGCCCGCAGGCCGTTGTCACCGAGACGCTCGACCGAGCTGACCCCGCGCAGGCCGTCGACGAAGATGTCGGGCACCGGCTCGGCATAGGTGACATGCACCGTGCGTATCGCCTTGGAGAGCAGATCGTCGACTGACTCCTCGGCAACCACGCGTCCGTCGCGGATGATGGCGACCCTCTCGCACACCCGCTCGACCTCGGGCAGGATGTGGCTGGAGAGGAACACGGTCGCGCCCTCGGCGACGCGCTCCTCGAGGATGTCGAAGACGACCTGCTGGTTGAGCGGGTCGAGCCCGGATGTAGGCTCATCGAGCATGAGCAGTTCCGGCTCGTGCATGAGCGCGATGACGAGCGCGAGCTTCTGCTTGTTGCCTTTCGAGAGCTCCTTCACGCGGCGTGACGGGTCGAACTCGAGACGCTCGCAGATCTCGGCCTCGGCGGGTCCGGGACCGCCCCGCAGGCCGGCGATGTAGTCGAGGGTCCAGCGGCCGGTCTGCTTCTCGAAGAGCTTCACGTCACCGGGCACGTACCCGATGCGCCGGCGCAGCTCGCGGCCGTCAACGCCGACCTCCTCGTCGAAGAGGAAGGCGCGCCCGCTCGTCGGGCGCAGCATAGAGAGCAGACAGCGGATCGTGGTGGTCTTCCCGGCGCCGTTCGGGCCGAGGAACCCGTAGACCTGCCCGGGTCGTACCTCGAAGGTCAAGTCCTCGATGCCGCGGCTCTTGCCATAGTACTTCGTCAGCTTGTCGCAGCGTATGACGGTCGCGCTCATCTGTGCTCCCCTCGGCACGTGGTTCCTTCCCCGTGCGAAGTGCTAGCCCGGCACCGCATTCCAGACTACCCGTTCGGCGGCGGGACACAACCGTCAGGTGCCGGTCAGGTCTCGAGATTCCGCAGGAGAACCGGTAGCCGGCGCCCCTCGGGAACCGAGTCTTGTTCACCGACTCCGCGGGCGCCCATGCCCGACACCGCGCCCCATCCACTCCGGATGCACCCACAAGTGCTCGATCTCCCAATCGTCCTCGCCGGGCCCGAGAGCACAGAAGCCGATGATGACTCCGTCAATTACGGCGGACCATACAGGTTGCTGCCGGATCAGGTCAGCCGAGACGGTCAGCTGCGGGTCCCACACTCTGAGCATCGCGGGTTCGTAACCCCAGTGCGCCTTGGACGCCCGGGCGATGGCTGTGAGGGTCGTCGCATCACCCGGCACCGCACGGGCTATGTCTACTCCAGCCATGCGTCTCTCCAACTGGACAGGCTCATGCGCACCCCCTATCCGGAGGGCTGGCGCGTCAGCTCGTCGACCCTGAACTGGACGATCCGGCGGATCAGGTCCGCCGGCAGCGGCTGACCGAGCGGGAACTGCGCCGAACCCTTGCCCCTCTTGTATGCGGAGAGCTCCTCGGCGAAGGCAGTCATGCCACTCGGCACCGGATAGAAGCCGACATGTTTCGCATACGCTGCGAAGTGGACCAGGTGCCTGCCGTCAAGGTCAAAGGTAGGGATGGCGTAGCTGATCGTCTCGGTGGCTTCGGGTGCCACATCCTTGATGATCGCGCGCATCTCCTTCAGCATCCGCTGAGTCTCTTCAGGGAACTCGGCGATGTACTCATCGATGGAGCTTGCGGTGGAGCGCTCTGTCATCCTGCTCGCCTCCTCTTCAACTACGGCGACCACGTCGCCAGCAGGCCAGAGAGCTGGGCGAGACTCCCTATCGACCTCCAGCCGGGACCCTCGGACGGCTTGTCCGATCCACCCCGAAGCCACACTGCGCGGATGCCCGCTCGCAAGGCTCCCTCGATGTCGGCCGTGAAGTTGTCGCCGACCATCACCAGCTCGGACGCATCGACGCCGAGATCGCGGATGATGAAGGCGAAGAACTCGGGCGAGGGCTTGGAGTGGCCGACCCTTCGCGAGCAGTACACCTGGTCGATGAGGTCACCAAGGCCTGCGCGCGTCAGCGCCGCCCTGATCTCGGGCTCCTCGGAATCCGCGGCGTTGGTGGCGAGAGCGGTTCGCCAGCCTTCGTGACGGAGCTGTTGGAGCGCCTCGCGCGCACCGGATACCGCCTGGACCCGCGGCCACGTCGCCATCGGGCCGTCGTACTCCGGAAAGTCGACCATCAGCGTATCGCCCCAGTCGAACAGCACCCAGCCCAATGCCCGTGCCTCCCTACTGCGCTCTACATCCGGGCGCGCTCTCTGGCCTCACGCTCGAAGTAGTTCCCCCGGTACGCGCCCTGTCGTGTGATGAGCGCCCACAGGCCCGCCAGCAGATAGAGCGGAACGAAGGCCGGCCCCCAGTGCTCAAACTGGCGGACGTGCGCGCGTTCGTGTGCGCGTGTGCGAGAAAGGGCCGTCGCATCGCGCCCGAGGACAACATGGCCGATAGTGATGGCCGCGGCATCCTTCACCAGCACGACGTGCCGCAGCCAGAAGGCCGGGAGCGGCCCATCCAGTTCAAGGACACCCCTGAAGACGCGGGCACGGCCTCCACTGAGCAGCACGAAGGGTACGAACACGAGCCCAACGAGCGTGTAGGGTAGCGCCCACAAGTAACGGAACAACTGCCGCATATCGCTCAGCCGTCCTGGTGCGCCGCGTTGAAGGACTCGTAGTCCGACCTCGCGTTCACGCCGTCGATGACGGTCAGGCGCATTGAGTCGATGAAGGCCAGCGCCTCGTCTTTGGTGTACTCCGGCACCAGCATCAACTCCGATTCCCGCCAGGCTTCGCGTCCCTACCTTGCTCGCACAGGCTCCGGAACGCCGCCGAATGTGCCCGTCCTCGCACACACCTCGTACCACGCTATGTTCCCTCCGCGAAGAGGTCCAACCGCCAGTTGTAGCTGCACATCATGCTGCCCTTCGGGTATCACTGATACAGCAGGCCGTTGTGTCTAAGCCAGCCCGCCTCATGCTCGCCCGCTGGGTCGTGATGCGTCCAATGGATCACACCGCCCTCGTCGTTCCATTCGTAGACCCCGTTGAACTCGACCTCATCGCCGATGGATATTGAGGTAATGCGTGGCGCGATGTCGATGTTGTGCGTAACCAGCAGGGTCTGACCGGAGCCGAGAGTCAGGATGAAGCGCTGGTGGCGGCTACCCTCGCTATCATCCGTGAGGACCCGGGTGACGATTCCCGCTCCCGTCACCTGAACGCCGCTGCGCTGCTCGCCATATGCGTTGGCTATCACCTGATCGGCGGATGCAGCGCCCTGCTCGGTGATCGACGACGGGGCGCATCCAGCCAGGAGCAGTAGTGCGATGCCTACGGCCACGAGGTGTTTCGTCATGCCAGTAGCTTACAACGTGACCGATGCGCGCCGGCGCTATCCTCGGCAGAGAACTCGAGTGCGGGCTCAGGTACCGATGAACCTGGCGGTACCGGACACGCGGATCGGACTGCCCGGCATCGGCGGGATCTCGGCCCGCAGGAGCGAGCGCACGCCCATGTGCTCGCCCTGGATCACGTCGATCACTCCACCATGGGGCCATGCGATGTCGCGCAGGTAGCCTGCGAGTGCAGCAGTGGCGGCGCCTGTCGCCGGATCCTCGTACACGCCACCTGATGCGAATGCGTTGCGTGTGTGAAAGAGCTGTGGGGTCTCGGCGAACGCGAGGCAGATGGTCACCAGTCCGTAGCGATTCATGAGGCCTCGTCCGGCGACGAGTTCGTACTTCATCGCCGCCAGTGCCTCGCGGTTCTTCAGTCCGATCAGCAGATGATCGGCCCCCGCATGGGCCAGGGCGGGAGGCAGGTCGGGGCTGAGGTCGTCGGGAACGTAGCCGAACATGTCCAGCGCTTCGGCAACGAGTTGCGTGGAGGGCGGGGCGCTGCGCGTCGGAGGAGAGTCCAACGCCGCCTCGAACAGCTCGCCGCGTCTACGGCCTTCGACCGTGATCTCGGCCTCGTTCAGAGTCAGTGGGAAGACACCATCGCCATGCTCGAGAGCCAGAGCCGCTCCGAGAGCGATCGTCGCATGCCCACAGAACGGGACCTCGCTCTCGGGCGAGAAGTAGCGCACGCGCCAAGCCGTATCCGCCCGAACCGCGAACGCGGTCTCGGAGTACCCGACCTCGGCAGCGGTCCGCTGCATCTGCGACTCGTCAGGGAACTCGCCGGCCATTACAACACCTGCCGGGTTGCCGCCGCGGTCGCCATCGGAGAACGCGGCGATCCTCAGAACGTCCATGCGTCCTCCGCGCTCCTCACGCTGATGACCACCTTGCCACTCGCGTGCCCCTTCCCGACGTACTCGAGAGCCTGCGGGGTCTCGCTCAGCGGGTAGGTCCGGTCGATAACCGGCATCAGTCTGCCGGACTCGATGAGCGCCTTCAGGGCGAGCAGGTCCGCCTGGTTCGGCGTGGAGAGGAACGGCCTGCCCTGCTGTCGCACGAAGAGCGACCTGACGAACGCCCGGATGAGGTAGCCGATACCCGCATGGCCGCTGTTCGGGATGAGGACACCCTCGGGAGTCAGCGCGCGTCTGCACTCGGAGAACGAGCGGTTGCCGACGTTGTCGAATATGCGATCGTACTGCTCCCCGGTGCGCGTGAAGTCTTCCGTGGTGTAGTCGATCACGTGGTCGGCGCCGATGGAGCGCACCATCTCGGCATTCTTCGCGCTGCACACGCCTGTCACCTCGGCTCCGAGCGCTTTGGCGACTTGAACGGCGAAGGTGCCCACGCCTCCCGCTGCACCGTTGATAAGAACCCTGTGCCCCGGCTTGACCTGGCCTGCGTCCCGGAGGCCCTGGAGTGCCGCGAGCGCAGAGATCGGCACCCCTGCGGCCTGCTCGAAGGTCAGTCGGGCGGGCTTGTGCACGAACCGGTCCTCTGCGGCGCTGACATACTCAGCACACGCGCCTCCCCCGCACTCGCCGAACACCTCATCGCCAGGCTGGAAACCCGTCGCGCGCGCTCCGACAGCCTCAACAATCCCGGCGACGTCATATCCCGGGACGTACCCCTTCGGCCTGGGCCATCCCGCGGAGAAGCGCGCCAGGTAGGGCACCCCCTTCATGATAAAGAAGTCGCCCGCATGCACACTGGCTGCGACAACGCTCACGAGTACGTCGGAGTCGCCGAACGCCGGCCTGTCGATCTGTCTGAGTTCGAGGACATCCCCTGAACCGTAGGCGGTCTGGACAATCGCCTGCATCACGCCTCCTCTCGGGTATTCACTCGGGCGCGATGTCGAAATCCGTTCAGACGTCGCATAGACGGAGGATACCCGCTACCGTCACGGCGTGTCAGAGTGACTAGCCACCGGTGCGATGCACCGCCTCGGCGTCGGCACAGCCCGCGACATCACGTCGATCGTCGGCGGCCTGCTGCTCCGGTCTCTGCTATTCCGTGAGTACACGCTGGGCGAGAAGGTCGCCTTGTGGCGCGGCAAGATCCTCTCGGGCCGCCGCCTGTGGAACACGCAACTCTCAACAGACCTGACGCAGACGGTGACGCGGCTCGAGGTACCCGTTTGCTTCCTGCACGGCGTGCACGACCAGACGGTCTCGTACCCGCTGGCCAGGTCCTACTACGAGCGGCTCGAGGCACCGCTGAAGGGCTTCTACACGTTCGAGCGATCCGCTCACAGCCCCCTGTTCGAGGAGCCGGAGAAGACCTGCGCGATCATGCGCGAGGACGTACTGGGCGGGTCGGCGGCACTCGCCGACCCGCAGTAGGAACCCTCGGCAACGTCACGCGGATCACTTCGGCCTACGCCGCACGGATCCCCACGACCCTACTCTGCTCGATCGCCTCCCCGCGATGGGAATCATCGTTACGAGATCCCCGTATGGAGAGGCGGACACCGGCATGGCTGAGGACAAGGCGGGTGCGAAGCCCGAGCGCAAGGCTCGAGGGAAGAAGGTCGACGGGCTCACGGAAGTGCTTGAGAACATCGCGGCGATGCCCGAGCATGACCGGGCGATGGCCACGCGGTTCCATTCGATCATCGAGAGGGCGGCACCCTCGCTCAAGCCGAGGCTGTGGTACGGGATGCCCGCGTACACCAAGGACGGCAAGGTGCTGTGTTTCTTCCAGGGCGCCTCGAAGTTCAAGGTGAGGTATGCGACGTTCGGATTCGAGGAGCAGGCTGCCCTCGATGACGGCGCCATGTGGCCCACTGCGTACGCGTTGACCGGATTGGGCGACGAGGAGGAGAAGAGGATCGAGGAGCTCATCAGGAAGGCGATGGGCTGAAGCTCAGGTCGAAGCCTTCGTCAGGCATGCTCCGCCGTACATGCGCTCTTGAGCTCGCCAGCGATGGAGCCGAGAAGCTCCCCCACCAGCCGGGCATTGTCCTCTGAGTCACCGTACCCCATGGAGACGGTCAGAGCATCGCGATAGGTGCTGATCACGGGCACGATACTCACTCCAACCGCACCCGGCCCGAACATGAACACGGAGTCGGGAGCAACGCCGTCAAAGAGCAGCCTCGCGTCATCGATGATGCCGATGTTCGTGAACCACGGGTACGTCTTGCCTGATGAGCCGCCCGCGCGAAAGGCCAGCCCGAGCAGACGCTCCGTCATGCGATACCCGAGGCTGGCAATCCTCTCCGCGCTGGCGAGCGGCCCGGCACCGTGGCACATCTCCGTCCACTGCTGCATCCGCAGGTGGGCCCTGCGCAGGGTGTCCTCGAAGGACTCGTTGATGACTCGCTCGATGTCGAGGGAACCCGAGATCGAGACGTTTGAGATGGGAAGCGTGGCAGCGCCGGGCAGGTAACGCCGAAGGTCCGCCGTGTACATGAGCGACAGCGGGACTCCTGCCGGGGGATCCAGAGAGGAGATGCAGGCGCGAAGCACGGCGGTGAGCATCATGTCGTTCACGGTGCATCCACGGTCCGATCCGTAGGACTTCAACGCAACGAACAGCTCAGGCGGCAGCGTGACCCACTGGTACGTGAGGCCTGAACCGGGATCGTCGGTCTCGGGTGCGGGCCACGTGGGACTTGTCCACGACTTAGCCTTTCTGGCCTCGCGTCGTTGCTCCGGACTGAGGTTCGCCCACACGTCCCGCCCGCTGGGACGTTCGCGCGGATTCGGCTCCGGGACGAACTCCGGGTCCGCTCTCAGGCGGGAGTAGATGTCAGCGAGCAGGTAAGCGTACTGCTTGGCCGCCTGTCCATCGGCGAGTACGTGACTGACCTTGATGCCGAGAACGTCTCGCTCAGCTGCCCGAAAGAGCGCTACGGCGGCCTGCGGTCCTTCGTCCCCCACCTCGACCGCTTGGAACGCGCGCATCGTCGCGTCCGGATCCGTTACCTTCTCCTGCGTGATCACGGCTGTGCTGTCGAGGTCCTGCAGACGCTGCCAGTACGCCCTGCGCTCGTCGGTACGAAACGCGCAGCCGACGACCGGCTCCGCATCGAACGACAGCCGAACTGCGTGCGCCAGCCGATCGGCCTCGAGGTGCCCCGATGGGAACGACACCGACAGACCGATGCGATGCTTCACCTTCGCTCGGGTGATGGCGATCGCGGTGTCAGCACCGGTGGCTGCGAAGCGAGACGGGATCTGCGCCATTCGTAATCCCCCCAGACCCTAGCTACGACATACCGCTACAGTGCCTCATGCCCGTCGAGGAACCTCTCGACACGCATGCTGCCTTGCACCCAGCCGGCCGCCGCTCCCGTCCCGGAATGGTCTTCCCTGCAGTTCGAGAATGCCCCACCCGGTGGCGCATCTTGCCAAGAGCGCTCGTTTGGCGTGCGCAACTGCCGTTGGACATCGGTCAAGTAGCGTAACGCCAACCGCACAGGGACTACCTGACCGGGGGTGCCGTCCTGCACGCCAGATCGGCACGCTTGTCAGCTCGGGGGTGCTTCGCCGGAGGCGCGGAACACGACCTCGAATCGCTCACACACAACGGGCATGTCCGGCGTGGCTTCGAGACCGAGATCGGTGAGTTCGCGTACGAAATACGTCCAGTGGACATCGCGCCAGTACTCCAGCGAGCGATCGCCTTCGCCTTCGTCGTAGGCGAATGCGGCATCAACTTCGTCAAATGGGACGATGTCGACTCCGGTGGCGCGGATGATGCAGTGGGCAACGCCATGACCGTCGAGTATCACGCTGTGGTCGCCGGGCACCGGGACGGCCTCCCCTTCGGCCTCGTAAGCCCACAACGCCCCGGCAGTCGCGCGCTTGGGGCCATCGAGCACGCACGCGAGCAGCCGGTCACCCTGCTCGACGCCATAGCCGAACTGCCAGGCCGAGTACGTGGCAGCAGCGGCAGCGAGCGCATAGGGCGAGCCCGAGGCGAGAAAAGCGTCCCAAAGTCGTGATGCGGAGTCCGGCAAGCGATCCCTCCCGCCCACGTAACCAAGTAGCGGACAAGTCGCGCGCCGAGTAATGTGCGCCCCGTGTCGCATCCATCTTACCGCCGCGCCGAGTGGAGGTCGACGCGCGGGCTAGCACCTCAGCCAGGCCGTGAATGTCCCCCGTCCTATCGCACTCGTACTGGTTGTGTTTCCTCACTGACGATGAGCGGGAACACTCAAGTACGAGGTTCCTCCCACGGAAGGCCAAGACGATGGGTGACCGAGCACGCAAGCCTCGCAACAGAA
>Ga0114946_10003059_pt1 | contig 11404 bp, 14 predicted proteins | sample WalLakDeSediment_FD_88676 | JGI IMG/M metagenome (GOLD analysis project Ga0114946, IMG submission 88676) | Lake sediment microbial communities from Walker lake, Nevada to study Microbial Dark Matter (Phase II) - Walker Lake 11/02/13 Deep Sediment | ecosystem: Environmental > Aquatic >...
AGGGCCTCGGCATCCACCCCCAGGGGCAGGGCGATCGGGGCGGCTCGATAGGTGTAGGAATCGCGGGCCTCTCCCCGGGCCTTGATCCGTCCGGCGGCCTTGAGCTCCCAGCCGCAGGCAGCCAGCAGGGCCCGCAGGGTGCCGGTGGGCAGCACAGCAGGGCTCAGGCCGGCAGCCGCGGCCAGCTGGCCCCGGTGGGCGGTGGCGGTGGCATGGAGGGCCACCACAGCAGGATCGGCCGCGGCGATCACCTCCCCATCAGCGAAGCGGCGCAGCAGGGCAGGCAGGCCCAGGCCAGCGAGGGCAGCCAGGCGGCTTCCCAGGGTGACCCGCAGTCGATCGGGGGCGAAGGGCTGGCCTTGCGGATCGAGGGCATCCACGGCCCGCCAGTCGCGCTCAGGCACCAGGGCCGCGGCGGTGGGGGTGGTGAGCAGCCAGCCCAGGCGCAGGCGATCGCGCAGGCCATCGCGGTCAGCCTCGAGCAGATCCAGGGAGGCGGCGGCATCGCCCAGGCCCCAGCGCTCAGCGAGGCGGAAGCGATCGAGGGCGGCCTGCTCATCGGCATCGCGGCGGCGGCGGCGCTGCAGCTCGGTGGCCTCGGTGGCCTGCAGCAGGGGGGCGGCGATCACGGCCTGATCGAGGGCCTCTCGGGCGGCGATGGCCGCGGCCTTGAGCTCGGCGCCCACCACGGCCCCGGCGATGGGGCAGGGGGCAGGGCCAGGGGCAGCCAGCGCCCAGCCCTCGCGCTCGAGCAGCCCGGCGATGGTGGCCCGGTAGGCGAAGCGCTGCCGGTTGCGATGGGCCCCCAGCTCGCCCCAGGCCTGCAGCCAGGCATCCCCTGCATCCTGCAGCTGGCCCAGCAGGGGATCAGCCACGGCCCGTAGGTCAGCGATCAGCTGGGCCGGGTCAGTGCTGCCGGAACCCACCCGCAGGGCTGCGCCAGGGCAGCGCTCGGGGGCGTAGATCCAGGCGGGCACCTCGGGGCAGCGAACCCGGGCGAGGGCCTGGGCCGCATGTTCAGGGGCCACCCGGCCCCCGGCGTAGGCGATCACGGCCGCGGGGCGCCAGCGCTCGAAGCTGATCCCGGAACTGATCGCGGGGCTGCAATAGATCGCATCGAAGCGCCCAGCCACCCCATCAGGATCAGCCGCCAGCTCGGCCGCGGCCTCGGTGGTGGTGGAGTCGATCACCAGCACCCGGGCCCCAGGGCGGCGCAGCCGGTGGAGCTCAGCGAGGCGCTGGGGCGAGTTGGCCACATCAGCCCGCTGGGCCGAAGTCCAGCAGAGGAAGGGGGCACCAGCAGCCACCAGCTCAGCCCATCGGGCCCGGAAGCCATCAGCCGCGGCCTGGGGTGTTTTGAATCCCTCGGGGGCATGGAGGGGCCGGCCTGCCATCGGCCGATGTTCAGAGGCGATCACCAGGGCGGCGCGGCCGGTGAGGGCCTCGAGCAGGGCCACCCCCCAGCCAGCCAGCTGGGCATCAGCGGCGATCACCTGACGGGCCCGGGCCAGCAGCTCGGCCGCGGTCCGCAGTACCTCGGCGCGGCGCTCAGCCAGGGCGGTGCCGGTGGAGAGCAGCAGATGCTCGAGGGCCTGCATCAGCTCATCCACCACCACCAGGGCCCCGGGCCAGCCGCTCGGGCTGATCTGCAGGCCGCTGGAGGGGCAGCAGGAATCCCAGCAGAACCCGGCGCCCAGCAGGCGCTGATCGTCGCCGCGGTGAGGGGCCCAAGGCAGGCCCAGGCGCTCGGCGTTCGCTTGGCCCAGGGCCTGGCGGTGGGAGGGCATCAGCACCGGCTGGCCCACAGCAGCAAGAGGCAGGGCGGCCGCGGCGATGGCCTCGGTTTTGCCGCAGCCCATCGGGGCCTGCAGCATCACCAGGGGGGCCACCTCAGGCGAGGGGATGGGGCAGGCCACCCCCAGATAGCTGCCGGCCGGGGCGATGCGATCAGCAGGGCGCAGGCGGGGCAGCACAGCCCGGGGGCCGGTATCAGCCAGGGCACGATCGAGGGCCTCGGGTCCGGCCGCGGCCAGCAGATCATCGAGGCCGGTTTTGTCGGCCCCCGGCAGCAGGGGCAGGCGGGCGATCTCCACCCGGCCACCAGCTGCTCGAAGGGCACGGGCCAGGGCACCAGCAGCGGCGCCCACCTTGGCGGCGGTGACAGGGCGGGCCTCGGCATCGAAGGCGATCAGCCAGCGGCGGCCAGGGGCCAGCAGCTGCAGCTCAGCGATCAGGCGCTCGCAGCCATCAGCCCCGCGGCGGCGGCCCATCTGCACCCCCGGCAGGGCCAGGGCAGGCCAGCCAGCAGATAGGCCGGCGAGGGCCTTTTTCCAGCCCTCGGTGAGCAGCAGCTGCAGGCCGGGGGTGGCCAGGGCCCAGGGCCAGAACCCGGCAGCCAGGGCCGCGGCATCGGGCAGGGGCAGCCCTTGGCGATGGCAGATCAGCTCCCAGCAGCGCAGGGGCACCACCGGCAGCAGCAGGCCTCCACCGTCGGGGGCCTGGGGTGGCGCTTCGTATTTGACCGATTGACCGGGCAGGGGGGCCCAGTTGCCGCGGCCATCCCGGCGGCCCTTGGCGCGGGGGCTCGAGGGCTTCCACTGATCGAAGCGGGGCAGCCCGGGCAGCTCGGCGCTCAGGGTGCGCCAGCCACCCCCGGCCAGATGGGCGTAGCGCTTGTCGAGGGCGATCAGGCGGCCGGCCAGATGACCGGGCTGGGCCTGGGGCAGGCCGCGCTCGGTGGTGCTGCCGGTTTGGATCTTGCGGCGGGCATGGGCCACCAGCTCGGCCCGTTCGCTCTCCCAGTGCCGCTCGGTGCCGGGGCCGAAGCTGGCCACGTTGGCCGCGGCCACATCGGCAGCGATCGCGGAAGCCTGCAGCTCGGCCCAGTGCTGGGGCAGCAGCCCGGTGGGGGTGGTGGCGATCATTGGCCCACCCCCCGCAGGATCACGGCGATGGGGTGGCCCAGCTCAGCCTCGAAGGCCTCCCGCAGCCATTGCCGGCGCGATTGAGCGCAGGGCAGCCAGCCGGGCACCACCTCCACCAGGGCGGTGCCATTGGCCAGCAGGGCAAGGCGGGCCTGCTGACTGAGCAGCATCCGGGTGGATGGGAACGGCAGGCGCTGCAGCACAGCAGCCCAGATCCCGGCCAGCAGCTGCTCGGAACTGAGGGCCAGGGCCTCGAGGGCCAGGCGCAGCTCGAGCTCGTTGTAGGCGCGGCAGGCGCGGCGCTCAGGATCGCGGTAGGGGCTCCGGCCGCCATGGGCCCAGCGGTAGCCCTTGGCCAATGTTGCGGGCCTCAGACCCGGTGGCAGCATCCCGCGGCGCTGCCATTCAGCGAAGCGGAAGCGAGGCGGGGGCTGGATTCTGGGGCTCTCGTTGCCTAGAATCCGGGGTGTACTAGGCACGGGGGCGTATTGCCCACGGTTGCCAAACGGTCTACGATCCATGGAACAGGCCGGGCAATAGCCCGGTTCGAATCCAGATCCCTCCCCGGCTCGAATCGTGAAGGGGGTCTGGTTTGTCAGGAAGGGCTCTCGGTTGGCGCCGAGGGCCCTTTCGCCTTTTCAGGCGTTACAGAGCGGGCAGCGCTCCCTCACGGCGCAGGGCCTGACGGATCAGGTCGCTGACGGTGGTGGAGCGATCGAGGGCCACCTGCTGAAGGTGGGCCCGCTCGTCGATGCTCACCCGCACATTGGCGAGCAGGCGTCGGCTGGCGGCTTGTTGTTGTTGGCGGTCGGCTTGCGCCATGGCCTCACGTCTTACCGGTTGTCTCACGCTACCGATAGCGGCGGGGTGTGGCCAGCCCCAGGGCCGGAATCCGCCAGATCCCGCTCGGCGCACGGAATCCCGATCTAGGCGTGATTCCAGCTGCAGCAAGGGATCAACCACCCCTAGTGGTACGCGGATCGCAGGGGCCGCGGCGCACGGCCCACCCGGTCCGGTGAATCACGTCCTCGGCGTGTTCCCGAAGGCCTTCGGGCGGGCTCAGGTCGGCGGTGCTGCCCACTTGTTTGCACAGGGCCATGATTCCGGGGGCATGGGACAGCACCCGCAGGCTCTCGAGGGCATCGAGGCGCTGCAGCAGGGCCAGCCGGCGGCGCCAGCTCAGCCGCGGGGCCTCGGGGCGCAGGGGGGCCTCGAACAGATCCCGCAGGCTCCAGATCAGGCGATCGGGCGGGTATCGGGCCAGGCCCAGCAGATCCACACATCGGCGCTGCTCGGCATGGATGGCCTCGAGGCGCCAGCGCATCGGCTTCGGCCGGCCCTTGCGGGCCCCAGGCCGGCGGTGCGATCGGTAGCTGATCCGATGGCAGATCCCGCAGGCCCAGGGCGCAGCAGGGGGGCTCCACAGCACCCGGCAGGATCGGCGGCAGCTGGGGCACACCAGCAGCAGGGCCCGGCCCGGCCGGCCCCCATAGCAGCCATGGGCAGGGCCCCAGCGCAGCTCGAGCTCGGTGCCATCGCGCAGGGCAACGGCATCGGCCGGGGGCTCCACCAGGGGCCGCACATCCACCAGCGCCAGCCGGCGGCAGCGCTCAGCCCGGGGGCGGTGCATCAGCTCACCTCCCCGGCAGCGCTCACGGGCTGCGCGAACTGGGCAGCAAGCTCGGCGGCCAGCTGCTCCAGCGGCGGACTATCCCTAGGGGCAGTCCCTAGGTACTTGTCCTCCATCCCCGCAGCCACATAGGCGGCCAGCGAATCCAGCAGCCCCTGGGCCGAAAAATCCGTGCCATTGATTCGGCAAGCCTCGGCAAGCCAGGCCCGCATCAGGGCCACGGCGCCAGGGGTGAGCTCGTTCTGCAGATGTTCGGGGAACCAGTCGGTCGGGACGTGAATAGCCATCAGCCCACCTCCCGGTTGCCGTAGTGCCAAAGGTCGTTGGCCAAGTTGGAAACGCCGTCATCGGCATCCCCCAGGAACCGCTCGAGGCGCTTGGTTTCGTCTGCATCCAGGCCCAGCCAGAACTCAGCAGGGGCCTGGCGGCTGGCTTTTAGTCGGCGGTGGCAGATGCAGGCCACCTCAGCCAGCCAGTAGGCCTCGGCGAGGGTGTTGGGGTGGGGCAGCTGCTCGTTCAGGTCGGCCAGCTCGGGCAGGGTTTTGGCGAAGTCCATCAGCCCACCTCCTGCTCGAGGCGGGGGTCGAGCGGGGCCACCTCGGCCTCACCCAGCACTCTCTCCAGGGCCAGCTGCAGGCACTCGGCGGGGGCCAGTTGGCAGCTGGGGTAGATCTCAGCGCAGGGCCAGGGCTGCAGCACCAGGACGTCCCAGCCGATCGTCCGGGCGGTCCCGGTCACTTGGAAGGTCTCTCCTTCCAGATGCTCAGCCAGAGGGCGCCACAGCGCTAGGCAGTCGCAGGCAGGGCGCAGTGTCACCACATCGCCTATTTGGAAGTTGCGGTCCATCAGCCCACCTCCTGCTCGAGGCGATCGAGGCCGGCCACCACCAGGGCGCGGGCGAGGGCTGAGGGGTAGGCCTGCAGGCGCTGGGCCTGGCGGTGGAGCTGCTCGAGGCGGTCGGCCGGCAGCTTGAGGGGGCAGGCCCGCATCGGCTGGCCAGGGCGGCGCAGCTCAGCGAGCAGATGCTCGGAAGTCATGGGGGAATCCTTGAGAGGGCAAAGGCGTCTCGTTCGCTTTCTTTTGCCGCTCTCTAGGGCTCTCGCCGGCCCTGGCCCCGATGCGAAGGGGGCGCTGCTCAGCTGGGGCTGGCCCTGGCTGGGGGGTATTGAAGGGAACCCCGTCCTCTCCCCGAAGGGCTGATGTTTGACGCTCGTTCAGCGTACGGGCACCGTCAAGCGTCCGGCCGGGCGCTCAGCGCAGCCCCAGGCGCTGTAGGGCCAGCTTCACGGCGGAGGGGCTCAGCGGCTGGCCCTTGGCGGTGGTGGTGCCGGCCGCGGCCAGGGCGGCGCTCATCTGGCGCAGGCTCAGCCCTTGGGCCTGCAGGGCGGCCAGCAGCGGCCGCAGGCGCTCAGCATCGGCCTGGGCCCGCTCACGGGCGGCATCGTTGCGGGTGAGGGTGTTGGCCCGCAGGCCTCCCAGCTTCACCCCCCGGGCACGGGCCGCGGCGAGGGCCTCCCGGGTCCGCTCGCTGATCCGGCGGCTCTCGAACTCAGCCACGCTGGCCATCACGGTGAGCACCATCCGGCCCGCGGCGGTGGTGGCATCCACGTCGGGCAGATCACAGAACAGGAATCCGCCCATCCCATTGGCCGCGGCCTCCCGGCTCAGGCGCAGCACCAGCTCGGCATCCCGGGCGATCCGGTCGAGCTTGGCAACGGCCACCACGGCGCCCAGCTTGCGGGCCGCGGCCAGGGCGGCAGCCAGCTGGGGGCGGTCAGCCTTGCGGCCGCTCTCAACCTCGATGAACTCAGCCACCACCTCAGCCCCGCGCTCGGCGGCCAGCTGCTCCACCTTGGCCCGCTGGGCCTCGAGGCCTAGGCCGCTCTCCCCCTGGCGGGCGGTGCTCACGCGGTAGTAGGCGATCAGCTGCACGGTCGGATCTCATCCGGTGTACAAACAGCCTACGCTCGTTGTGCCTAGTACGCAAGGGCAAACCTAGGCATCCCTAGGCAGACAGCCCAGGCATCAGAACCCATCAGCGCCGATCAGCAGCAGCAGACCTAGGCATCCCTAGGCACTTACCTAGGCATCCCTAGGCAGATCCCTAGGCCAGCCCTAGGCATCCCTAGGCCGGCTCCCACAGCCAGCCGGGTTTTTGCCCTCCGGGCAGCAGGCCCTTACCTCTCAGCCGGTGGCCCCGATAGATCCCACCCACGGCGCTCCCACCTCGTTTGCTGGCCTCCCGGGCGATCCAGTTGGTTAGGGCCGAATCAGAACTCAGGCCCAGGGCCTTCCCCACCTCGGGGGTGGTGAGCAGCCCCGCAGCCTCGGCCGGGGTCAGGCGGCGCTCGGGCAGGGGGGCGGGCTCACCCAGCTGGGCCGGCAGGTTCACCCGTTCGGGGGATGCGGCGGCAGCCTGCAGATGGGCGGCCCCGATGATCTCCATCGTTCCAGCGCCCATAGGCACCCGTTTAGGGGTCACCGGCTCACCCGCTCGAGGGGCAGGGTTCACCCGTTCGGGGGATGGCGCTCGGCGCAGCAGGGCCAGCTCACGCTCGAGGCACCCCACCCGTTCGGACAGATCGGACAGATCCACCCCCGGCGCAGCAGGGCCAGCAGCCAGCCCGGCCTCGATCCAGCCCCGCAGCAGGGCGGCCACGGTGCGGCGCTCGGCCGCGGCCCTGGCCCGCAGGCGCTCGAGCAGCTCAGGCGGCAGCTCAAAGGCCAGCTGGGCCCCGCGTCGATCAGCCCGTGCCATGGCATCCCTAGGCATTGCCTAGGCAGGGTGACGCACCAGCAGGGCGCCCACCAGGGGCCGGTGGCTTACTCGGCAGCCGTCAGCAGCGGCCCGCGGGCCGCTTGGTGCATCCAGTGGCTGGCGGCGTCAGTCACTGCCGCGCTTGATGCCACCAACTGCAAGACCAGCGCCAAACCCCAGCAGACCAAATCCCCACTGTTCCCGCTGCCGTGAATCCACTTGATTAGCCAGCAGCAGAATCGACGCCACAGCCAGCACGATGGGCACAACCCAGGAGAGCGGGTTCTGCCCTTTGCTTGTCTTGGCCTTTGCCAGCGGGCCGCCTTTGCCGTTGATCTCTACTTCGAGCTGTTTTAGGCGCTCTTTGGGGTCCATCACTGCAGCCTCCGATTCCAGAAAAAATAGACCAGCGCGACAACCAACAGATAGGGCAAAACCACTGAAAAAATATTTTCCGGGCGCTTAATTAGCTGTTGGAAAAGCGGTATCCCATACTTTGCCAGTGCGACGGTGAGGCTTGTTGCCCACAATGCGCGCCAGTTTAATTTCATGCCGCCTCCGGTATCGCAATACCAGCAGCGGCGGCGCGGCGGGTGTGGGCGGCCTCCAGCGATTGCAGCAGCTCTTCCGCGTCGGCATCACTCCAGCCGCTGAAGTCGGTGGCTGGTTTCAGCTCTTGGAGGCGGGCGTCGATGGCCTGGCGGTTGCTGGGTGGCACAACCTGCACAACCTGCACAACCTCTTTTTTGGGGGGTTGTGCCGGGGCAGATCCATTGCAGCCCAAGGGGTTTGGCTGGGTGGCACAACCTGCACAACCTGTTTCAACATTTAGAGAGGCTGCTGCTGCTGCTGCCGCCTGCTCACTGCTCCCCTTCGTTTTTTTTGAGGAAATAGGTTGTGCAGGTTGTGCCAGGCGCTGAGAGCCGTTCCCCTGCAATGGGTCTGGGGTGGCACAACCTCCCGCGTTTAGGTTGTGCCAGGTTGTGCCAGGTTGTGCCAGGCACCACAGCCTGATCCGCTTACCATCTCCAGTGCGGACGGGGTGTTTGGCCTTGTCGAACCCCAGCTGCCGCAGCACTGGCGCGAGTCTGGTTTCGTCAGCGCGGGTGATTTGCTCGGGGTTCTTCAGGCCCGCTGCCGCCAATGCTTCGGCGGTGCTGAACGGCATCTGCCATCTGGGAGGGTTGCTCTCGATGGCGGCCTGGAGCATCTCCAGCCACGGGTCGGAATGGGTGAATGTTTCGTTCTGGATCTCGGAGAGGGCTTCCTGTGCGCGGGTGAGCATCGGCAGCTCTCCGGCCCGGTAGGCGGCGACGGCGGCCTTCCAGATGCCATCGCGGGCAACCGTCAGGCCATCGCGGTCCAGGGGCTCGGTGCCGGTGATGGGCACCACCCAGTAGCGGCGGTTTCCGGTTTCATCCCGAAGGAAAGAATCTTCGTTGACGGTGCCGCAGAAAACAGAGCCACGGCGGTGTGGCTCATTGTTTCGCCCGTATGGAGCGCGGAAGTTGTCGGTGGTGATTGTGATGAGGTTTTTCATGTGCCCCGCGCTCCGCTTGCCGGTGTGGCTCTCCAGCTCTCCCATCTCGAAGATCCAGCAGCTGTGAACATTCAGCAGGAAGTCCTTGTCACCATCTGGAGCGGAGCTGTTGAACCAGTCCGGTGATGCCAGCGCCTTGAAACTGGTTGTCTTGCCGATGCCTTGGTGGCGGCTCTGGAGCACTAGGCAATAGTCCATCTGACAGCCGGGCTCCATCGCCCGCCATACGGCGCCAATCAGCCATTTGCGCACCATTGCAACGTGGAGCGGGTCAGGCGAGCGGAAAAACCGGGGAGCCACCTTGTCAAGGTCGAAGGCGGCGGTGCTGGTGTCCTGCTCCAGGCCCAGCAGGTATTGCCGTACTGGGTGGAAGCTCTGCTGCCGGGCAACGTGGCAGAGGGCCTTCGTTATCGGATCAACGCCGATCACCCAGCCTTTTTTGCTGAGCAGGACATAGGCGGAATCCATGTCGGCGTCGCGCATTGCCACCCGGCCGGAGGTGGTTTCCACCTCGACGAACATGGTCATCTCGTTAAACCGGAGCTGCTGCGGCAGGGCTTCCAGCAGGTCAGCGAGGTGGCCGACAGACAACCCGCTCCGTTTCTTGACTCCGGTTTCCTCGTCAACAACCCAGCCATCAGGAAGTTGATGGATGAAACCAGCGATGCTGGCCGGGGGTGTTGCTGCTGGTGTTCCGGCCATCTGACCGGAAGCCTTGACGGTTTTGACGGTTTTGGCCTGCCGTGGCTGGTGCGGCACAAACAGCGAGCGTTCCCCGAAACTGTCGTGTTCTTCGGTGCGGACGTATCCCCACTGCTGGCCATCGCTGCCGGGGATCTTCTCTCCAGTCCTGCTGCAATCCGGCGCCGACTTCGTTTCCCCGTGGCAGCACCAGACAGCCCCACTGGTGTTGATGCTGCAAGCGCCGGAATGGTCCCTGCCGCACACCGGGCAAGGTTGCTGGCTGCTGCTGTTGCTCCATCCGCCGCCGCTGCTGTAGGCGTTGGCCTTCCTGCTTGACGGTGCCGAAACCTGCCGCCGGGTGGGCGGCTTCAACGGGCGATCACCGCAGAACACCCCCGCCAGTAGGGCGAACCATTCAGGGGGCAGCGGCTGGGCATCAGCAGGGGCACGGCCTGCCCAGGCGTATTGGTCGTCGTTTTCGGTGTAGTTCGATTCCTTGGTGTAGTGCTGCCCGAGCACCACAATCTGGGTGCCGGGTTTGGCAAACACTGCAAACTCTTGGCCGTCGATCTTGACGGTCTTGGCACCATCCACCAAGGCGGCCTTTTGCTCCGGTGTCACGGTGAACACCAGCTTCAGGCGCTCGTCGTTGCTGGTGCGAATGATCCGCCAGGTGTCTGCGGTGTAGGGCTCACAGCCGTGGCTCTGGCAGAACGCGGCTGCCTTGGCTCCGTCGATGTCGATGCCGATGTGCCGGGTGTCGGCGCCAACGTGCCAGCAGATGCACTCCGGCGCGGCGGCCTGCAACTTGTCAATGCTCAGCCCAGGGTGTTCCTCCCAGCCATCGCCAACCAGGGGCCGCTTTTCAGCACCACCTGGCAGTAGCGGGCCAATGCCGTCAAGCAATGGCAGGCTGTCCGCCAGCCACCAGCCCGGCTCAAAGGAATCCAGCCCTAGACTGGTTTTGTCGTCATCTCCCGAGCAGGGTTGCGCACGGCGGTCTAGGTCGCCTAAGGTCATGAATGAGTCCATTGGTCCATCGGGGCTAGTGGGGTTGGTTGAGATCCGGTGCCGACGCCAATCAGTCGGATCTCAGGTTTTGGAAGGGGCTCCCTCGGGGGCCCTTTCTGCTGTCAGGCGGCTACGGGAACGCCAGCCGCTGCCAGGGCCTCACGAACAAGGGCAGTGATTGTCTGCCCCTGACGGTCGGCGGTGTCGCGGATGACTTGCAGCTCGTCAGGTTGAAGTCGGACGGTGAGCAATTTGGTTTTGTAGGTCTTGTCTGCCATGGTTCCGAACCGTCTAGACAAGGGCAAACTAACGACCAAAATCTGAAAACAGGTTCGTGGTGATACAAAACGGCCCGATTCGCGGCACCTTGTCCAGCGTTTTCTCTGTCCAAAACAACAGCACCCCCCAAACCCGTTGCAGCAACTGGGTTCTGTTTGCTTGCGTACCTGCTGCATCGACAGGTACTCCAGCTATTTAGCGGCCCGCACCCACCCCAGCAGCAGCTCCCCCAGGTCTTCGCCGCTTGGATGTGCGGGTGGCCTTGCCTCCCACCGCTCGCCGCAGTCCCGAATCCAGCGGACAAAGTCTTCCGCTTGGAGTTGGCGACCTCGCACGGTGTTGATACGCCTTGGCGGTGGCGCCCAACCCGCCAGCAACTCAGCTAACTCAGCTGTCGTGGCATCCACTGGAAGGAAGCTCTCCACTACGGCGGCGGCGTGTTCCAGTGCCAGCAACGCCTCGATCAGCTCCATCGCTTCACCCGTGGGTGGTGTGTGTGTCCCCGATGCGGCTCAACCACCGCTTCCATTAGCGACCGGCAAGCGCCAACAGCGGCGCCGTATTGGCCATCAGCCTCA
>Ga0114946_10003060_pt1 | contig 11403 bp, 9 predicted proteins | sample WalLakDeSediment_FD_88676 | JGI IMG/M metagenome (GOLD analysis project Ga0114946, IMG submission 88676) | Lake sediment microbial communities from Walker lake, Nevada to study Microbial Dark Matter (Phase II) - Walker Lake 11/02/13 Deep Sediment | ecosystem: Environmental > Aquatic > Freshwater...
GAAAACAGTAACGATATTGATATTCATGAACGATATGATATCCCCAAGGATTATTTATTCTACCCGGCACAATTCTGGCCGCATAAGAATCATGCCAACCTGTTGTTGGCTTTAAAAATATTAAAAGAAAAATATGAACTGGCATTGCCTCTGGCACTTGCCGGTTCTGATAAGGGGAACGGGGCTTATGTCAGGAAACTGGTAGATGAAATGGATTTATCATCACAGGTATTTATTTTAGGCTTTGTTTCAACTGAAGAGCTTATTGCGCTCTATAAAAATGCTTTTGCTTTAACATTCATGTCTTTTTTTGGCCCAGATAACCTTCCGCCGCTGGAGGCTTTTGCCCTGGGCACCCCGGTGATTGCTTCTGATGTTTCCGGAGCAAAAGAGCAGTTGGGTGATGCTGCATTGCTGGTTGACCCAAAAAATCCGGAGCAGATAGCCGCAACCATATATGCCCTATATAATAATCCGCAAATGCGCGAAAAGCTGATTGAAAAAGGTTTAAATCGCGCCGGTAAATGGGATTCACATGATTTCGTAAGAGAGGTATTTTCGATTATTGATGATTTTGAACCTATTCGCCGCTGCTGGGAATAGAAAACAGGTTAGGAGAGAATTAACTATGAAGAAGAAGGTTATAATTACAGGCATTACCGGCCAGGACGGGGCTTATCTGGCCGAGTTTTTACTGAAAAAAGGATACGTTGTTCATGGCATCAAGAGACGTTCGTCGCTATTTAATACCCAGAGAGTAGACCATCTCTACAAGGACCCCCATGAGGAAAAGACCGATTTCTTCATGCATTTTGGTGATCTGACCGATGCAACCAATATCATTCGCCTTTTGCAGGAAGTTCAGCCTGATGAGATCTACAACCTGGCTGCCCAGAGCCATGTTCAGGTTTCTTTTGAAACGGCAGAGTACACGGCCAATGCCGATGCATTAGGCACTTTGCGCGTGCTGGAAGCGATGCGCATCTTGAAGATGGAAGATAAGGCCCGTTTTTACCAGGCTTCTTCAAGCGAGCTATACGGCAAAGTTCAGGAAGTGCCCCAGAAAGAGACAACACCCTTTTATCCCCGCAGCCCCTATGCAGTAGCCAAACTTTACAGTTACTGGATTGTTGTTAATTACCGCGAAGCTTACGGTATTCATGCCAGCAACGGTATCCTTTTCAACCACGAGTCACCGATAAGGGGTGAAACATTTGTTACCCGTAAAATCACCAGGGCGGCGGCCAGAATCAAACAGGGCTTACAGAATAAGCTTTATTTAGGCAACCTTGATGCAAAAAGAGACTGGGGTTACGCCGGAGATTATGTCGAGGCAATGTGGTTGATGCTGCAGCAGAAGAAGCCGGATGATTTTGTAATCGCTACGGGAGAAACACGTACAGTAAGAGAATTTTGCGAACATGCTTTCAGGGAAGCTGGTTACGAGCTTACCTGGGAAGGAGCGGGGATCAAAGAAAAAGGTATTGACAGGTCTAGCGGGAAAATATTAGTAGAAGTCGATCCCCAGTATTTCAGGCCTACAGAAGTCGATTTATTGCTCGGTGATGCTACAAAAGCTAAGGATAAGCTGGGCTGGCAGCCGCGGGTTGGTTTTGATGAACTGGTCAAGATGATGGTTGCATCTGATTTGATCGAAGCTGAACATGAAGCGATGTGCATCCGGGAAGGTTACTGTTACAACGGGGTCAGGAAACAGAATTTATTGTTCTAATATAAAATAGTTTTGGAGGACAAAATGAAAAGAATACTGGTTACAGGCGGGGCCGGTTTTATCGGTTCTCATTTAAGCGAATTTTTACTAAAAAAAGGCCATGAGGTTATTTGTGTTGATAACTTTTTTACCGGTCAAAAGAGCAATATTACCCACCTGCTGGATAATCCATATTTTGAACTTTTACGTCATGATATCACTTTTCCTCTATATATTGAGGTTGATGAGATATATAACCTGGCCTGCCCGGCATCACCGGTTCATTACCAGTGGAATCCGGTTCAGACAGTTAAGACCAGTGTGCACGGTTCAATTAATATGCTGGGTTTAGCTAAGAGAACTAAATCCGCTATTTTACAGGCATCGACAAGCGAAGTTTATGGCGACCCTGAAATTCATCCCCAGGTTGAAAGTTATTGGGGCAATGTTAATCCTATCGGGCCGCGGGCCTGCTATGATGAGGGCAAGCGATGTGCTGAAACCCTTTTTATCAGTTATTATCATCAGCACAATCTGAAGATAAAAATAGCCCGGATCTTTAATACTTACGGACCCCGAATGCACCCGGATGACGGAAGGGTGGTATCAAACTTTATTATTCAGGCCTTGCAGAACAGGGATATCTCTATATACGGTGATGGGTCTCAGTCGCGGTCATTTTGTTATGTTGACGATATGGTTGATGCCCTGGTGAGGCTCATGGATACCCAGCCTGATTTTGTCGGGCCTGTAAATTTAGGCAACCCCGTTGAAGTGACTATCCTTGACCTGGCTAATATGATAATTGATCTAACCGCTTCATCGTCAAAAATAATATTTGAAACGTTACCTGTAGACGACCCCAAAAGGCGCCAACCTGACATTACAATGGCCGTTAATAAACTGGGGTGGAAACCATCTGTAGAATTAAAAGAGGGCTTGCAGAAAACGGTAGCCTATTTTGATGAATGTTTAAAGCGGCCGAATACAACGCTCAGGGCTACAAGGTAACACTTAAGTGTTAACTAAGGCAGGCAAAGTGCTATGGTTACAAGACCGAAAATAAGTATGATCACAGCAGTTTTAAATGGTGAAGATCATATTGAAGAGACTATTAAAAGTGTAATTTCTCAAAGTTACCCCAACATAGAATATATTATTATTGACGGTGGTTCTACAGATGGAACACTCGATATAATTAATCAATATGCTGCTTATCTTGACAAGTGGGTTTCTGAACCAGATGAAGGAATTAGTGACGCTTTTAATAAGGGGATCAAAATGACATCGGGTGAAATAATCGGCATTATCAGTGCTGATGATTACCTCTTACCCGGTACACTTGAGCGGGTGACCAGTATTTATGAAAACGACAGGGAGTTAGATGTTATTTATGGTGATGCGGTTTTCATAGAGCCCTTCAATCAGCTCCGGTTTATTGTAAAACCTGACACTAATCTGAACGACTTATGGAAAAGGCAGGCTTTAAAGCATGTAGCAACTTTTATTGCAAAAAAAACATACAATAATTTTGGATTATTTGATCTTCAGTATAAATATGCAATGGATCACGAACTGATTTTACGTTTTTACCTGAGAGGGGCAGAATTTTATTATGTTAATGAGCCTTTGGCTGCCTTTAGAACAGGCGGTCTGGCTATTTCTAATCCCTATAAAGCCTCACGTGAGACCCGTGATATTACGCTGAGATACGGGTACAGTCCCTTAAAGGCATATCCGAATTATTGGTACAAAGTTATCAGGCAAATTTTAAGGAAAGCTTTTTATCGAAGTGGTTTTGCCGCTATTCTTAACATTTATCGTAAAAAATCACACAGATTTAGTATTTATGAATCAAATTCCAAGGATTAAGCATACAGGAATTATTTATGAGAAAAGTTGGCATAGTTACATACTACAACATCTATAACTATGGATCGTTATTGCAGGCTTATGCGTTACAAAGAATAGTTGAATCGCTCGGTTATAAGGCAGTTATAATCGATTATACAAATATGAGAATTAAGCACAATTTAATTATGCGTTTTTTAACATATATTAATAGATTTATTTACTGTTTGAGAAGTCCAGCGATACTTTGTGAAACTATAGCAAAAAAGAAAGTCAGTTATAAAACGGTTAAAAGCAGATCAAGCATTTCAAGGGAAAAGTTCAAATCATTTATTATTAATAAATTGGAACTATCTACCGAAAACTATCTGAGAGCAGACAAGAATGGTTTTGCAGCATTTATTACCGGCAGTGACCAGGTTTGGCAGCTAAATGCTGCAGGACTACATGAACTTTTTTTCCTGAGATTTGCACCTGAACAAAAACGTATTGCTTATGCTCCCAGTTTTGGTGGCTTTACAATTCCAGGTTTTAATGAGAAGAGACTTAAAAAATATTTAAGTGAAATACCGTATATCTCAGTCAGAGATGAATCTGGTGTAGATGTTGTCTTTAAAAGTATAGGTCAGAGAGTTCCACAGGTATTAGATCCTGTTATTTTGGTCGATAATGAATTTTGGGAAGAGGAAATTGAGAATATACCGATAGACAATAATAGATCGCTGATATGCTATTTTAACAGTGATGCATCGTGGGCTTTTAATACAATAGATGCTCTCTGTCAAAAATTTAATATGGAGGTTATTTGGTTATCATCCGGCTATCCACTAAAAGGCAGATCATATTTTCAATATGATTGTGATCCGCTCGAATTCCCTGCTTTTATAAAAAATGCAAGATTTGTTTGTACTGATTCATTGCATGGAACAGAGTTTTCTATACTATTCAATGTGCCTTTTTTTGTATTTGATCGTCAATATGAGGTAGTTTATGAACAGGGAACAAGAATAGATTCGCTTCTCAGGCTTGCTTGTCTTGAGGATCGATTAGTAAAAAGCGGTCAGGTAGTTGATATCCAGGCAGCTAAAGATATTGATTTTACTAAGACTAATAATAATATTAAAACAATTAGGGTTGGCTCGCTTAAGTTCTTAAAGGAATCGCTGGCTGATGCCATAAGTTTATGAAACTGCAGCCCAAAAAGCATATATATTTTATTAATTAATTAAGTGGTAAATAATTATGCACAATATTTTAAATATTAATACAAGTATTATGGGCGGGGCTGCAAGAATTGCGCTAGCTTTAAATCAGGAACTAAATAATACAACAGGGTTTTCAGGCAGGCTGTTCTATGGCCGGGGTAATGAATTCAATAACAATTACTTATATAGATTTTCTTTAGCCCCGGAAATTATTTTTCATGCATTGATAACCCGCCTTACTGGTATAGAAGGCAAAGGCACCCTGTTTTCAACAAAACGTCTAATCAAATATATTGAAAAAAATAAAATTGACCTGGTTCATCTGCATAACATTCACGGTTACTACTTAGACTTCTTATTGTTCACAGACTACTTAAAACGTAAAAGCATACCGGTCGTCTGGACCTTGCATGATTGCTGGTCATTTACCGGCAGCTGTGCTTATCTTTTTGACTGTAAAAAATATCTTACCGGATGCGGACGCTGCCCTAACATTAAAACTTATCCCAGGAATTATAGCGATAATTCGGCACACATGTGGAGAGTTAAAAAAAGAATATTTAGCGAAGGTTGGCAGCCTGTTATTGTTACGCCTTCAAAGTGGCTGGCCGATATTGCAAAAACATCTTATTTGGGGGAGCACAGGATTGAAGTAATTCCTAACGGTATAGATGTTGATATATTCAGGCCATATGATAAAGAAAGCGCCAGGTTGGAGCTGGGGATACCTGCAGACGGCAGGGTTATACTTTTTATTGCAGCCGATTTGAATGACGAGAGGAAGGGCGTTAAATACTTCCTCGAGGCAGTGCAAAAAATAAGTGACACTGATAACCTCGTTATTGTCACTGCAGGGCAAAAAATAAAAGAAGGGCTGCCGATAAAAGTGAATATGCATGAGTTCGGTTTTCTTTCAGACAAGAACATTCTTGCCAGGTTATACAGCGCTGCCGATGTTTTCTGTATAACATCCCTTGATGAAATCTTCGGACTGACGGTTACCGAAGCAATGGCCTGTGGCAAACCGGTGGTAGGTTTTAAAGTTGGCGGCATTCCCGAACAGGTTGCCGGTGATTGTGGCATTTTGGTGGCCCCAAAAGATGTAAGCGCATTAGCCGGGGCCTTACAATCGATTATCGGCGATGGAAAACAGAAGAGTGTTTATGCCGATAACTGCAGGAAAAGGGTTTTAGATAATTACACAGCAGAGCTAATGGTGAAGAGATATGTTAAGCTATACACGGATATGTTGACTACTAATAAGCACTCTTAAAGATTAAATAGTTTTAGGGCAATGATATCTGGGTCAGATTGTGTCAATCTTGAGGTGAAAAGTGGGGTTGTCTACAAAAAAGCGTCTTTTAATCATCAGCCAGGTGTATATCCCCGACCCGGCAGCGGTTGGCCAGTATTTAAATGATGTGGCAACAGAGATGGTTAAGCGCGGGTGGCAGGTTAGTGTGTTTACTGCTGACAGGGGCTATGATAATCCTTCCCTCAAGTTTCTTAAGGAAGAAGTTATCGACGGGGTTAAGGTTAAACGTTTTCCCTTGTCTTCCTTTGGCAAAAGCTCCCTGGCGATTCGTCTCGTTGCAGCAGTCATCTTCATGCTGCAATCTTTTTTATGCGGGGTGTTTACTGGAGGCTTAAACTCTATCCTGGTCAGTACATCGCCACCGATGTGTTCACTTGTTGCTGTCGCTATAGCCTTTGTAAAGCGAATTCCGGTTAAGTACTGGGTAATGGATCTAAACCCGGACCAGGCAGTCGAGTTAGGTGTTGTTTCCGGTAAATCTTTGTCGGTTAATCTATTTAACCGAATTAATAGGCTTATTTTAAGGCATGCCGATCATATTATTGCCCTCGATCAGTTTATGGCCAATCGCCTGAACCAAAAACTTGATGTAAGTTATAAAATGTCAGTTATTCCCCCCTGGCCGCTTGTTGAATACCGCGAAGAAATTTGTTACGATCAAAACCCTTTCAGACAAAAACATGATTTAGCCGGTAAGTTTGTCTTTATGTACAGCGGCAATTACACTTTTACCAACCCGGTTACAACTATTATAGAAGCAGCATTACTTTTAAAGGATTGTCGCAACATTATTTTCATGTTTATTGGCGGAGGCAGAAACAAGTATGAGGTTGATGATGTCGTTAAAAAATATAATCCCGTTAACATTGTATCTCTGCCCTACCAGCCTTTTGCAGACATCAAGTACTCCCTTGCTGCTGCCGATACCCACATTGTCAGTATCGGGGAGAAACTTAGCGGTATTGTGCACCCCAGTAAAATTTATGGAGCAATGGCTGCTGGCCGTCCGATTCTTTTTCTGGGACCGGTTGATTCCTTTATCGGGTGCCTTTTAAAAGATCATAATATCGGCTGGCAGGTTGATCACGGAAATATTGAAGAGGCTTTAAATACAATAACTAATATTACTGATACTCCGATGCAAGAACTTGAAATGATGGGTAGCCGGGCCAGGCAGCTGGCAGTGAATGAATACAGCCGGAATGCTTTATTGAATCAGTTCTGTGCTATTATTGACAGGTAGTATCATTGGCTTTTGATGGAAAGAGCCTTTTTAGACCGGGGGCGTTAAGTTTGGAAAAGAATGTGCTTTTTTTTGTAATCGTTTTTTTTAGCTCATTTATTCTGGCAGCATTGGTTACACCGTTAGCATCAAAAATTGCCATCAGGAATAAAATACTTGACAAACCCGGATTGCATAAAACCCATGTTAAGCCTCAGCCCTTACTGGGTGGGATGGCTATATTTATAGGTTTTGCAGCAACAATGTTGTTATTTCTTGATGTTGATGAAAAACTTGTGTCAATGGTAACAGCAACTCTGGTATTACTGGTTACCGGCCTGTTTGACGACATCTACGACCTCAAACCGATTTTGAAGCTAACAGGTCAGACAGCTGCCGCCTCTATTGTGGTGCTCTGGAACGATCACCTCTTTATCTTTATGCTCGAATATTTTGAGCGCTTCTATATTCCCGGTTTTATTGTTTTTGTGCTGATTATAGGCTGGATTGTGCTGATGATCAATGCCTTTAACATAATAGACGGTCTTGACGGGCTGGCGGCCGGTACTGCGGCGGTTATTTTTCTGGCTATGGCGGTTTTATCGATATTGACAGGGGGAAACCCCAACATCCTGGGGGTGCAGTTGATCGGTTTGGGCGCCTGTCTTGGTTTTTTAATCTTTAACTTTAATCCGGCCAGAATATTTATGGGCGATACGGGCAGCATGCTGTTAGGGTTTGTTCTGGCTACCACGCATCTTTTTACAATCAAATATCCTTTTTCAGCCCAGCTTGTATTGGGCAGTATCTTTGTGTTTGCCTATCCCGCTTTAGATATCACCTTTACTATTTTCCGCCGTTTAAACAGCCGCAGCCCTTTATTTAAAGCTGACCGGGGGCATATCCATCATATTTTGCGCAGCTTAGGTTTTTCAGTCCGCAAAACTGTTTTGATTATCTATGCTGTAAATGTATTTTTTGCAGTGATTGCCATTATATTACTGGGCCTTGATATCAGGCCTGTTTACCTGTTATTTATCGGATTACTGATGATCATTGGAGTAATTGTTGTTTTTAGAAAGCTGCTGGCGATTAGCGAGCGAAATGGCATTAGCTCAGATAGCTAAAACTATATACTGATTGCTTTATTTTGTAAGAAGGTGGCCTGATAAAAGTGGATAGAAGCAGCAAAATATTTATAGCCGGTCATAGGGGTTTAGTAGGGTCTGCTATACTGCGCAAGGCAAAACAGGCAGGCTTTAAGAATTTAGTTGTAAAAACCAGGCAAGAACTTGACTTGACCGATCAAAAAGCAGTAGCGAGCTTTTTTAAAAGTGAAAAACCGGAATATGTTTTTCTAGCCGCTGCAAGGGTTGGGGGAATTTGGGCCAACTCAACTTATCCCGCGGAATTTATCTATGAGAATATTGCTATCCAGACAAATATAATTCATCAATCTTATCTGCATGGGGTCAAAAAACTCCTATTTTTAGGTAGTTCATGTATCTATCCAAAAAATGCACCTCAGCCGATGAAAGAGGAATATCTGCTGACTGGAAAGTTGGAACCAACCAATGAACCTTACGCTATAGCCAAGATAGCCGGTATCAAGATGTGCCAGGCCTACAACCGTCAATATGGAACAATTTTTATTTCGGTTATGCCTACGAATCTCTATGGCCCGGGAGATAATTATGATCTTGAAACATCACATGTGATCGCTGCTTTAATCAAGAAATTTCATGAGGCAAAGGTGCGAAGCGAGCCAAAAGTAGTAGTATGGGGTACAGGTACGCCGAAAAGGGAATTTTTATTTGTTGATGATCTTGCAGACGCTTGCATTTTTTTAATGCAAAACTATGATGAGAGTGAAATAATCAATATTGGTTTTGGAAAAGATATCACGATAAACAGTCTTGCAGGTTTGATAAAGCAGGTTGTTGGGTACAGCGGTGATATAATATACGATAAAACAAAACCGGATGGTGTGCCTCAAAAAATTCTTGATACCTCGAAATTATCGGCATTAGGCTGGAAGCCCCAGCACGATCTTAAAGAAGGTCTTATAAAGGCATACAATAGCTTTAAAAGCTTATAAGTGTGGGCAGAGACCTTGCAGAATCTCCCACATTATAAATATGTAATATGATTTATTGTAGAAATGAGTGAATATATGAATGAAAAACCGCTGGTTTCAATAATTACAGTTTGTTACAACAGTGAAAAAGTGATCAGTTCTGCTTTGGAGTCTGTCCTGCAGCAGAGTTATAAAAACATTGAGCACATAGTTATAGACGGTTTATCGCAAGACAATACACTGACTATTATTAAAGAATATGAACCCCTTTATGAAGGAAGAATGGTTATAGTATCAGAAAAAGATGAGGGTATCTATGATGCCATTAATAAAGGCATTAAACTGGCAAAAGGCAGCATTATCGGGATTCTAAACAGCGATGATTGGTACACTGAAGAAGCAATCGAAAAGATCATCCAAAACTATGAAGGTTCGGTTGATATTTATCACGGTAACATCAATAAGGTCAGAGTCGTTGGAAACTGTTACTATACACAGCATCAGATTCCGGGTGATCTTTCATCCTTGACTAAATTAATGAGTATTAACCATTCCTCATGCTTCGTAACCAGACAATGGTATGAAAAGAAAATGTATGATACCGCATATAAAATAGCGGCAGATTACAAATTCATTCTGGAGTCATACTTAGAAGGGGCAAAATTTAAATATATAGATTACTGCTTTACATATATGAGGATCTGGGGTGCCAGCAGCAGCAACATAAAAACTATATTAGAAGGATACAGCATCAGAAAAGAGTTGTTGGGAAAAAACCAGGTTGTAAAGTTATGCAGAGATGCTGCAATCTTTTACTATTACAGGTTAAGGAAGCTAATTGCCTGTATTATTCTGCCGAAAAAATTTTTTGAGCAGTACGAGATAAAAAAATGGGAAAGAATTGACTTTGAAAATGTTAAAGATAGCCGCAGATAAGAATATGGCTTAAATACTCAAATGAATATAAATATTTTTAAAATCGGAGTTACAAAGGAGTTCTTATATGTGCGGAGTAGTTGGCTTTATTGATTCAAGCGGAAAGATTAAAGCTGACTGCTTAGATAGCTATATCGGGGTAATGACTGACAGGCTTGCACATAGAGGTCCGGATAGTGGTGGCTGCTGGACTGATGCCAACTTTGGTATTGCTTTGGGGCACAGACGCCTGTCTATTATTGATTTAAGTGCCGAAGGTCAACAGCCTATGCATTCTTTTTCAAAGCGCTATGTAATATCTTACAATGGAGAAGTGTATAATTTTCAGGATATCAGGCTTGAGCTGGAAAGTTATGGCTACAGATTTCGCGGCAGGACTGATACCGAGGTGTTGCTAAACAGTATTGAACACTGGGGTTTGGAAAAAGCAATAAGCAAATTTTTAGGCATGTTTGCTTTTGCACTGTGGGACAGACAAAAACAGCTACTATATTTATGCCGAGACAGGATGGGTGAAAAGCCATTATATTACGGTAATGTGGGTCCCTTATTTGCTTTTGCATCCGAACTGAAAGCGCTGACTGCCCATCCTTTATTTGATGCTGAAATAGATCGACAAGCACTGGCACTTTACTTCAGATATAATTATATTCCTGCACCTTACTCGATTTACACAGAAATAAAAAAGCTGATGCCCGGAAATATCCTCACTTACAGGCTTGAAGATAAGAACATAGAGATGAAGAGTTACTGGTCACTAAAAGAAGTTGCTGAGAATGTTTCACCGGAAAAAGGTTCTATTGGTGAGGTATCTGATAAACTTGAACTACTCTTACGTGATGCAATAAAGCGGCAAATGGTTGCTGATGTCCCATTGGGGGCTTTTTTATCCGGTGGAATAGATTCTTCGACGATAGTGTCTTTAATGCAGGCAGAAAGCATTAACCGGGTAAAAACTTTTACAATAGGTTTTTTTGAGGACCAATACAACGAAGCATTATATGCGAAAAGAATTGCCGAGCATCTTGGAACAGATCACACCGAGTTATATTTGGAACCTAACGATATCATGGATGTGATTCCTAA
>Ga0114946_10003061_pt1 | contig 11398 bp, 10 predicted proteins | sample WalLakDeSediment_FD_88676 | JGI IMG/M metagenome (GOLD analysis project Ga0114946, IMG submission 88676) | Lake sediment microbial communities from Walker lake, Nevada to study Microbial Dark Matter (Phase II) - Walker Lake 11/02/13 Deep Sediment | ecosystem: Environmental > Aquatic >...
CGATGGCGTTACTCATAGGAGCGCTCCTGTCATGTGAGCTCTGCTGCTGGTGGTCACTTCGCCGCGTTGGCGCCCTTCACTCGCATCCTGATGGCATAGAGGCCGGTGCTCGCCGTGATGAACAGTGTGCGCCTGTCCTTGCCGCCGAAGCAGATGTTCCCGGTCCAGTGCTCGTCCGGGACCGGGATCCGATCGATCTGCCGCCCCTCCTTGTCGAACACCGTGACACCCTCGCCGGTCAGGTAGAGGTTGCCCTCGCTGTCCATCGTCATGCCGTCCGAGCCGTGGTCCGCAACGAGCGCCTTGCCTGCGAGCCCGCCGTCCGGCGCGATGTCGTACCGGTAGGTCTTGCCCGCGCCGATGTCCGCCACGTGGAGCGTCTTCCCGTCGGGCGTGCCGCCGATGCCGTTCGGTTTCTGAAGGTCATCGGCCACGCGCACAAGCCGCCGACGGTCGGCGGAAAGGAAGTAGACGTGCTGGCCGTCCTGCGGCATCGCGTGGTGGGTCCACCAGGAGCGGTCGTAGAACGGGTCGGTGAAGTAGATCGCGCCGTCCGGCTGCACCCAGACATCGTTCGGGCCGTTCATGAGCTTTCCCCCGTACTCGCTGACAAGCACGGTCACCTCGCCGTCCGGCGCCATGGACCACAGTGCCGTCTTCTCGTCGGCGCAGACGATCAGATGGCCCCGCGGGTCGAAACACATGCCGTTGGCGCGGCCCGCCGGTTGCAGGAAGGTGGACAGTCCGTCCTCCACGCCCCACTTCAGGATGCGGTCGTTCGGCTGGTCGGTGAAGAACACATTCCCCGCCGCGTCGCACGTTGCCCCCTCGGCGAAACCCAACCCGCCGGCCAGTTTTTCCAACCTGGCGCCGGGTGCGACCACGCCGGCCACGGTGCCACTCGCGCTGCGATTCATCATCATCTCCTTGGCGTCATGCGCGGCGATAGCGGTCGCTGACCACCATCAGTGCGCGCGTCCTGGCGCGCCTTTGCCACGCCGGGTTTCCTGGTCTTCCTTTTCTCGTCGGCATACTCGGCCGCGTCAGAGCTCCCAAACAGCTCCTGGATCCTGGCGACGACCCCCGTCCAGCCGGTCTGATGGCTGGCGCCCAGGCCCGCTCCGTTGTCACCGTGGAAGTACTCATAAAAGGACAGGTAGTCGCGCCACTGCGGGTCTTCCTGGAACTTGCTGGTACCTCCATAGACCGGGCGCCGGCCGTCGGCGTCTCGCAGAAAGATGGCTGTCAGCCGGCGGCCGAGTTCCTCGGCAACCTGAAGCAGGGTCATCTTCTGGCCCGAGCCGGTTGGGCACTCGATCGTGAACTCGCTCCCATAGTAGGAGTGATAGCGCAGCAGTGCCCGAATGATCAGCATGTTGATCGGCATCCAGACCGGGCCGCGCCAGTTCGAGTTGCCGCCGAACATCCCGCTGTCGGACTCCGCGGGCAGGTAGGCGACCCCGCTGACCTGTCCGCCGGCAGAAATGACATACGGATGATCTTTGTGATAACGCGAGACCGAACGCACGCCGTACGGGCTCAGGAACTCGTTCTCGTCGAGCATCTTCGCAAGCACGCGGCGAAGCCTCTTTTCGTTCATGACCGACATCAGCCGCCGGCCGTCGACGCCAAGCTGTCTCGGATCGTGAATCGACAGGCACAGCTCGGGGCGGGCCTCCAGGAACCACTTGAAGCGCTGCTGAATCTCGGGGTACTTTTCGCACTGCTCCGCACTAAGCGTGGTGGCGGCACAAAGGGGGATCAGACCGACCAACGATCTGACCTTGACGCGCTCGGCTCGACCGTCAGGCATGCGCATCACGTCGTAGTAGAAGCCGTCATCTTCGTCCCACATGCCCGTGCCATCGCCCAGGCTGTCCATTGCCGCCGCGATCCACATCGAGTGCTCGACGAACTTCAGCGTCATCGGTGCGTAGCTCGGATCGCTTATCGACAGCTCAGCGGCGATCTCCACCATGTTCTGGCAAAAAAGCGTCATCCAGGCGGTGCCATCTGCCTGCTCGAGCTGACCCCCATTGGGCAGCGGCGTGTTGCGATCGAAGGGGCTGATGTTGTCGAGTCCCAGGAAGCCGCCTTCGAACACGTTGCGTCCCGACACATCCTTGCAGTTCACCCACCACGTGAAGGTCAGGCACAGCTTGTTGAAGCAGGTCTTCAGCCATTCGGTGTCGCCCACCCCGGTGTGCATCTTGTCGAGGCGGTAGGTGAAGATCGTGCCCCAGGCATGCACGGGGGGATTGACGTCGCCGAAGTTCCATTCGTAGGCCGGCAACTGGCCGTTGGGATGCATGTATTCCGCACGCAGCAGGAGTTCGAGTTGGTGCTTGCCGAAGTCGACGTCCACCAGCGTCAGCGGCAACACGTGGAAGGCAAGATCCCAGGCGGCGTACCAGGGGTACTCCCACTTGTCCGGCATGGAGATGATGTCGGCGTTGTACATGTGCTGCCAGAGCTCGTTTCGCGGCGCCAACTTGTGCGTCGGACTGAACGGGTCCGCACCGTGCTCCTTCAGCCACTGGTACACGTCGTAGCGGTAGTACTGCTTGGACCACAGCATGCCTGCCAGGGCCTGTCGCATGACGTTCGCAGCGTCGGCGCTCAGCGAGGCGGGGATGATCGCCGCGTAGAACTCGTCGGCCTCCTTCCGACGGCCTTCGACCTCCTGGTCGAAGGCTTCGCCGAACAGGGCATCCAGCGCACCCTTGCCGCGTTTGGGCGCGATCGGCGCCGCATCCGACAACCTCAGTCGCACCACCCTCGACTCGCCCGGACCCAGCGTGAGCCGATAGTGGGCCGCGACCATGGTGCCCGTCTTCAGCGGGTTCACCGCGTCGTCCTGGCCGTGAACGATGCAGTCGTTGATCCCGTCCTTGACGAAGGGCGACGCATTCGGAACGTTGGAGATCCGCTGCGTGTTCGTTTCGTTCTCGGTGAACAGCAGCGGCACTTCCGCCTCGCAGTAGAGGTAGCGCGTGCCCAGGCGCGGATGGGTGGCCCGCACGACGCCCCGACCCGGCAGGCGCGGGACCTGCGCGAGCGTCGGGCGCTCCACGCTCGCATGCCAGGACCACTCGTTGCGGAACCACAGCCTCGGCAACAGGTCGAGGGTCGCCGCCTCCGGCCCGCGGTTGTGAACCGTGCAGCGGATGAGGATGTCCTCGGGCGAGGCCTTGGCGTACTCGACGAACACGTCGAAGTAGCGGTCCTGGTCGAACACGCCGGTGTCGAGCAACTCGTACTCGGGTTGATTCCGCCCCCGCAGATGGTTGGTCCGAACCAGGTCATCGTACGGATAAGCGGCCTGCGGGTACTTGTACAGGTAGCGCATGTACGAGTGCGTCGGTGTGGAATCGAGGTAGAAGTAGTACTCCTTGACGTCTTCGCCGTGGTTGCCCTCGCCGTTGGTCAGGCCGAACAGGCGTTCCTTCAGGATCGTGTCCTTCCCGTTCCACATCGACAGCGCGAAGCACAGCCGCTGCCTTTCGTCGCAGATGCCGGCCAGCCCGTCCTCGCCCCAGCGGTAGGCCCTCGAACGCGCGTGGTCGTGGGGAAAGTAGTTCCAGGCATCGCCGCTTTCGCTGTAGTCCTCGCGCACGGTCCCCCACTGGCGTTCGCTCAGGTAGGGGCCCCACAGCTTCCATGGCGCCGTCTTCGTGCGGGCTTCGTCGAGACGGGATTGCTCGGCACTCATTGGATCGTCTCCCCTTCACACGATGGGGTTGTTCCAACCGCCGGCGGGCGCGACCCGCTGGTCGACCTCGCCCGGTCCCCATGTGCCAGGCTCGTATTCGTAGACCGGGCTGGCCGCCTTCAAGAACGGGTCGACGATGCGCCAGGCCTCTTCGACATAGTCCTGGCGAGCGAACAGCGTCGCGTCACCTTCAATGGCGTCGGTCAGCAACCGCTCATAGGCCTCCTTTTCGTCGCTGATCGGCGTCGGCGTGCCCGCGAGCTCCTTGAGCGAACCGACCATCGCGTCGTCGTCCGCCATCACCAGCATCCCCATCGCGAACTGCACCGACGGGCTGATGCGAATGCGCACGTGATTCGACGTTGTCGCCAGGCTCGAATAGCTGTTTGGCGAGCGCAATAAGCGCACCATGATCTCGGTGCAGGTCACTGGCAGGCATTTGCCGGCGCGCAGATAGATCGGAACCCCTTGCCAGCGCGGCGAGTCGATGCCCAGACGCATCGCGGCAAAGGTTTCGGTCGTCGAACCCGGCGCCACGCCGGCCTCGGCCCTGAAGCCGCGGAACTGCCCGCGCACGACATTGCCGGCTTCCAGGGGTGCCATCGCCTTCAGCACCTTGACCTTTTCGTCGCGAATCGACTCGGTGTCGCGCCGCGCGGGCGGCTCCATCGCGAGGTTCGAGAGCACTTGGAAGAGATGGTTCTGCATGACATCGCGGATCGTCCCGACGCCGTCGTAGAACGCGCCGCGGCCCTGGACGCCGAAGTTCTCGGCCATCGTGATCTGGATGCTCTCGACGTGATTGCGGTTCCAGAGCGGCTCGAGAAACGCGTTCACGAAACGGAAGAACAGCATGTTGTTGACGGGCCGTTTTCCGAGGTAGTGGTCGATGCGGAAGATCGACGACTCGGGAAACTCCGTGAACAGGATCCGGTTCAGCTCGCGGGCCGACGCGAGGTCGGTGCCGAAGGGCTTTTCAACGATGACGCGGGCATCCTTTGCACAGCCAGACGCGCCGAGCTGCTCGACGACCTTGCCGAACAGTACGGGGGGAATCGCCAGGTAGTGCGCCGGCCGCTTCGCGGCGCCGAGCTCGCGCTTGATCGCCGCAAACGTCGCGATGTCACTGTAGTCGCCATCGACGTAGCGCAGCAGCCCGCAGAGTTTCGCGAAGGCGGCAGGGTCGAGCCCGCCGTGCTTCTCGAGACTGTCCTTCGCCCTGGCCTTCAGCTGGTCCAGGTTCCAGCCCGCCTTTGCCACGCCAATGACCGGGATGTCGAGCTCGCCGCGCTTGATCATCGCCTGCAGCGCCGGGAAAATTTTCTTGTAGGCAAGATCGCCCGTGGCCCCGAAGAAGACCAGGGCGTCTGACTGATTCGTACTCATGCGGGGCTCCTATTTCGCTGGCTTCTCGTGATGTCCGCCGAACTCGAAGCGCATCGCCGAGAGCAGCTTGTTCTGGAATTCGGCGGCGCCACGCGAGCTGAATCGCGCGTACAGCGCGGCCGTAATTACCTCGGCGGGCGTGCCCTCGTCGACCGCGGCCAGAACCGTCCAGCGCCCCTCGCCCGAATCGGAGACGCGTCCACCGAACTGCTCGAGCGAGGGATCTTCGATCAGCGCCGAGGCGGTCAGATCCAAGAGCCAGGACGCCACGACGCTGCCGCGGCGCCAGACTTCGGCGATCTCGGGTAGGTCGAGGTCGTACTGGTAGTGCTCGGGTTGGCGCAGCGGCGTCGTCTCGGCATCGACGTCGTGGCTCGTCTTGCCGACGTTGGCGTGCTTGAGGATGTTGAAGCCCTCGGCGTACGCGGCCATGAGCCCGTACTCGATCCCGTTGTGCACCATCTTGACGAAGTGGCCGGCGCCATTCGGCCCGCAGTGCAGGTAGCCTTCTTCCGAGGTTCCCTGGCCCTGCTTGCGTCCCGGTGTGGGCGCAACGTTCCCGATGCCGGGGGCCAATCGCTTCAGGATCGGGTCGAGGCGCTGCACGACATCGGTCTCGCCCCCGATCATCATGCAGTAGCCGCGCTCGAGACCCCAGACGCCACCGCTGGTCCCGACGTCGACGTAGTGGATGCCCTTCGGGGCCAGCGCCTTCGCCCGACGCAGGTCGTCCACGTAGTACGAGTTCCCGCCGTCGATCACGACGTCCCCGTCGTCGAGCAGGGGCACAAGCTCGGCAATGGTCGTGTCGACGACCGCCGCCGGGACCATCAACCAGACGGCCCGGGGCTTCGCGAGCTTCTTCACGAGGTCGGCGAGCGACGCGGCGCCTATGGCCTTCTCCTTCACGAGATCTGCAACCGCCTGTGGCGACATGTCGAAGACGACGCACTCGTGGCCGCCACCGATCAACCGGCGAACCATGTTCGCCCCCATCCGACCCAGCCCGATCATTCCCATTTGCATGGCCGTCTCCTCAGTCAACAGAGTTGTGGGGCCGCGGCCCCGCCGCGGGTTCAGCAAAGCTCACCGGTGCCCAGAGGCGGAACCCGCCTTCGAACGCGAAGGCGTTGTCGCCCAACCGACATCCCGGCGGCAGTTTCTTCAGTTTCTTGGCGTTGCCGCCGCCAATGACGAAGTCGTCGAGATAGAGGGCGGTCGTGAATCGCGCCACCAGCAAGTCGAGGGCTTTCTGCCACTTCTTCCGGCCGAGCTTGCGCAGCCCGCGAAGACCCAGGTAGTCCTCGACAGTCCCCTGCCCGTGAGACAGGGCGCCGACCTCCATTGGCACGATGTTCCCCTGCACGATCAGAGCGGAGCCCAGGCCCGTGCCAAGGCCGAGGAAGAGCATCGTTCCGCCCTTGTAGCTGCCCAGAGCCTGCATCGCGGCGTCGTTGATGAGCTTCACGGGGCGCCCGAACGCCGCCGCGAAGTCGAACCCGACCCAGCCCGGGCCGAGGTTTCGAGGTTCGGTGATGATGCGTTGGTCGACGATGCGCCCGGGGTAGCCGATGGACACCACGTCGTATGTCCACTCGGCCGTAAGCTCCTTGATTTGCGAGACCATGAGTTCGGGCGTCAGCTGCCTGCCGGACTCGAACCTGCGACGCTCGGTCTGCCCGGTGGCGAGCATCTTGACACCGGTCCCGCCGATGTCCACGGCCAATACCTTCTTGGCTTGCTTCATACGGCACTCCCGAGCGTGGCGCTCTTCAAATCGATGACTGACATCAGTTCACGACAAGTCTGGCCGAACGACATCGAGCCTTTGTCCAGCAGTTGAGTGGCCGGCATCGTTGTCGATGCCGGCCTTGACCAACGCCACCAAGGCCCCCTGCTTGCACAGCCTTCGCTGACTATTCCGAGGCCGCCTTGAGCTCTTTCTCGAACTCTTTCTGGTCTGCCTTGACTGCCTTGTTGACGACCTTCTTGGCCGACTTCAAGGCACTGGCCACTCGGTCACCGACGTCTGTGGCGGCAATCACCACCAATCCGGCCTGACCATAGTCCAGCGACTCGCCGAGGTCCTTCAGGTCACCGCGGCTCATGCCGCCGGCAACGTGTCCGGCCAGCGCACCGATCGCCGCACCCGCGCCAGTGGTCGCTGCAAGCAACCCTGCACCCAGCGCGGCAGCGGGGAACAATGCGACGGTCAAGCCGGCGGCCAGCCCCAAGCCAGCGCCACCCCACGCACCCTGCCGGGTGGGCTGCTCGTGCCGTTTCACGATCCTGACCTTGCCGTTGTCCTTCTTCAGGAGCACGGCGGCATCGAAGGTATCCATCAGGTTCAAGCCGTAGTAGAGATCCTTCACGGCCTGATAGTCCGCCTCTGCGGCATCCAAGCTGTCGTAAGAGGCGCCGAATGCTGTCATCGTTACGTAGTCACTCATCATCTTCTCCTGTGGGTCAGTCGGTCCAGGTGTCGGTATGGGTCTGAGACCCGGAGGTCTAAGGCCTGCGGCAGCCGACCCCAATTGCCGTTGTCAGTCGGATCGTGCGAGAAAGTCACGACCATCGCTTCTATCCCCGTCACCGCGTCGGCCGCGATGCCTGTCGGCACCCGCCTTAGAACGCAGGGTACTCGGGCAACGGAGGGCCGTGACCTCGGAAAACTACGGGGTGCTGCGCCCGGAAACTACTAGGCTGCGGGGCCGGTGGGGGCGGGTCAAGCGTCGACTTGCGGCGGCAACGGGCTGCTCCGCGCGCTTGTGGTGGCACTTCCCGGCGGGCGCGGACGCCGAAATAGCGGTGGCGGTGGAGACGCGGCGGCGGCACCAGCGCGGCGAGGCGGTCGAGCAGCTCGAGCGGGGTCAGGCACTGCGGGCCACTGCCGCCGGGACCCGCTTTCGGGGGGGGCATAGACGAGGCGCTCAGGATCGAGTTCGCGCAGCCGGTCCAGGGCGAACGGTGGCCGGGCGTAGTCCCGCCAGGGGACTTCCTTTGGTCGTCGATGATGACGCAATGAAAGTGGAGATGATCTCTTCGAGCTTCTTCACCTGCGGGTCGGAACGCAGATTTGCCGGCAGCTTGGCGATGACGTCGGCCAGCGTGCTGCGCATTTCCTCGATGGCACGCACCTGGTCGTGCGAGAAGCGCGTCTTGCTTTGGAACGAGATGTCCTTCACACGCTCCTGCACCTGGGCGAGGTTTTGCGGAAGTTCGCCCAGGCTGCTGAACAGGTCGACCGCCACGATCAGCGCGTTCAGGCGGAAGTCCTTGGCGACGTACTGCAACGGCGTGTTGGACATGATGCCGCCGTCCAAGTAGAACTCGCCGCCGATCTCCACTGGCGGAAAGCCGGGCGGCAGCGCCCCACTGGCCATCACGTGCCTGGCGGTGATCTTGTGCGTGGTGGTGCAGAAATAGACCGAGTCACCAGTGCGCGCGTTGACCGCGCCGAGCGACCCGGCGTTCCGGCGGGTTGCCGACGATCAGCGCGGCATTGATCGCACGGATCGAGATGCCGACCACCTAGTCTGGCGCGAACCCGACCGCAGCGATGCCGTCGTACACGCCCCCGTGGTAAGCACCCAGCGCACCGCCGCCCTGCATCAGCAGGATGCAGCGCTCATGCGACTTGAAGTCGGCGGCCGAAAGCGCGGGCTGCGGCGCTCGGGTCTTGCGCAGGGTGCTCATGTCAGTTGCCTTTGCGGGTGGGGTCGATTTCGGTTGGCACCGCGCCTACTTCACGGGCTGGCGACCGTAGTTCGCCCGCAGCGTCTGGAGGGCGGGGCGCGCCGCGGCCCAGTCTTCCTTGTCCACCGCGTTGGTCACTGCGTACAGGCCCGCGAGGGCAATTTGCATGTCCGCGGTATTGGTGCGCATGCGCATCACATCGGTGCGCAGCAGGTACAGCGCTGCTTGCGCGTCGTGCTTGGACTTGGCGTCGATAGCCTTCTGCGCGAGCGCAAAGTGCTCGGCCGTCATGGCATCCGGCGCGCCCGGGTCCCAGGTGGGGGTCGAACTGCAGCCGAGCAAGCCGACGAGCAGTACCGCGGCGCCCAACCACAGGGACGTCCTTCGGGTGATGGATTTCATGTTGAATCCTATGTTTCGAATGGTTGAGCGCCGGATAGTCAATTCAAGCGCACGCAGCTAAGTGCGTAAGAGCCGGCAGGGCGGGTCAAGCGTCGATTTGCGGCGGCAACGGGCTGCTCCGCACGCTGATCGGGGCACTTCCGGGCGGGCACCGCCGCCAGGGTGGCTGCGCGCGGGCAGGCTGGCGGCCGCGAGCTCGAGCCCGCCCGGCGTCAGACGCGCGGCGGCGGTTCTGGCTACCAGCCACCGAGCTGTCGATCTTCTTTGACGCCTCCTGGGCGCGCGCGTCGTCGCAGTCGACGATGGCCTGCAGACGTCCCACGTTGAAGATCGGCAGGGTGATGGCCGGCAGAGCGCAACTGAGACGCTTCCCGGGCACCGCGGCATCTCCATTTCCACGACCGTGCTTGCCGTGATGCCTGTTGGCACCCCGTTTCAAGCCTAGGTTAGTCGGGATACGGAGGGCTGTGACCTCGGGAAACTACGGGGCTGGTCGCTCGGACACTACGGGGTTTCCGGCCCGGCCACACGTCCGAGCGTCAGAGCTCGACGAGACCGCTCTTGATGGCGAAGTGAATCAACTCGGCGTTGGTATGAATGCCCAGCGTTTCCATCAACTGGAACTTGTGGAACTCCACCGTCCGGGTGGAAATCGCAAGTCTCGAGGCGATTTCCTTCGCCGCCCGCCCCTCTGCCAGGAGCTGGAGCACCTCTCGTTGGCGCGGCGTGAGGGAACCGAGCGGATCACCGACCCGCGTCGGTAGCTGTTTCATCGACTCGATGACCTCGCCCGCGAGCTGCGATGTCAGGTAGGTCTTGCCGTCGAGCGCGGCGCGGATGGCAGACACCAACTCGGCCGGCGCCGAGTGCTTGAGCACGAAGCCGGAGGCTCCGGCATCGAGTGCGCGCCGTGCAAAGCTTAGGTCCCGGTGCATGGTGAGAAATACGACGGGTACCTGATTCCCGCTCTGTCGCAACTGGATCAGGGCGTCGATGCCGTTGAGGTGGGGCATCGTGATGTCGGCGACGATGACGTCCGGTCGCAGCGTCCGGGCCGCTTCGACCAGCGCGCGCCCATCTTCCACTACGCCTACCAGGTCGAACTCGGGAGCGAGCAGGCTCTTCAGTGCCTCGGCCACCAGAAGATGGTCGTCGGCGAGGAGCACTCGCGGTCGACGCGCGGCGATCATTGTGCTTCGCCTTCCGCGGGGACCCAGGCGATGATCGCTGTGCCCTGGCCGGGCGCCGTCTCGATGTCCAGCGTGCCTTTCGCCAGCCGCACGCGTTCGCGCATGCTCGCGAGGCCGAGGCTCCGGCTTTTACCCGGACTCGCCGCATCGAAGCCGACGCCGTCGTCATGAACGGCGAGTAGTAATCCCCCGTCCAGGTCCCGTAGCGTCACCTTCGCGGTGCGCGTACCTGCGTGGCGTGCCACGTTGTTCAGCGCCTCCTGCGCCACGCGGAACAGGCAGAGCGCCGCGTCCTTCCCGATGGCGGCGGAAAACGCATCGAGGTCCATTGACAGCTCAAGCCGGCCCTGGCGAACCCGCCGTTCGCATTCCGCCCGGAGCGCCTCGACAAGACCCAGCTCTTCCAGGACCGACGGGTGCAACTGGTACGCCAGAGAGTGGATGTCCTCGCTGATGTGTACGAGCCCCTCGCGAACCGACCGCATCGCGTCGGCCTGCGACTCGTCTCCCGCGACGAGCTCGGCGCGGCCCGCGTCGATCGCCAGCACGGCAAGCCGCTGCGTGATGTCGTCGTGCAACTCGCGCGCGAGCAGCGCGCGCTCCTCCTCATGTGCCTGGATCAAGCGCTGGCTCAGATCGCGTAACGCATCCGCGGCTCGCTTGGATTCCGTGATGTCTCGGCAGACGCCGAACGACTGGATCGTGCGTCCCGTGGCATCGCGTCTGGCGACCCGGGCGAGGTGTTGAATCCAGCGCTCACCCTGCGTCGGATTCAGGTATCGATACTCGATGCTTAGCTGTTCCGACCTGCCGGAGTGCAATTCTTCGCGCAGACGCAATACGGTTGAACGGTCGTGGGGATGCAAATGCTCCATCCAGAAGCTGAGGGCCGAGAGTCCGCGGTCCTGATCCGCGGGAATACCGAAGAGGTCGCGAAACCGGTCCTCGAAGTAGATGGCGGCGTTGCCAAAGTCCACCTCGTAGAACGCGAGGCCGGCAATCTCGGCGCCCG
>Ga0114946_10003062_pt1 | contig 11394 bp, 11 predicted proteins | sample WalLakDeSediment_FD_88676 | JGI IMG/M metagenome (GOLD analysis project Ga0114946, IMG submission 88676) | Lake sediment microbial communities from Walker lake, Nevada to study Microbial Dark Matter (Phase II) - Walker Lake 11/02/13 Deep Sediment | ecosystem: Environmental > Aquatic >...
GCGCGACCTCCACCCGTTCCTCGTGCTATCGCCGCAGAACTTCAATGCCAAAACCTCGCTGGTGATTGGCCTGCCCATGACGACCGCCGAGTACAACGCCGACAACCCGTTCGCCGTTGCTGCAGGCAAGGCAAAAGGCAAAACCGGCAAGACCAGTTATGTGCTGTGCCATCAACCCAAGTCGTTCGACTGGCGCGTGCGCAATGCCAAGCCGCATACGCTTAGCAAGCTGGATAAGAAACACTTTGCTGAAGTCTGTGCGATTCTGGAGCAGATCATTCAGCTAACAGCGCCCTCGCAGTGACCTTCGATGCCAAAAAGCCGGCGGCATGCCGCGGAAAGTCATCGAGATCAGCCTGATCCGCTCACCAGGCTGGAAGCCACGCATCCTGCCCGTTGCCCGGGCCCGCCGGCGACCCTACCCCGGCGTAGGAGCGGCCTCTGGCCGCGATCAAGGCTGGCAATCGCGACCGGAGGTCGCTCCTACAGGGCTTTACGGCGCGCCGATCAGGTCCCCTACCCCGGCGTAGGAGCGGCCTCTGGCCGCGATCAAGGCTGGGTGGATGAAGAGGGTGGCCTCTTGTGCAATCACAGCCAGCCACCCGATTGCCGCGACGGGGCCTGCGAGGTAGCCTTGCAGAAAGCGCACTGACCCTCAGGAGTTTGGCAATGAATGAACACGCCACACGCGCTGCAAGCTATGAGGACCTGCTGCAAGTGCCGGAGAACCTCGTCGCGGAAATCATCCATGGGCAACTGATCACGCATCCGCGCCCGGCACCGCGGCATACCATGGCAAGCTCCGCGCTCGGCGATGAACTAGTCAGTCCCTTCGGAAAGGGGCGCGGCGGCCCCGGTGGCTGGTGGATTCTAGACGAGCCCGAACTGCACCTCGGCCCGCACGTCCTGGTTCCCGACCTCGCCGGCTGGCGCCGGGAGCGCTTGCCAACCCTTCCGGAAACAGCATGGTTCGAGCTGGCACCGGACTGGATCTGCGAGGTGCTTTCGCCCTCCACCGCACGCTCCGATCGGGTCGATAAGCTGCCGATCTACGCCGCCGCCGGAGTGCCGCACGCCTGGCTGATCGACCCCGACTTGCGCACGCTCGAGGCCTTCGAGAACCACGATGGCCGCTGGCTGCTACTTGGCGTATACGAAAATGACAATGCCATCCAGCTCCGGCCGTTCGACGCGATCAGCTTCCAGCTGAACATGCTCTGGGCGGACTGAAGTGGCCTGAGCCGAGTGGACGCCCCCACGAGCTGCGTCCAGTGTGCGGGCGCACGTTACCGGACACCGGCGCCGAATAGCGGGAGCAAGCCCCCCCCCGCACTCCATGAGAGCTGTCACCGGTTTTCTCACGCGGCTTCTAATGTATGCGGGGCAGGTGTTCCGCGACCAGGCGGTCGATTTCGGTATGAGTCGAGGCATTCTGAATATCGATGCCCACCAAGACACCCGCCTCGTCAAAGTTGAAGAGATCGAGAAGCGACTGAGGCCATTCGTCGACGGTACGGCGTCAAGCGCCTGGAGGTCTTTGGTTCCGCGGCGAGGCGCGTGCTGCGGATTTCGACCCTGCTCGATCCGATGTCGACTTCCTGGTCGAGTTTTCCGAGGACAGCGAGGCGAGCACGCGCCTCGGGCCATTTCTGGAATTTCGCAGCGCCCTAAGCCGGATTCTGGGACGCCCGGTCGACTTGGTTCCCCGCGAGAGTCTGATTAACCCCTACTTGCAAGTCGAAGTCGAACGCCATCGGGAACCCGTGCATGCGGCGTGATCCGCGTGCGTACATTTGGGACGCATCCGCGCGCGCCTTCCACGGTTCGGGTGGCACAGCCCCGGAGGCGAGCCCTCTCGCCGATCACCGCCGCCGGGCCAAACCCATCGGCCAGGGGGCTGGCCTCCTACGTCGGTCACGGCTGCGGCTTCGGCGCCTGTAGGAGGCGAGCCCTCTCGCCTCTATCACCGCTGCCGGGGCCAACCCATCGGCCAGGGGGCTGGCCTCCTACGTCGGTCACGGCTGCGGCTTCGGCGCCTGTAGGAGGCGAGCCCTCTCGCCGATCGTTCACAACCACACCGCATCCCAATGCGAATAATCGGCGACTCGGCGTACCAGCCCGGCACGCACAGGATTATTCACCACGTATCGAGCTAACGCAGCCAGGTCTTCCTCTTGCCGCAATGCATGATCGTGGAAACCGGCCTGCCAGATCGGGCACCCCAACTCGTGAGCCGTGACCGCCTTCACCGCACGCACCACCACAGACAGAGATCGCTTCTCACCCAGCGCAAGCAGCCAGTGAAGGTGGTCCGGCATCACGACATACGCCAGCGTCGACGCCCGCTGCAATTCCTCCTCGCGCCGCAACGCTCGAACCAGCACGCGCGCCGCCGCAAGATCACTAAAAACGGGGCGTCGGCCCCGTGTCACCGATGTCACCAGGTAGATGCGCCCGGGCTCAGAATAGCGTCCGCGCCGCAAGGCCCCTGCGTGAGGTTTGCCATCCATGGCTTTCTCCGTTTGTCATCCTTGACCATGTCCCGCATGTTTTACCTCATGGGGTTGGGCAATGCACGGCTCGGCCAGAGAGGCAGACTGTACTCCTGCGCCAGCCTCGGCCACGGCGCCTGTAGGAGGCGAGCCCTCTCGCCGATCACCGCCGCCGGGGCCAACCCATCGGCCAGGGGGCTGGCCTCCTACGCCGGCCACGGTCACGGTCACGGTCACGGCCACGGCCACGGCCACGGTCACGGTCACGGTCACGGTCACGGCCACGGCCACGGTCACGGTCACGGTCACGGTCACGGTCACGGTCACGGTCACGGCCAGGGCGCCTGTAGGAGGCGAGCCCTCTCGCCGATCACCGCTGCCGGGCCAAACCCATCGGCCAGGGGGCTGGCCTCCTACGTCGGTCACGGTCACGCCGCGTGGGTGTCAAACCGTCGCGGAATCCTGCCGGGCGCGTCCTCGGGTCCGCGCTTTCGGCTATTTGCTCAAAATACCCTGGTAAAGCTGCATATAGGCACGCCCCATCGCTTCCCCCGAAAGCACTGTTTCATAACGCTGACGCGCGGCCTGCCCATACCGGTCCGCCAAGCCAATGTCATCGAGCAACCGATTCATCGCACAGGCCAGTTCCTCTGGGCTTTCCGGTCGGACCACCAGTCCCGTTTTCTCGTGCAAATTCACGAACGATGTCCCCGTTCCAATCTCGCAGCTGATCATTGGCTTACCGAACATCGCTCCCTCCACTAACGCCATTCCGTAGGCCTCGGAGCGAAGGTTCGAAGGCAGCACGAGCGCACGGCACCGGCGCAACAGGGCGATTTTTTCCTCCTCCTGCACCTGTCCCGAAAAAATTACAGACTTCACGCCAAGCGAGTCCGCCAACCGGCGCAAAGCCTCACCATCCGGCCCGGATCCGGCAATCACGATTCGTGCCCTTACCTGGGCAGCCGACCTGAGCAGGATCTGCAATCCCTTGTAATACCGAATCACCCCCAAAAACAGGAAAAACGGCTCCTCAACCGCCAGCCCAATGCGCCGAAATATGTTCTCATCAGCGGAAGCCGTATAGGTCTTTTCGTCGATTCCCAAAGGGATGACATGCAAGCGACTCGCGAACTCTGCTTTCGACAATACGGGGCTGCTTTCTACATATTGCGAAGATGTCGCCACGATCTCGTCCATTGATCCAAGCATTCGGTTTCTAAGAGGTCCGTAGATTTTACCCAGCCATTCCTGCCGGACGATATCGGAGTGATACGTCATCACCGTAGGCTTCCCAGGTCGTACAAACCGATGCAAGAGATCAGCAAAAGGCCAAGGATAATGGTAGTGAATCACATCCGCCGTTGCCGCCACGACCGCGAAAAGACGAAATGCCTTCACTCCGCCCAGGTCGCACGATCCTGGGGCGGCCCAGGAACGGCTCCGGACCACTCTACCTTCGGTGCGAATCAGTTCAGCCGGCACAGGACGGGGCGAAAGTGTAAAAACCTCGCTGACCGCACCATACTGCTTCGTCGAAAGGCAGATTTGTCGGATCGCCTCCTGCAACCCTCCGGGCGGATCGGGAAAATACGTGCGATAGACGTGAACGATTTTCAAGTCGAACGCCCCGGTTCCAGCCGAAACCAGCCTGAGACAAATCCACCTGGCGGATTCCCTCTCGGCAGACGCGGCGGGCAGGTCACTGCCCCACCCCGGCATACGGGATCGAGGATGTCGGACAAATACCCGACAACCGTTGAACGCCGAACCAGCAATGCGCCCATCGACTGACGTCCGGCCGAGCAGCCTTGCTGCAATGGCCTTTGGACAAAGTTGCGGGTCGGGAAGCGCGTCGCCTTCGCTTCAGCGCTGCCAGGATCGCAGGCCGCAGGGAGCTCGCCGGCCCGCGCGACCGACCTCCGCGAGGACCGCATCCGAGGAACAGCAAACTCAAAAACCCAGCACACTCTCATACACGGAAACCGTTCGATCGACACTTCGTTCCCAAGCAAACTGTCGCGCCCGGATCACGCCCGCAGCGACGGTGGCAGTGCGCCATTCCGCATCTTCCAAGCCTCGCCGCAACGCATCGGCCAGTGCATCGGTGTCCCACGGATCGACCAATAGGGCAGCATCTCCCACCACCTCCGGCAGCGAGGAGGTATTGGATACCACCACCGGAACTCCTGATGCCATGGCCTCCAGCGGAGGCAGCCCAAAGCCCTCGTACAAAGACGGATACACGAACAGACGTGAACCCGAATAAAGATGTGGCAACAATTCATGCGGCACATAATGCAGGTATCGGCACCACCCGGCCTCGACTGCCTTCTGGATCTTCGCGTGAATTGCAGCAGACCGCCAACCCTCGCTGCCCCCAAGCACCAGCGGCCACCGCTTCCGGGTATTTCCTGGAAGGGTTTCGTAGGCGTCCAGCAGACGTTCCAGATTCTTTCGCGGCTCAATCGTTCCGACGAACAAGGTATAGGATCCGGGAAGCAGCCCGACACTTGACAGAACGGCCTTCAATTCCGTTGTCGTCCTCGGACGGAATACGGAAGTATCGACGCCATGCTGAATTACGTGGATGCGATCGGGCGGCCAGCCGAAATAATCAATGATTTCTTTTCGGACCGACTCGGCGCCCGTAATGAGCATATTCGCACGGCGAAGTGACTGGGGCAACGCGCGATGCAAAAACGCCACGCGGGGTGCAGGATGGAACTCCGGAAACCGAACATGGGAAAGATCGTGTACCGTGGCGACCGTTCGTCCCGGAAAGGCCGGCAGTATGAAACTGGGGGAGTGAAAAAGCGCTTGCCGCTCTCCTCGCAGCGTCCATCGCGCGTAGCCGAAGCGCGCGGCCTGATAGGCCCGAATGACCGGAAAGCGGGATCGAACGAACGTGCCCGCCCCGAGTCGCGAGGCCGGCACATGCGACAGAAAGGCCTTCGGGTCCTTAACCCACCCAGACGCCGAGTAAAGCCGGAGCCGGTCGATGCGCTGGTGGCCGAAAAGCCCTTTCGCCAATTCCAGTGCGTAGCGTCCGATGCCCGTCAATGGCGCTCGAATCGACTCCACCCCGAACACGACATCCGCCGAGGCAATCGAAGCCGTGGCTACTGCGGCGTGTCGGCGTTCAGCATCCACGTCAATGTCTCGCGTAGTGGTATCCACTCCATCGGCCCAATCACGGCTTCGAGGCGTGCGGGGCTCCCGAGCAAAAGTTTGACCTCGTTGCTCCGCACGAAATTCGGGTTCACCCGCTGTTCGATGCGGTACCCGGCGATTTCTTCCATGATGCCCAAGACCTGTTCAAGGCTGTGGGCCTTCCCGGAACATATGTTGAACGTCTTCCCGGCCGGACAGCATTGCAACAGACGCAGGTAGGCTTCGGCAACGCTGCGAACATCGGAAAAATCGCGCGCCACGTCCAGGTTGCCCAGTTCGATCACCGCCTCCCTGCGACGAAAATGGTCAACGATCTTGGGCAGGAGGAACCAGGGCGGCTGTCCCACGTCGGTATAATTTCCTGACCAGTGATCCCCGTGATAACCGCCTTGCGCGTCATCGTCGTCGTTCCCCGAATTATGTAGGTGTGCGCCGATTCGGCGGCCGAAAACCGTATTGCATCACGTGATGATCACTAAAGCTCCGCCGGTGGTCAGATTCGTGTTTCAAGCGGCACGGCCGCAGGAGGCCAGCCCCCTGGCCGATGGGGTTCCCCCGGCGGCGGTGATCGGCGAGAGGGCTCGCCTCCTACGGGGAGGGTGGCTGTGGTCGCTGTAGGAGGCCAGCCTTCTGGCCGATGGGGTTCCCCCGGCGGCGGCGATCGGCGAGAGGGCTCGCCTCCTACGGGGAGGGTGGCTGTGGTCGCTGTAGGAGGCCAGCCTTCTGGCCGATGGGGTTCCCCAGGCGGCGGTGATCGGCGCGAGGGCTCGCCTCCTACGGGGAGAGGCTGATGCGGAGCTTGCGTGATTATCAGGTCGCATCAGGGTGACATCAGATCGTTGACGGCGACGATATCGTGTTCGTCCAGAACGCCAGCGGCACGGCGCAGCGCCAGCAGGTTCAAGAGGTATTCGTGACGAGCCTGCACCCACTCCCGGCGCGCGGAAACCAGGTCTCGCTGGGCGTCCAGCACATCCACCACCGACCGCAAACCTGCCTCGAAGCCGGTTTGCACGGCCTCCGCGCCCCGCTCGCTCGACCGCACCGCCTGCTCGAACGCAGCGATCTCGCTACGCCCGCTCTGGAGGGCTCGTAATGACTTCAGGACTTCACCCCGAACCCCGCGCCGCACCTGCTCCAGCGATTCCTGTTCACGATCGCGCAGGTAGCGCGCGCCACGCACGCCTGCGCTGATCCCGCCCCCCGCGTAAAGCGGTACCCGCAACTCGACGCCCAACGCGAGATCCTCCAGCTTGCGCCCGAACGCGGTGCCATCGAGGTCGTCGAGATAACTGTAACTCGCCACCAGATCAAGATTCGGGTAGCGTTCCGCACGCGCCGCCCGGATCTGCAACTCCGATGACGTCACGCCCTGGCGCGCCGCCAGGATTTCCGGGCTATCCGTCATGGCAAGATCGACCCATGCATCGTCATCTTCGGGCTCGAGCATGGGCAGCCGAGCTTCCTCGCGCAGGGGAGCCAAACGCTGATGCGGGGTGTTCGTGATCTCCGAAAGCCGTTCCAGCGCAACTGCCAGTTCCCCCTCAGAACGAATCAGGTTGGCGTATGCCCGATCCCTGCGCGCCCGAACTTCCTCCAGATCGGTGATCGCCGCCATTTGCTCCGCATACAGCCCTTCCACCCGTTCCCGGCTGGCCTCCACCGCCGCGAGCTCCTCGCGGGAAAGCTCGACCGCCGACTGTGCTCCGAGAGCGCTCACATAGGCCTCCGCCACACGGAAGACCAGTCCCTGCCTGGCGACTTCCAACTCGGCCTCTCCGCGATCCACCTCGCTGTCGCCACGGCGCAGACGGTACCGTGCCGGCTCATCGTACAGCGGCTGACGCAGGCCAAGGCGAAAACTGCTGCGCGTGAACTCGCGCGTAATCGATTCGTCATCGACCAGGCCAGACTGCAACTGCTCGCGACGGGTCCGGCTGACGTCCCCCGTAAGGGAGACCGAGGGCAGCAGCCGGGCCAGATCCTCCCGCCGTCGTTCGCGCAATGCCTCCAACTCAAAGTGTTGCCCACGCAAGCGCGGATCGGCATCCAGCGCAAGCCGGTACACGCCCACCAGGTCTTCCAGCCCCGTGCTCTGCCCTTGCGCGGGAGCAACCAGCACGCAACCGAGCAACGCGAGGACCGGCCACCGGAGGTTACCGAACATGGTCTCAGCTCTCCGTGAAAGACCGTGCAATGGCATCGGTCAGCGGCTTCATCAGGTATTGCATCGGTGTCCTCTCTCCGGTCTTGATCATCACCTCGGCGGGCATTCCCGGGCGGAGGGCCACATCTCCCAGCTCGGCCATCTGTTCCTCCTTCACCACGATGCGGGTCAGGAAATAGGGCTCACCCGTCTGCCGGTCCTCGAGACTATCGGCGGACACGAAAACCACTTCACCTTCGACGACCGGAGTCGTGCGAAAGCTGAAGGCCGTAAAACGCACATCTGCGAGCATGCCCGTGGTGACGCTATCGATGTCCTGCGGCCGAACACGTGCCTCGACGACGAGCGGCTCGTCCTCCGGAACCAGATCGAGGATCACCTCCCCCGGGCTGAGAACGGTCCACTCCCCATGCACTTGCAGATTGATCACGGTCCCGCTTACGGGGGCGAGTACCCGTTTCCTGCGCAGCGTCACCTCCAGCGCCTGCATCTCTTCCTCAAGTGCATCCACGTTCCCGATGGTCTCCCGCATCGACGCGGCGACCTCGCGCTCCAACTCGCGCTTGAGCTGAATGATGCGCAGTTCCGTCTCCCCGATCTCGATGCGCGTGGCTGCGATCGTGGCGCGCAACTCGCCGGCCTGCCCCTCGGCCTCCGCCAGACTGCGCTCCAACGGCCGGAGTTCCGCGGCGGGCATCAGCTCGCGTGCGACGAGCTTGCCAACGCTGTCCAGTTCTTCCCGGACCGAGCTGATCATGCTCAGGCGCGCGCGTCGCTGCGCTTCCAGACCCGCAATCCTCTCTTCCAGTTGCCCGATTCGCTGGCGCAGTACCGAGATTTCCCCGTCCAGAGCCTCACGGCGTGTCGTGAATTCCCGTTCCTCGGTCGTCATGACCCGTGCGGCGCGACCTTCCGTCAGGCGCGCGGAGAGGAGCGCCTCGGGGAATTCGATGGCCTCCAGCCCCTGCAACTCAGCCTCCAGACGCGCCAGACGCGCCAACTCGCCCAGATAGCGACGGTAATTCACGAGATAACTGGCGCGGGCCTGTGTCTCGTCCAACTCGACCAGCAAGTCGCCCTGGCGGACGGTGTCCCCGTCACGCACATGGATTTGCCGGACGATCCCACCCTCCAAGTGTTGCACCGTCTTGCGGTAGGTGTCGACAGTGACCGTGCCGCTCGCGACGACCGCCTCGTCGATCCCGGCCACGCTGGCCCACCCGCCGATGAACACGAAGGCCACGATGACGACGATGAAGCCAAACCACCTGGGAAAGCGGTCACTGGTCTCGACCGGAACCTCGTTGCCTGTCCCGGTTCCGAAACCCGATGCGGCCGCGGGAACCGCCATGCCGGAACGGGCGACCGGGGCGGCACCCGGGTCGCGAGTGTCTTTAGAGTCAGTCATGGTTGATTCACCAGGTTTCTGGTCGACTTGGCAACGCTCACCGGCTGCATGAAGCGCCCGAGAATCTCCTCTTTCGGACCCAGTGCCGCCTGCTGTCCGTCCTTGAGCACGAGGACCTGATCCACCGCCGACAGGACGGCTGGCCGATGCGCGACCAGCACGACGGTACAGCCTTCCGCGCGCAATGCGTGAATGGTCTGCACCAGCGCCTGCTCGCCCGCCTCGTCCAGATTGGAATTGGGCTCGTCGAGGACCACCACGCGCGGCTTCCCGTAGACCGCCCGCGCCAGGCCGACGCGCTGGCGTTGACCGGCGGACAGCGCGCCGGCACTCACGCCGATCTCGGTATCGTACCCGTCGGGCAGTTGCAGAATCATCTCATGCAGGCCGGTCTTGCGCGCTGCCTCCACGACCTGGTCGGGGTCGACCTCGCCGAACCGTGCAATGTTCTCGCCGATCGTACCGGCGAAGAGTTCGATGTCCTGCGGAAGGTAGCCAATGTGAGGGCCCAGCTGCTCGCGGTCCCAGTTCCCGATGTCGGCCCCGTCGATGCGCACCGTCCCCGCATAGGTCGGCCAGATGCCGACCAGCGCCCGGGCAAACGTGGACTTGCCCGCCGCACTCGGCCCGACCACGCCGAGCGCGTCGCCCGGCTTCAGGTCGAGCTTCACGCCGCGCAGGGCCGGCGTGCGGCCGCCCGGAGGCACGACCACGATGTTCTCCACGCTCACATGGCCCAGTGGCTCCGGCAGGCGCATGTGATCGCCAGGCACCGGCGTGCTCTCCAGGACCTGATCGATTCTGGACCAGGCGCCGCGCGCGCCAATGAACCCGCGCCACGCGTGCATGGCCTGGTCCACCGGCGCCAACGCCCGCGCCATGATGATCGACGCCGCAATCATCACGCCCGGCGTGATCACCTGCTGCACCGCCAGATAGGCGCCCATGGCAAGAATCGACACTTGAAGAATCATGCGCAGCGATTTCGACATCGCCGTCAGCGTGGCCGAATGGTCACTGGCCAAAGCCTGCAGGCCGATTACCCGCTGGTGGAATTTCTGCCACCGCTCGCGCAGGCGGCCGGTCATGCCCATCGCCTCGAGCACCTCGGCGTTGCGAAGGTTGGAACTCGCGTAATCGCTCTCGCGGATGTATTCGGCATTCGCGGCGCCCAGCGGCTTGCGTGTGACGAGTTCGTTGATCAGCGCGAGAATCAACAGGAGGATCGCGCCAATCAGGGTGAACCAGCCCAGCCACGGGTGCATCAGGAAGATCACCAGGATGAACACGGGAGTCCAGGGCGCATCGAAGAAGGCAAACACACCCTGCCCGGTCATGAACTGGCGCAACGTAGTCAGGTCCTTCAGCGGCTGGGCCGAACCGCTGTCCGGACTGCGCAGCGCTCGAAAGAACGTCGCGTCGAACAGGCGCCGATCGAGCATCCCGTCAAACCGGGAGCCGGCACGCACGAGAACCCGATTGCGCGACCAATCGAGCAACCCCATGACGATCAGAAGCCCGATCGCGACGACCAACAACATCACGAGCGTCGGAATGCTGCCCGTGGTCAGCACTCGGTCGAACATCTGCAACATGAAGATCGGCGGCACCAGCATCAGCAGGTTGATAAAAAAGCTGAACACCGCGACGGCCACGAAGGCCTGTTTCAACTGCAGAACGCTTGCCCGCAACTCGCGTCGAGGCGCCCTTCCGGCCATGCCTTCCGGGGCGTTACTCATGAAAAATCCACCATGTGCTCACGTATCGGAGATAATTCGCTAGCGTAACAGCCGCCCGTACCTGCGGCAATCGACTTCCGGATCGGCGAGGGGGCTCGCCTCCTACGGGAGGGTGGCGATGGTCGCCGTAGGAGGCCAGCCTTCTGGCCGATGGGGTTCCCCCGGCGGCGGCGATCGGCGAGAGGGCTCGCCTCCTACGGGGCGGTGGCGGTGGTCGCCGTAGGAGGCCAGCCCCCTGGCCGATGGGGTTCCCCGGGCGGCGGCGATCGGCGAGAGGGCTCGCCTCCTACGGGGCGGTGGCGGTGGTCGCCGTAGGAGGCCAGCCTTCTGGCCGATGGGGTTCCCCCGGCGGCGGCGATCGGCGAGAGGGCTCGCCTCCTACGGGGCGGTGGCGATGGTCGCCGTAGGAGGCCA
>Ga0114946_10003063_pt1 | contig 11390 bp, 10 predicted proteins | sample WalLakDeSediment_FD_88676 | JGI IMG/M metagenome (GOLD analysis project Ga0114946, IMG submission 88676) | Lake sediment microbial communities from Walker lake, Nevada to study Microbial Dark Matter (Phase II) - Walker Lake 11/02/13 Deep Sediment | ecosystem: Environmental > Aquatic >...
CGGCGACGGCGACACCGGCGACGGCGACGGCGACGGCGACGGCGACGGCGACGGCGACGGCGACGGCGACGGCGACGGCGACGGCGACGGCGACGGCGACGGCGACGGCGACGGCGACGGCGACGGCGACGGCGACGGCATGGGCTGAGCGAAGCGTATGAACGACAGCGATCACTGGCTCTGGCGCCTCAGCGCCCAGGATTGGCTCGACGCCGCGGCCCGAGAGCTCGAGCACGGCCACGAGCAGCTCCGCAGCCGCAGAACAGCGGTCACTCACGCCCGGCGAGCGGCCGGAATGGCGCTCAACGGCGTCCTGGTCACCATGATCACGCGAGGCTGGTCACGTGAGCGTTGCGAAAACGCATGGGGCCGCAGCTACATCGATCACCTTCGTTCGCTCGCCGCGGGCCTCGAAGTTGGCCACGAGCACCTGCGTGAGCCGTTCGACGCCGAGCAGTCCGCGCGCTGCCGGGCGCTCCTCAATGTCCCTGTGATGCCACCTAGCGACCTAATTCGCCTTGCTAGGCACAAGGATGAGGCCGCGGTCACGTCGCTCGACACGGCGACCGCGCTCGTCCATGCGTGCGCGGCGGTGATCGATCCTGAGCGCCCACCCGCGTGTGAGTGATCCGGCTGTTGCGCGGGCCCAGTGTCTGGCATTTTGCGCCACAGTATGACCACCCCAGCTTCCCGCGTCCCGGCTCTCGCTCTCATCCTCTCGCTCGTTGGCATCACGGCCTGCGACAAAGAGAAGGCCAGCGACGAAGCTAAATCCGAAGATAAAAAATCCGACGACGACGCCAAGGCCGGCGACGCCAAGGCCGGCGACAAGGCCGACGGCGACAAGGCCGACGGCGACAAGGCCGACGGCGACAAGGCCGACGGCGACAAGGTCGACGGCGACAAGGCCGACGGCGACAAGGTCGACGAGGCCGCGCCCGACGAGGCCGCGCCCGATGAAGCCAAGCCGCCGGCCGCGGGCCCGACCGCGTCGATCACCGGCGGTGACGGCGTCGCGTACTTCGCCGTCAACAGCCGCGGCGTCGCCAAGCTCGACGCGAGCGGCTGGTCGATGCTCGTCGACAACCGCCGCAGCAGCTACACCGGGATGTTCATCGGCGCCGACGAGAACGTCTATGTCCTCGACTTCGAGGCGATTAAAAAGGTCGACGGCGACAAGCTCGTCGACATCGCCAAGTTTGACTACAAGACCTTCACCGGGGCGAACGACGCGATGCTGAGCTCCGACGGCAAGTTCTACGCCGCCGGCTACAAGGGCCTGGGGGTGTACGAAGGCGGCAGCTGGAAGGTCACCGAAGCCACCGCGATCCAAGATGACCTCACCGGCCTCAACGGCCTCGCGATCGCCGGCGACAACACCGTGTGGGTGGCCGGCTCCAAGGCCCTGCTGTCCAGCCCCGGCGGCGCGGGACCGTGGAAGGCCCTCGACATGTCCAAGCTCGGCCAGTACGCGTACTTCGCCAAGCTGTCGAACTCGCCGACCGGCGACGTGTTCGCGATCAACAACACCCAGCTGCTCAAGCTCAGCGCCGACAAGTACGAGGAGATCGAGCTCAAGACCAACAGCCGCAGCTACGCCTCGTACACCGCGGACGTCGCCTACAACAACAAGGGCCGGGTGCTCGCCGCGTCGCACACCTGCGAGCTCGCGTCGGTCGACCCCAAGACGCCGACCGAGATCTGGTCCGTGGACAAGGGCGCGTACAACTGCCAGTCGCTCTCGGTCGTCGGCCTCGACGGCCAAAACCGGGCGTGGGTCGTCTCGCGCGAGGGCCTGAGCGTGATCGCCCCCGACAAGACCGTCTCCGAGTACCCGACCAGCACGGTCATGGAGATCGTCGGCAGCAGCGTCACGAGCGTCGTGCTCACCGGCGCCGGTCCGGCGCTCCCGCCCGTCGGCCCGACCCACACCGCTGGCGTCACCGGCAAGGTCTTGCTCGACGGCGAAGCGGTCACCGCGGCCAAGGTCGAGATGTGCGCGACGCCCTCGTACGGCGGCAGCCAGCCCTGCTTCGAGGCGAGCGTGAAGTTCTCCGGCACGACCGACGAGAAGGGCTACTTCAGCTTCGCCAACGTGCCGATCGGCCAGTACAACATCTCCGTCGAGATCGCTGGCAAGTGGCGCATGTCCTACCTGTCGTCGCTCGCGACCGAGATGAAGGAAGGCAAGGAGTACGACGTCGGCGCCGTCAAGTTCAACGCCAACTAGCACTGACGCTTTCGCGTCGCCCAAGGCCGGCGCGGCCACGGCATCTGTCCGTGGCTGGCCGGCCTTCGGCGTTGGGTGGTAGGCTGACGAAAGCGGCGGCGCGCCGCGCCGTTGGATCGCGCCCATGCCCCGCCTCGCCTCGCCCAACTTCGCCCTGCTGTCGCTCCCTCTCGTGCTTGGGCTCGGCCTCGGGCTCGCCTGTCAAGCGTCGGATTTCGCCGGCTCCGATGGATCGGCCGGCGCCTCGAACAGCGGCACGAGCAGCGGCGACGGCGACGGCGATCCCACCAACGGCGACGGCGACGGCGATCCAATCTTCAACTGCAACCCCGACCTCGACGCCTCGTGCCCCGCCGGGCAAAAATGCACGGTCCTGACCACAGGCGCTGGACAGGTCTATGAGTGCGTCACCGACGACACCGACAAGCTGTCGTTCGAGGCCTGCACGCCGGCCCCGGCCACCGGCCAAGACGGCTGCCCCAACAACCACACCTGCATCGCGCCGCTCGACGGCATGAACGGCTACTGCCTCGAGCTTTGCAGCGGCGACGCGGGCTGCACGGCGGGCTTGTGCACGACCCCGCCGGGCCTCCTGCTCAACGTCTGCGCGGCGATCTGCGACCCACTCGCCCCGTTTTGTCCGGACCTCCAAGCCTGTCAGCGCGTCCGCCAGGCCAGCTTTGTGTGCCAGTACGCCCTCGCCACGGACACGGGGACCACGGCCCAGTCCTGCGACGCCTCCGACGATTCGGGCTGCGCCGAGGGCTTCATATGCGAGACCGGCGGCATCATCCCAGGCTGCACAGATCCGAGCTGCTGCACGGCCCTTTGCGATCTCAGCGCCAATGACACCTGCGCCTCACCGATGATCTGCGGCGAGCTCCCCCTCGATCCGCAGCCGGGCCTCGAGGACGTCGGGGCCTGCTACGTGCCGCAATGATCGGCTAGCCGATCGAGGAGCGCGCGCGCGGCCGCTCGCAGGGCCTCGGCGTTGGCTGGGTCGCTCGCCCACGCGGCTGGTTGCTTGGCCGCGTGCATGTGGAAGTAGCGCTGTGTTTGCCCGTCGAGCTCGGCCGCGCAGCACAGCCAAGCCGCCGGCTCGGCGGCGACGAGCGGGGCCTGAAACAGCAGCTTCATGGCCGGATCGAGCAGCAGCCGCATCCACCGAGGCGCCTCCCGGGCGATGTCGGTCGCGACCGCCCCGGGTCCGAGGGCGAACACGCCGATCGCCTGGGGATCGAGCGCGGCCGCCAGCGCCCAGGCGTAGCTGGTCAGGTACAGCTTGTTGCGCCCGTAGGCGCCCATGACCCCGGCGGTCGAGTAGGTCTCGGGTGCGCCGAGTCGATCGAGCGGGCCGGGCTCGCCGGACCGGTGGGCCTCGGACGCGATGAACAGGATCCGGGCGGGCTGCTCGGCCACGCTCGACTGGATCAGGCCGCGCTCGAGCAGCTGCTCGCTGAGGTCGACGGCCGCGAGGAAGTTGACCTGGAACATCAGGTCGAGGCCGGCGGAGGTCGTGCGTGACTCGCTTGGGACCACGGCGGCGTTGAGGATCACCCGATCGAGGCGCTCGCCCGCGAGCGCCTCGACCAAGGCGCGGATGCTCGAGCGCTCGGCGAGGTCGACGGGCACCGCTTCGATCGCGAGGTTGCCGGTCTTGGCTCGGAGCGCCGCCGCGGCCTCGGGGCCACCGCTGCGGCAGGCCAAGATCAGCCGCGCGCCCCGCCGGGCGAGCAGCTCGGCGATCGCCAAGCCGAGCCCTCGGTTGCCGCCGGTGATGAGCGCGGTCCGACCATCGAGGCGCTCGTGATCGGCGAGCCGCAGACGCGCTCGATCGGCCTGATCGAACAGCCGCAGGCGATCGCGGGCGCCGGCCAGGGCCGCGCGCAGCGGGCTGTCGTGCTTGGCCATGCTCAGGACCCGCTCACGGGATGGCCGTGAAGGTCGGCCGGCAGCGATCAGCCTCGAGCGCAGCCCCGGAGGCGACCGGGCTCGCGCCGTCCTCACCGATCGACCAACGCCCCGCGGCCGCGCGCACGGCCTCGCTCGGGGTCTCGACCGTAGCCTCGGGCAAGCGCGGGGTCGGCAGCAAGGCCAGGGCGCCGTCGCAAGCGTAGGGCGCCAGCGCCCAAGCCGGCCCGACCCGGGTGTGATCGGCGATCGACGGCAGCCCGTACCAAGTCGGGGCGAACGCCAGGCGGCGATCGGCGACCCAGCCGAGGTAGACCTGCACGGGGACCTCGCTCTCGGGCCCGCGCTCGGCCACGAACACCAAGGGCCCGAGCTCGTCGTGCACGCCCCACAGCTCGCAGCGTTCGAGCGCCTCGCCGCAGCGCTCGGGCGCCGGCCCCCGGCCCAAGACCACCGCTGGCGTCGCGGGCTCACCCTCGGCTGGGACCGCGCGGAGGATCAGCTCGCCCTCGATGAACTCGAGCGCCACACCGCAGGGCGCCTCGGCCGGCGCCTCGCTCGGCGAGCGCGCCTCGAGCAGCGCGATGGTGTGCTTGGAGCTGGGCGAGCAGCGTCGCTCGAGCGCGCCATGTTCGGTCGCGCCGGGGTTCACCTCGCTCTGATCCGACGATTGACGCGGCAGGCAGGCCAGCGCGAGCGCGGCCGGGATCAGCAGCAACCGACGTCCGTTCACGGGGATGCGGTGACGTCGACGCGAAGCGGCGCGCCTTGGCCGGCGATCGCGATGCTTGGGGAAGGCAAGGTTGCGATGCGCCACAGCTGCTTGCCCTGGCTATCCCTGCCGTTGAGCCCCGAGCTTTGCAGATCGACGCGGGCACGCGGACCGTCGCAAGCCGCGAACTCCTCCAAGGGCAGCGGACCGACGTGCAGATCACGGTAGGCGATCTGCGAGGGGTCCGTGACCTTATAGGTCACCCGCAGGGTGTAGATGTTGGTGTCCGTGAACAGCGTCTGATCGATCGCCGTCACCTCGCAAGCGACGAGGTTGTCGGGCCCGGTGCACAGCCGATCCATCCACTCCTCGAACACCGCCGCGCCCGCGACCCCGTCCTTTTGTTCGTCGGTCTGGCGCATCAGGTAAAAGTCTTGCAAGCAACTCTCGTAGTGCACGGTTGCGACGATCTCGGCGGTGCCAGCGAAGATCGAGGCGTCGCCGCCGACCGGTGAAATTTCGATGCGGATCGAGCCGTAGTTCTCCGGCTCCTCCTCTGCGCAGCCCATCACGGTGAGGCCGGTCAACGCGGTCGCTAACGCCAGAGCAGTCTTGATGCCGTGCATGGGACGCGAGTGTGGCAGAGGCCGCGCCCGGCAAGCAAGCCCAGCCAACGCGGGGCCCCGCGGTGAATTCAAAAACGCGGCTAAATGGCCGCCTGTGGCCTCCTGTGGCGCTTTTACGACACTGTGGCTGTGACAGGCGTCACCGGGAAGGGGGACCTCGCCGTGTATGCTGTCCCGAGAATGGCGCGCAATCCGCCGCTGCTGCCAACCAGGCCATGCGCGAACAAACCATGCAAATTGACGCTCCGGCGCCCTCGCAGGCGCGCTCTAAAGCCCGCCGCTGGCGGCCCGAGCCGGCCACCGCGGGCGGTCCGCTCGACGCCGCGATCGAGCGTAGCCAAGCCTGGTGCCAGACCTGGTGGGCGCGGATGCACGGCCCCAAGCCTTGGCTGCTGGCGATCCCCGACGTGGGCCCGAGCTGCGAGGTGATCCTCGCCGACGCGTTGTTTCACGATCTCCAAGCCGACGAGCGCGAGGGCCTGCTCGCGTGGATCCGCAGCCAGCAACACCACGACGGCAGCTGGCTCGGAAGCGAAGGCGAGCCCGATCTGTCCTTGACCTGCCTGGGCTATTGGGCGCGGATCCAAGCCGGCGACGACCCCGAGAGCGAGGAGCTGGCCAAGGCTTTGCGGGTCATCCACGAGCTCGGCGGCGCGCGCAAGGCCAACTTGACCGTGCGCCTGTGGCTCGCCCTGTCCGGGATCGTCGACTGGGACTGGGTCCCGGCCGTGCCCTCGGAGCTCTACCTGCTCCCGGAGTTCGCCCCGCTCTCGCCCGCTCGGCTCTCGCCCTGGGCCCGGCAGATGGTCACCGCGTTGCACCTGCTCGCGTCTGGGCCCGCGCGCGTGCACCTGTCGGACGGCTCGGAGCTGCTGCTCTACAACCGCTCGAACCAGCCGATCCCCCCGCGCCTGACCAGCCCGGGGCTCGCCGGCGATCTGCTTCAGGCCTTCGACGCGTCGATCAAGCTCGCGCGCAAGCTCCCGCGCGGGGCGGTTCGTCGGCGTTCGCTGGCTCGCGCGCTGCGGTCGATCGAAGCGAGCCAGCAGGCCCACGGCGGGTGGTTCTCGGCCCGGCCGACGCTCTACAGCTTGCTCGCGCTGCGGGTCGTCGGGGTCACGACCGACGATCCTCGCATGCGCCGAGGGCTCGACTACCTCCGCCGCGCGCGGGGGATCGTCGAGGTCGAGGGCCGCGAGCTGATCGCCCAGGGCCTCACCGGCCGCCCGCTCGCCAAGGTCGCCCGGCTCGGGCTCGCGGCCGGCGACGGCCCCGGCGAGCCCGCCGAGGGCCTGCGCGAGCGCCTGCTCGCCGCCGAGATCGCCCGCTCGGGCCCGTGGCAGCGCCGCGCCGACGCCTCGACAGGCGGCTGGCCGATCGAGGCCGATGCCGAGTCGCACCTCGATCTGCGGACCACCTGCGTGCTGCTCAACGGCTTGCGTGGGGCCCGGACCGCGGCCAGCCGCGCGAGCCTGCGCCGGGCCGCGGACATCGTGCTCGCCATGCAAGAGCCCGATGGATCGTTCGCTCGGTTCGAGCGCGGCGAGTCCGATGTCCCGCTCTCGCACCTCCCGTGGCGCGACGCCGACAAGCTCAACCTCGGCGCGCCCGAGGACGAAGGCCGGGTGGTGCTCACGGCCGCCGCCTTGCGCGAGCTCGCCGTGCTCGGCTGGCGGCGCGAAGACGACCGGATCCAGCGGGCGCTCGCTTGGCTCGAGCAGGCCCACACGCTGCGCGGTCACGCGTGGTCGGTCTCGACCCTGGCCGAGGTCGTGCGCGCGGCGACGGCCCAATGCGTCCCCGAGCACGCCTTGCGCAAGGCCGCCGAGCGGCAGCTGCGGACCAAGCAGTGGGAGGACGGCAGCTTCGGCGACGAGTTGGCCACCGCCCGCGCCCTGCAAGCGCTGATCGAGTGCGCCGAGCCCTGCGCCCAAGCCAACCGCGCCGCCCGCCACCTGATCCGCCGGGTCGGCTTGCTCGCCCGCGAGCGCCCCGACGACGCCCCCGTTTGCCTCGATCACGAGCTCCCCGGCTACGGCTTGTCGCCGCGGCTGTCCGATCCCAGCGCCGGCTCGCGCGAGATCCATCTCGCGCTGCTGCGCTTTCGCCGGGAGATCGGCGAGCTCCCCGCGTCGACCCCAGGCTGCTAGCAAAACCATGACTACCGAGACTGTTCGCGACCGCTATGACGTGGTGATTGTCGGCGCCGGCCTAGCTGGCTGCGCCGTCGCTCAGGCCCTGTCCCGCGCCGATCACCGGCGGCGGCGCTCGATCCTCGTCGTCGATCTCCACAAGCAAGTCTCGCCGCGGTTCTCGGGCGAGTTCATCCACCCGCGCGGCGCCGAGGTCCTCGATGACCTCGGCTTTTACAACCGCTTGATCAGCGCCGGGGCCGTCGACGTCGACGGCTTCGTGGTCATGGAGGACGCCGAGGAGAACGAGCCGGTGATCCTCGACTACGATACAATCCCCAACGAGCGACCGCGGGGGATCTCGGTCCATCACAAGACCTTGGTCAAGGTCATGCGCCAGACCATCCGCGAGCGCGAGCAGGTCAGCCTCCGGGCCGGCTGGCGGGTCCTCGATCTGATCCGCGAACCCGGCGTGCGCCCGCGGATCGTTGGGGTCGTGCTCCGCGATCCCGAGGGCCAGACCCATGAGGTCCGCTGTGATCTCGTCGTCGCCGCCGACGGCAAGGCCAGCACCGTCCGCAAGCTCGCCGGGATCCCCGATCGCCGCGAGACCCTCGGGTTCACCGCCGGCCTCGAGGTCCACGGCGCGACCCCGGACCACGCCCTATACGCCAACGTGATCCTCGGCGGGCCGGGCCCCATGCTCTGCTACCCGATCGCGCGGGACCAGGCCGGCGCCCTGACCTTCCGCCTGACCTTCGATCTCCCCCACGCGCTCCCGGCCAAGGGCCGCGACCTGCTCGAGTACCTGCTCGACGCCTTCGTGCCGTACCTCCCGGGGCCCTTGGCCGAGCAGGTCGCCGTCGCGCTGCGCAGCCGGACCCAGCCCGTGGAGATGGCGCCCACCTTCAACCTGCCCGCGCCCCCGGCCACGGCCCCGGGCCTCGCCTTGGTCGGCGACGCTGCCGGTTGCTCGCATCCGATCACCGCGAGCGGCATGACCATGGGTCTGCTCGACGCCAAGTACCTCGGCCGAGAAGCGCGACGCCGCGCCGACTTGCCCCTCGCCGAGCCCTGGCTCGATCGCGGCAGCCTCCGCCGCTACCGGATCGAGCACGATCGCTACGTGCCCACCCGCCAAGCCCTCGCCGACTCGATCTTCGAGGCGTTCCGCGGGGAAGGGTCGGGTGCGCGCGGGATTCGGCGGGCGCTGTTCAGCTATTGGCGCAGCGGCGAGCGCCAGCGGATGCGCTCCCTCGCCCTGCTCGCGTGTGCAGAGCGCCGCCCACGGATCTTCCTCGCCGAGTACCTCAAGACCGCTCAGCACGTGCTTCACTCGAGCATGGCCCCGCGCCACGCGATCCACTACCCCGTCGGCGATCGGCTCCGGCAGGTCCACGGCGCGGTGGGTCTCGCGGGCACCAAGGTTGGCATGGTCGCGCACGTCGCCTGGTCGCAGATCAAACCGTTCTAGGTCCAGCCAGCTTCGTTGACAGACGCGAGCCGCCCCCATAGGCTGCACCAGTGAGCCACATCCGGGTGCTCGTGGTCGACGACGACCCCTGGATTCTCCGCATGGTCTCGTCGAGCCTGGAGAAGAAGGGTAGCTATTTGGTCGAGACGGCTCGCGACGGTCAGGAGGCCTTGCAAAAGGCCCAACAGCACCGCCCCGACATGATCATCACAGACGTGATGATGCCGGTCATGGATGGCTGGGCGCTCGTCCAACAGCTGCGCGCCGACCCGGGCCTCGCCGATGTCCCCGTCTTGTTTTTGACCGCTCTCGGCAAGGACGAGGACCGGCTCCACGCCCTCGGCCTCAAGCCCGACGACTACGTCTCCAAGCCGTTTCGCTTCGACGACCTCGAGCGGCGAGTGCTCAAGGCCCTCGCCGTGCGCGGCAAGGGCGACAACTCCGGGTTCGCGGGCAACCAGCCGTTTGGCGGCTTCGGCCGCTCGGGCGGCCAATCGGGCTTTCCCCAGCGGGGCTTCCCCCAGCAGGGCTTCCCCCAGCAGGGCTACCCCCAACAGGGCTTCCCTCAACAGGGCTACCCCCAACAGGGCTACCCCCAGCAGGGCTACCCCCAACAGGGCTTCCCCCAGCAACACCGCCCGGCTCCGCCGCAGCCCTCGCAATTTGGCTACGGCCTCCCCGGTCCGCAGGGCTCCCCGCCTGGGCCACCCGTCCAGGAAGACATCGGCGTGCCCGAGACCGTCGAACCGGGCGTCGGCTCGTTCTCCGGCGCCATGAAGCGCACGGGCCTGTCCGGTCGACTCGAGCAGCTCGGGCTCTCGAGCCTGCTCGTGATGATGGAGATGGAGCGCAAGGACGGCGTGCTTCAGCTTCAACGCGCCGATGACAAGGTCGTCGGCCGGATCTTCTTGCGCAGGGGCCAAGTCATCCAATCGAGCATCGATAAGGATCCCGAGCGCCGCGACGGCCGACACAGCGTCTATTCGATGCTCACCTGGGCCAAGGGGCGCTTCCACTTCACGGCCATGGACGTCGAGATGGAAGACCTCGTGCAGACCTCGACCACCAGCTTGTTGATGGAAGGGGCGCGGCTGATCGATGAGGCCAACCGCTAGCGGCTCGTAGGGTCATGACCAACGCCGAATCGGATCCCCGCCAAGGGGCAGACGGATCTTCATCTTCGAGTGGATTTTTAACCCTCGACGACAGCATCGAGGAGATCGGGCGCGCGCTGACCATGGCCGAGCTCAGGCGCGAGCTCGGCCAAAACGAAGCCGCTGAGAGCCCAAGCGAGCACGGCCGCGTTCGCCCGCGCGCACGCGACGACGAGCTGCTCGACGAGCTCCCGCCCACGGACCACCACCTCGGCCGGTTTGGCGGGTGGCGAGCCGCTCGCAAGGTCCGGTGGTTGGTCGGGATCACCTTGGCGCTCGCCGTGCTCGCGGCGGCCATCGTGTTCTTGCTGCGCAGCCACGAGCTCAAGCAAGCGCGCCTGCACCCCTTGCCCGAGGTCGAAGCTACGATCGCCCCCGGGACCCCGCGCGAGATGACCTATACCGACGGCAGCTTTCGCGTCGCGATCTCGCGCGATGCCCCGGCCGTCAACCTCGTGCACCTCCCCGATCGCGACATCACCCTCGGGCGCTGGGCCGAGAAGGCCCAGTTCAAGGTCGAGATCCGCGACGGCAAGACCTTGAAGATCAAGGTCTTGACCGGCGAGATCGTCGAGACCCTGACCAGCCCCGACGCCCAGCCGCTGCTCGACTGAACCGGTCTAAACCCCAGGCGGGACCGGCAAGATCGCCGCGAGCTCCTTCGGCCACGGGGCCCGAAACACCACCCGCTCCCCCGTATGCGGGTGCGGCAGGCTCAACGAGCGCGCGTGCAGGGCGTGGCGCCAGAGCCCGAGCTTCGCCTCGAGCTCCGCGACCGGCCGGCCGTTCTCGATCACATCCAAGAACGCCTGCTCGGTCGCCGCGTACAGCTTGTCGCCGAGCAAGGGGTGGCCGATCGCCGCCATGTGCACGCGGATCTGATGGGTCCGGCCGGTCCGGGGTCGACACCGCACCAAGCTGATCGCCGCCCCGCGAAACTCCCCGTGGGCGAGCTCCTCGACCAGGGTCTGCGCCGCGACCCCATGATCGTCGAGCTCGCGCCGGCCGATCTTGATCAAGATCGCCGAGCCCAGCGCCGGACCAAGCGGGATGTCGACCAGCTGCTCGCCCTCGAACCGGCCCGCGACCAAGGCCAGGTACTCCTTGTCGACCTCGCGCCGAAAAAAATTGCCCTTGAGCACCGGGCCCGA
>Ga0114946_10003064_pt1 | contig 11390 bp, 8 predicted proteins | sample WalLakDeSediment_FD_88676 | JGI IMG/M metagenome (GOLD analysis project Ga0114946, IMG submission 88676) | Lake sediment microbial communities from Walker lake, Nevada to study Microbial Dark Matter (Phase II) - Walker Lake 11/02/13 Deep Sediment | ecosystem: Environmental > Aquatic > Freshwater...
AGGGGGGGCGGGGGGGGGGGGGGGGGGGGGGGGGGCCGGGCGAGCTGTCGGGGGAGCGGACATGGGAAGGGGGGCGGGTGTGGGCGCGGTTCCCACGGGGGGCGGAGGGCCGGGCGGCATCCTCGGGCTACCCACGCCGCGAACCCGTTCCGCCCTTCCCCCCACCGTCAGTCCCCGCACCCACCGCCTCCTGCCCTGACCCCTTCGACGACCCCGACGCCCTCACGGAGCTGGGAGACCGGATCCTGGAGATCTCGGCCCACATGGAACTGGCGGATCACCGGCGCCTCCAGTACCTGGCTGAATTCGACGCACGCCGCGGCTGGGAGCTCGGGGGCCACGCCTCCTGTGCGCACTGGCTCGCCGCCGGCGCCAAGCTCGACCTGGGCACGGCGCGGGAGAAGGTGAGGGTGGCACGGGCGCTGGAGGATCTGCCCGAAACGAGTGCCTGGATGGCCCTGGGCCGCATCACCTTCTCCCAGGCCCGGGCCCTGACCCGGGTGGCCACCCCCGACGACGAGGCCGAGCTCCTTGAAATGGCAGAGGGAATGACCACCGCCCAGCTCGAGCGCATGGTGCGCGGATGGCGCATGAAGTCCGCCGCCGACGCTGTGGAACGAGAGGAGGAGCGCCAGCGGGCCCGGTCGTTCTCGGTCGCGCCCGATCTGGACGGCATGTACGTCGTGCGCGGAAGGCTCACGCCGGAGCAGGGGGCCGTGCTCATGCGCGCCATCGAGGCCGCGAGCGACGTGCTCTTCCGCGAGGAGACCCATGGGCAGCCCTACGAGTCCCGAACTCCACTCCCCATGCCCAAAGGCCGCCCGGAGACCCAGGCCGCTGCGGCGCGGAGGCGCGCGGACGCCCTGGCGCTTCTGGCCGAGTGCGCGCTTGGGGCGGGATTCGGTACGCGCAAGATATCGGATGCGCAGGGCAGCGCAGCGAAGGGCTCGGAGACGGATGGGGTGACGACGGCAGATGCAGATGCAGAGGCAAGGAACGCGACCGGGGATGCGCCATCAGCCTCGGCCCCCGCCGACCCGGCTCCGACCGCGACCTCGTTCCCTCTCTCCGGCTCCCGTGCCGGCCGCTACCAGGTCATGCTTCACGTGGAACTGGACGCTCTCCGCGAGGGCGATCCCACCTGCGGCGCCGGCTGCTCGCACCTGGACGACGGGGTGCGCGTTTCACATGAAACGTCCCGGCGCCTTTCCTGCGATGCGACGGTGGTCCCCCTCTTTCTCGACGCCCAGGGCCGCATTGCCGATGCCGGCCACGCCCACCGGGTCGTGAACCCCGCTCTCCGCCGCGCCCTGGACGCCCGTGACAGGGGATGCCGATTCCCCGGCTGCGAGCTCCGCTACACCGAGGCTCACCACATCCGGCACTGGGCCGATGGCGGCGAAACCTCGCTCGCCAACTGCGTGCTCCTCTGCCGGCATCACCATCGACTCCTGCACGAGGGCGGCTGGAACATGGAGGTTCTCCCCGGCGACCGCCTCGTCTTCCATGATCCCCGCGGCGGCCCTCACTACGACGGCCGCTGGGAGCTCCCTCGCCTCGACTTCGAGCGCCGCTATTTCCCCGTGCGTGAACTCATGCGCGAGAACCTGCTCGCGCGTGGTCCGTGGCCATCGACCGGGGGTGGGACCTGACCTCAGCCGCGACCTCCGGCCGCGACCTCTGACCGCGAGCCCCGGCCGCGAGCCCCTGGACCCCCGGCCGCGAGCCTCCAGATCCCCTGCAGCCATCCGCTCCCGCGCCCATCCGCTCCTGCGCCCTACCTCCGAACCGTCTCCCCCAGCCCGTCCATGACCAGACTGCCGCGCCCCCCGGTGGCCTCCCAGAAATTGAGGAACCCCCGGTAGCGGGGCGGCCCGGCCCGGGCAAAATCCTCCACATCCGCATCCACCCGGTTCCGCTCCGCCGTCCCCAGGGGAGCCGTGGTCACCACGATGTAAGCCCCCCGAAAGCTCCGAGGCGTCCCCGGGTAGGCCGGCTCGCGGGGCCCATGGTCAGCCTCGAGCTCCTCCACCGTGACGGTGCGGATGTCAGCGGCACGGAAGAGCCCCAGCTCCTCGTTCACCCACTCCGCCTCATCGGCCACCTGGAAGGAGGGGACGCTGTCGGCGGGAAGCAGCCCCATCATGTAGAGCTCAAGCGGGGGGTAAGGGGCCCGGGCCTGCCCCATGCCGTTGAGCTGGAAGGTCCTGCTCCCTTCCCCCGGCCCCTGGGCGCGCCAGAACCCCGCGGCTCCCGTCGCCTCCAGCGTACCCGGGGCCCACCCCCCGAGGTAGCCTCCCACCCCGGAAAACCTCCAGTGTCCCTCGGGATCCTCCCAGGGAACCAGCCGCTGCCCCCAGAGGTGGGCCAGCTCATGAAGGGCAAGCCCGCTGTCCAGCCATTGGTGACGTCCCAGCATCAGCGCCCCCATGAGGCGCCCGCCCGATCCGAAGTCCCCGGTCCAGTCGCCGGGAACGAGCCCCAGCCCCTGCGTGTGCTGCCGCGCCCGCGAGGCGAATCCGCCGGGTGACGCCACGGGCGAGTCGTCGGGAAAGGCAAAGACCAGGAAGTCGAAGCTGTCCTCCAGAGAGCGATAGACGAGGGTGGCGAGGGTGTGGAATCGAGGGTGGGTCCAGCGCCCCGCTCGTAGCGCCGTCATCACCGAGTCCGGCACCACCAGGTTGGCGAACCGCCCCCGGGGATCCAGGAGCATGAACGCCTCATCCGACGCCTCGAGAGTGAGAAAGGGTCCGGGGTCCTCGTCGGCTCCGGGACGGGCCGACGCCGCCACCCCCGGCGCGTGGGTCCACCGCCAGCGGTACCGCCAGGCCCGGTCCTGGATCGTCGGACGAACATCCACCAGGCGTCGCACCTCGAAAGGGGCCAGGACGACGGCCAGCTCCCGGGTTCCGCACCCCCCGGACACGTTCTCGCATTCGAACAGGGTGAGGCTCGTGATGGTGACGGGGCGATCCGTGTTGTTCCGCACCAGGAGCTCTGCGCCTCCCGCCCGACCCAGGGATTCGGCAAAGCCCGTCACCAGCTGTCCGGGCGCCGCCGGAGGGCCCCGCGTCGTGCGGCTGTTCGGCCCGTCTCCCCCTTCCGACGGCATCCCCCCGCACCCGAACCCCAGCGCCGCCAGCACCACAGCGAGCACCGGGAGCCCCACCCGGGAACGCTGGCGCGGCGCGGCGCCGGACGGCGCCCGAAGGCGGCAATCCGGAGGGGCCGGAAGGAGACTCACGCTACTCCCGCCACCTCCGTCTTCCGGATCTGGATGCCCCGCCGCGCCAGCCCGTCCAGGTAGGCACCCGGGTCCACAGTCTCGTCCGGCGTGCGGACCCCCCCGGAACGGATCTGCCCCCGGCCCTGCATCACCCCGGTGAGGGCCAGGGAGTAGCCCGTGGCACGCATCATGGCCGTGATCCCCGTGGAGTCGTCGAAGTAGTCCAGGAGGTCATACCGGAGGGCCCGGGACTGCCCGTCCTTCGTGCCCCGAACCTCCACCCGCAGCGCCACAAGGTCCTTCCCCCCGGGCTTCCGGAGCCCCGGGCTGACCCGGTCGATGAAGAACTGCCGCGGCGTGATCTCCGCATCCCCCACCTTCACCGGCTCATCGGAGAGGAGCCCCAGGTCCCGGATCGCCTTCATGATCTGGGCGTGCCCGGGGTAGCGGAGCGTCTTGTACTCCATGGTGCGGAGCTGTCCCCGGTAGCGGTACGGCAGCGTCGAGATCCCCCCTGCCGTGTAGAAGGCCTCCAGCGTCCCAAGAGGCTCGGGAAAGTTCACGTGCTCCATCCCCGTGAGCGCCTCCACCTCCGCCGGCTCCCCCTCGTGCAGCACCAGGCCCGGCGTCGTGTAGTAGTCCAGCACGCCCTCCATGGAGTAGACGATCTGGTAGTTCAGAGGGGGCTCCGGATTCTGCGGCAGCCCGCCCACCCACATGCGCACCGACTCGGTGCTGTCCAGTTCGTCGATCCCGGCCTGGGCCAGGATGTTCACCATCCCCGGCGCCAGCCCGCAGTCCGGGATCACGCTCACCCCGGCCGCCTTGGCCTCCTCGTCCAGCGCCCGCTGCTGCTCGACGATCTCGGTGTTCCCCCCGAGGTCGGCAAAGTTGGCCCCCGCCTCGATGGCCAGCTTCGTCATGGGAAGGTTGAAGTAGTAGGGAAGGGCGCAGACCACCGAGGTCATGCCCGCCATGGCCCGGCGCACCGAGTCCTCGTCGCGGGCGTCGACCCGTTCCACCCGGAGCTTCCCGCTCCCCCCGGCCGAGGCCAGGTAGGGCCGCAGGAAAAGCGCCACCTGTTCGGTCTGGACGTCGCCGATCACTACCTCGGTGACGTCGGGATCCTGGAGCAGGTCATACGCAGCGGCGGAACCCTGGGCTCCCCCTCCCAGCACTAGTACCTTCATCGAATTCCTCGTGGTTGTGACGTTGACACGTGATGTCGCGGCGGGTCCCCGCCTTCAGGACCCACGTTATTGGATTCACTTCTGGATGCAAAGACCCGCACCGGGACGGACGCCCCCGGTCTTCCGGTGCCCGGCCGAGCATGCCACCCGGAGCGGAGGGCGTCAACCTCCGAAGAGGTCCGGCTGGTCCGCCCCGGATGCCGGAGCACCGCCCGCGTCACCGCCGGACTCGCCGCCGGACTCACCACTGCCGGGGCCGTCACTGCCCGGTCCCGGGTCCGTGCGGTCTGGGTCCGTGCGGTCCGGTTCGGGTCCATCGGCCACCTCCAGGTCGCCCCGGCCCTCCCCGGCGTCGGTGGCCCCGTTGGCGTCGGCCGCCCCCTCGGCCCCGGTCACGTCGGTGGCTTCCTCGGCCCCGGTCGCGTCGGTGGCCGCCTCCACCTCCGCCTCCGCCGTACCCTCCGGATCCGGATCCGGAGCCTCGCCCCGGTCCTCGGCCAGGCTTCGGGTCACCTCCACCACCCGGTCCCCGGCGTCCACCTTCACCAGGCGGCTCCCCCGGGTCCGGCGACCCTGGATGGGCACGTCCGTGGCCTCCACCCGGGTGACCACGCCGGCGGCGGAGACGAGGCTCACCTCGTCGCCGTCCACCACCTCGAGGGCGGCCACCACCTGCCCCGCGTCCGCCGAGGCCGGGGAGGCCAGGGTACCCAGCCCCCCGCGCTTCTGGAGCGGGAACTCGTCCAGCGGCGTGCGCTTCCCCCATCCGCGCTCGGTGACGGCCAGGATCCGGGCATCCCGGCGTATGGGGACGATCCCCACCACCCCGTCATCGCCCCGCAGGTCAATGCCCTTCACGCCCTGGGCCGTGCGGCCCATGGTGGAGACCTCCCGCTCGTCGAAGCGGATCGCCCGGCCGGCCCGGGTCAGGAGGAGAAGCTCGGCGCGGCTGTCCGAAAGGATCACGTCCAGGATCCGGTCGCCCTCCCTGACCCCTGCTCCGATGATCCCTCCGGCCCGGGGGTTCGAGAACTCCTTGAGCTCCGTGCGCTTCACGAGCCCGCCCTCGGTGGCAAAGATCAGGACCTTCTGCTCGCCGGAGAGTTCTTCCACCGGCACCAGGGCAACGATCCGGTCCTCGCGGGGGGCCCCCGCCAGGGCGTAGACCGACTGGCCCCGTGAGGCCCGGGAGCCCTCGGGTACATCCAGCACCGAGAGGAAGTGGATCTGACCCCCGGCGGTGCAGGCCAGGATCCACCCCCGGGTGCGGGCCGTGAAGACCCGCTCGAGCCAGTCGTCCTCGTACCCGTCCATGCCGGCGAGCCCCTTCCCCGAAGCCACCCTTCGGCGGTAGAGGTGCACCGGGATCCGCTTCACGAAGCCCTGGTGCGAGACGGTGATGACCACGTCCTCGTCCGCCACCGCGTCCTCCACGGGAGCCTCGTGCTCCTTGGCATCGGGGAGGATCTCGGTGCGGCGCCGGTCGCCGTGGACCTCCACCACCTGCGCCAGTTCCGCCAGCACGACCTCGAGCTGGGCGCCCTCGTCGGCCAGGATCGCGCGGAGGCGCTCGATCTCTACCTCCAGCTCGGCCAGGCGGGCCCGGAGCTGGGCGCTCTCCAGCGAGGTGAGCTTCCCGAGGCGCATGTTGAGGATGGCGTCGGACTGGACGTCGGACAGCCCGAAGCGCTTCTGGAGTCGTCCGGAAGCCTGGGGGCGGTCCTTCGATTCCCGGATGATCCGGACCACCTCGTCGATGTGGTCCAGGGCCACGAGGAGCCCCTCCAGCACGTGCCGCTCGGCCTCGGCCTTCTCCAGGTCGTGGCGAGCCCGTCGGACCACCACCTCCACCCGGTGGTCCCGGTACTTCTCCAGCAGGGTCTTGAGCCCCATCTCCCGGGGCTCCCCGTGGTCCAGCGCCAGCATGATGGCGCCGAAGGTCTGCTGCAGATAGGTCCGCCGGAAGAGGACCGCCAGGGTGGCCGTGGGGTTCGCCCCCCGCTTGAGCTCGATCACGAGGCGGAGTCCGTCCCGGTCCGATTCATCGCGGACATCGGAGACCTCGTCGATCTTCCCCTTCCGGGAGAGGTCCACGATCTGCTCGATGATCTTGGCCTTCGAGACCGCGTAGGGGATCTCGGTGACCACGAGCTGCTCCCTGCCGGCCCGGAGCGCCTCCTTCACCACCCGGGACCGCATGACGATCCGGCCGCGGCCGGTTTCGTACATGTCCTGGATCCCCTTGTCCCCGATGATGAAGCCCCCCGTGGGGAAGTCGGGGCCGCGGATGTGCTCCATGAGCTCCGCCACCGGGCACTCCGGGTTCGCCACCAGGTGCCGGAAGGCGGCGGCCACCTCCCGGAGGTTGTGGGGCGGGATGTTGGTGCTCATCCCCACCGCGATCCCCGACGACCCGTTCACCAGGAGGTTCGGTATCCGCGAGGGGAGGACCGTGGGCTCCAGGAGCCGGCCGTCGAAGTTGGGCGACCAGGCCACCGTGTCCTTTTCCAGGTCGGCCAGCATCTCCTCGGCCACCGGGGCGAGGCGGGCCTCGGTGTAGCGATAGGCCGCCGCGGAGTCGCCGTCGATGGAGCCGAAGTTCCCCTGCCCGTCCACCAGCGGGTACCGAAGCGAGAAGTCCTGCACCATGCGGACCAGGGCATCGTAGACCGCCGAGTCCCCGTGGGGGTGAAACTTCCCCAGCACCTCGCCCACCACCGAGGCGCACTTCTTGTGGGCCCGGTCGGGGCGAAGCCCCAGCTCGTTCATGGCGTGGAGGATCCGGCGGTGCACCGGCTTCAGGCCATCGCGGACATCGGGGAGTGCCCGCTGCACGATGACGCTCATGGAATAGTCGAGGAACGCCTCCCGCATCTCCTCTTCGATGAGACGGGGGAGGACGCGCTCCCTCTTCTGGGCCACCGACATCCGGACTCCTGCTTCGACGGGAAAGGTGTGCCTGCCGGGGAGGATGGACCCCATGGGGCAGCCAGCGATCACCGAATCCGCCCGTCAGGGGCGGACCCGCTCGAAGATGGGTCGGAGGGGGAGTTGGGGGAAGGGAGGCCCCAGGATGGGCCGGAGAACGGCCGGAGGACCGGGCCGCCCCCCCGGAAGGGCGCCGGTCAGAGGTCGTCCAGCGCCTCTTCCAGCTCCTGGGCGAGGGTGGGATGCCCGTGGGCCAGCGCCTGGTCGATCCCGGTGCGGTAGGCCGTCCGGGCTTCGTCCATCCGGCCCAGCCGGGCCAGGGCCGCCCCCAGGCGCCCCCAGGCATTTCCCTCGTCGTCGGTCATGTCGAGGTAGCGGTGAAGTCGCACCACGCCCTCCTCGAGTTCGCCGGCGTTCAGGTACTCCAGGGCCAGACCGAAGTGGAGACGGGGGTCGTCGGGGCGACGGTTCAGCATGCCCTGGAGGGCTTCGATGCGGGATGGAGTCACGGAGATGCGGGGGTCAGGCGAGAAGGTCAGGCGAGAAGTTCAGGCGGAAAGTTCAGGCGAGAAGTTCAGGCGGGATCAGTCGGGAAAGACGAAGGTGTGGCAATCCACCGGGTCAGCGGGGCTGCCGTGCAACACTTCGAAGAGGGCCCGCATCTCCCGGCCCACCGCTTCCAGGCGGTGGAGGACGGAGAGGGCATGGGCGTAGTCGAAGTAGGCGGCAACGGCAGGCTCACCTGCGGGATGGGTGGCCACGATCTGGACGTCCATCACCATGCGAAGATGATCGACGACCACCCGAACCCCTCGCTCCGCGGCATCCTGGTCGGCCAGCGTCAGGAACGCCAGATCGCCAGTCAGCTGGGGGACAAGGGATTCCACCACCGCACGCTTCGCCGGAGGTGCGGCCACGGCTCCCTCGCCGGCAGGCTCCTCGAGCACGCCCCGGGCCCCTTCGCGAAGGGCCTGCACCTCTTCGAAATTGCAGGAGAAAATCATCGGAACCTCCCCCCATCGGGCGCGTCTTTCGCGGAGCGCGATCCCCGGAGAGACGTCCCCCCCGGACCCGGTTCGCACGGTGCCGCGTGCACCCATCCTTGCTTACCTTCGGTGCCCATGAACGTTCCTGCAAGTTCCGGGCGCGGGATCGCACGCGGACGGGGCTCGGGACGGGTGCTCGGGACGGCACCCGGGCTGGGCTCGGGAGAGAGCTCAGGACGGCGCTCGGCCAGGACGCGGGGTTGGGCTGCGGTCAGGGCCCGACGTGGCCGTCCTCCTCCACCACCACCGGGTCGCCTTCATGAATCCAGGACCCCTTCGCCTCCACGCCCGAGGCCGGCGGCAGGAGAGGCACCAGATTCTGTCCGAACCAGACCTTGCCTCCGGCGGCCCGGTAGAGGGCAAGGGTGCGAAGGGGCTCGACCCCGCGCAGGCCGGTTGCCGGATCCACCGTGGTCACGGTGCATCGAGCACATCGCTTGACTCCCGCCAGGCCGAGTTCCCCCACCCGGATCCGCCGCCACCCGTCCTCGGCATGGGGCGCACAGACACCCTCCACTACCACATTGGGCCGGAAGCGGTGCATGGGAACCGGCTCCGCCAGCCGCCGGTTCAGCTCGTCCAGGGAGGCCTGGGTCACGAGCAGGATCGGGTACCCGTCGGCGAAGCTCACCTGGCCGCCCGGGGCGAACGCCCCGTCGGTGGGGCGTACCGCGTGGTCGGGCTGGTAGACCATCCGCACCGGCGTCTCCAGGTAGTCCGACATCCAGGCATCGGCCTCCGGCGAGGGCGCGAGGGCATCCACCGGGTCGTCCCAGATGGTGACCCGGACCGGAGCACCTTCCCGGGGCTCCGCGGAAATCTCCACGGCGGACCCGTCCGGCGCCGAGAGGCGCAGGCAGGGCGACGCGGCCCCTCCCCCGCCCGTGAAGGCGGTCACCACCCGGGCCATGGCGGGGTGGGAGCGCTGCGACAGGAAGGTCCCCTCCGCATCCACGACCATCCACCGCCGGTCCCCTTCGAGCCCCAGGGGATCCACCCTGCGGGAGGCGACGCGGATGCCCCGGAGGCCCTTGACCGGGTAGACCGTCAGCGCGCTCACACGAAGGGAGGCCGGCGGCGGCGGGGGCAGCGTGCCCGTGTCGGTGCCCGTGCTGGTGTCCATGCTCGTGCCCATGTTCGTGTTCGTGTCCGTGTTCATGGACGAGGTCCGCCCTGCCGTCAGGCCTCGGCGGGTCCGCCGGGGGCAAAGAAGAGGGGGACGCCCTCGGGTCCGGCAGGCGGCGTCCCGTCGGGGCGGGGACCTCCTCCCCCTCCGGAAAGGATCAGGGGAAGGGTCACGAGGCGGGTTCCGTCCACCGAAACCTCGAACCGGTAGGTCCCGGGTTCGGGAAAGACCAGCCCGTCCAGGTTGAGGACCTGGGGGATGCGGCTGATGGCATCTCCGCTGGCGGGCCCCACCTGGATCCGGCCGTCGAGGCGCACCTGTTCCTCGCCTCCCGGAGACAGAAGACGGATCAGCGCCGACCGTTCGCCCTCGTCGGCGGCCCGGGTCTCGAGGCGAAGGACCAGGCAGAGCCGGCCGTGACGCGCGGGAAACTCGGCCGCATGGATCCGGTCGAAGATGCCCAGCACGTTCAGCTTGCCGGCGGGGTCGACGGTGGCGGCGTCGCAGAGAAGGGCGAGGTCGATGGTCATGGAGTCGGGGGGCCGGAAGGTCGGTCGGATTCGCGGTCGAGAAGCCAGGGGCCCAGGACGAGCCCCAGGATCAGGTCCACCAGGGCATGGGCCACCATGGCGGGGAAGAGGCTCCCGGTCAGGAGGACGGAGGCCCCCAGAAGAGAACCGAGAAGGGCCGTCCGCACCACCCCGACGGGTCCCTGGTAGGCATGCAGGAATCCGAAGGCGAGGGCGGCGAGCCCCATGGAGGCCCAGGGGTCCAGCCCGGCCATCACGAGAGCGGCCGGAACGTACCCCCGGTAGGCCATTTCCTCTCCCCACCCGGCGGCCAGGGAGAGTCCGCCGAAGAGATGCCGCTCCTCGGGCGTCCGGGGGAGGAGAACGTCCAGCATCCCGTCGTCCAGGGTGCCCCGGTCCGACCGCTTCCAGGCCCGGGCCTCCAGCGGACGGAAGACCACGCTCAGGAGCACGGCGCCCACGGTGAGGCTGGCCGACCATCCGAGGAACGACGCCGTGGGCATGGCCGCGATCCCCACGGCCTCGACCCCCGGGCCCAGGGTGGCGAGCCCCAGGGCCATGGCCCCCATGATCAGAATCGTCAGTCCCGAGCTCACGTAGGCCGACGTCCGCTCGATGGGGACGAGATGGAGCAGGGGCGTCTGGGCGAGGGCCAGGGTGGGGAAGATCACGAGGAAAACAGGGAGGGCGATCACTTCCCAGAAGGAGAGCGCCGTGCCGAAGCCCAGCGCCAGCGTGGCCGCCAGGGCCAGGGCGGCCCCCCAGCGAAGGCGGAGGCCCACGGCCCGGGCCAGCGCCTCGGTCTCGGGTCCCGGCGTCGGGTTCACGGGGCGGGGTTCACGGAGCGGGGCTCACGGGGTGGAGGCCGCGCGGACCACGGCCTCGGCGGCCGAGATCACGTCCTCGATGTCGGTGGCCCGGAGCTGCGGGTTCAGCAGGCAGAGGCGGAGTGCATGGCGGCCCCGGATCCGGGTGGAGGTGAGAAAGGCGGTGCCGTCGCGGGTCAGCGCCTCCTGGATCCGGCGGTGGAGGGGCTCCGGGTCACCGGACACCCGGGCCGCCCACACCACGATCCCCAGCGAGGCGGGGGTGACCACCTCGAGTTCGGCCGAGGCCCGGAGGCGGGTTTCGGCCTGCCTCGTCAGCTCCATCGCCGCGCCAATGGCCTCCCGAAAGGCCCCGAGCCCGAAGCTTCGCACCGACATCCAGACCTTGAGGGCCCGGAAGGAGCGGGTGAGCTGCAGCCCCCGCTCGCTGAAGTTCACCTCCTCGTCGCCCCGAAGGGTGTCCTGGAGGTACTCGGGGGTGACGCGAAAGGCGCGAACGAGAAGTCGCGGGTCCCGA
>Ga0114946_10003065_pt1 | contig 11389 bp, 10 predicted proteins | sample WalLakDeSediment_FD_88676 | JGI IMG/M metagenome (GOLD analysis project Ga0114946, IMG submission 88676) | Lake sediment microbial communities from Walker lake, Nevada to study Microbial Dark Matter (Phase II) - Walker Lake 11/02/13 Deep Sediment | ecosystem: Environmental > Aquatic >...
ATTGATCGAAACCTAATGGAATATATCTTTCATCTTTTGCAGTCCTGTCTCGGCTACCACCAGGGCATCCTGCTCCCAATAGGTGCGGTTGAACAGTTCGAGCGACAGGATCTTTAGTCCGCCCATGGCGGCGAGGTCGTTAAAGATCTGTTGCACAGGCGCCTCCCCGTCGCCCGGAAATACCCGGTCGGCATCGGTTTGCTCTTCGCGCGGGATGTTGCCGGGGTAATCGTTGATGTGGAAAACCTCTACCAGGCTTCCACTGAGCATTTTCAGAGATTCAAAACCAGACCCGCCCCTGAACATGTGGTAGATATCAGGCAGGATTTTCACATCCGGGTCGTTGGCAACTGCAGCGATCATCAGTGTTTGCCCAATGTGGTAGAGCATCCTCGAAGCGCCCCAGAACTCAAGCTGTGGCATCACACCGGTCTGGCGCCCCAGTTCAATCAGTTGCCTGTATCGCTCTCCGGCCAAAAACAGGTCGAGTTCTGGCTTTTCAAAGCTACCGGCAGCTGGTGCGGCAATACGGGTACAGCCGATGGCCGCCATCATCTCCATTTCCTGCTTCATCTGCTTAAACGCGGCCACTGCCACTTCATCATTGTCGGCAAGCCAGGGTGCAAACCCGATGGCGTTGTAAACCTCCAGGCCATTGTCACGGATAAACTCGTGGAGCGATTGCAGTGAATTTCCTTCGTCAAGGAAGGCCTGAACATCGCGCACCCACAACTCCAGTCCGTCGTAGCCGGCCCTTGCCGCTATTTCGATGTTCTTCCTCAATCCCAGTTGTTGCCCCATGATGGTGCTTGTATTGAGACAATAACGAAAATCCGTTTTGGCCGGTTCCTGACCAGCACGTTTGTGTGCTGTGGAGCAGCCCAGATGGGGCATCGCCATGGCGGCGGCTGCCACCGACATAAGCTGTATACTTTCGCGTCTGTTCATGGTCTGATGAATTGGCTTTGTTTTCAATATGCATTCATGATTTTGTCTATCTTCCGCAATATTACAACATTTTTTTTTATGCGACAATATGTATTTTATACACATGTAGTATTATCCGGATTCCATGTACGTGAGCGAAATAGGGCAATATCCGTCTGGGAGTTATCCCAAAACAAAAATCACCAAGACCAGTAAGAAAGGCGGCTATATTAATATGCTTAAAGCTTGTTCAATTTACCATAGCGCACATTGCCCTCTGGCGTTGTCACCTTTAAAATATACAGGCCCGGCTGAAGGCCCGACATAGATTGGTTTTGGTAAAAAAATAAAATGAACTGTCAGGTATTAGTAAAAATATTCACAAAACATACTAATTAAATGTGTTGTGTATATCATATATATTTGTCTTTACAATAATAATTATTTTATAATTATAAGAAACATTATTGCTGTTTTTTTTCCGCGTTATTAAATATTTACATTAATATTGCAGGAAACAAAATCGTATTTGTGTTAATTTTACATTATTATCAACCATTAACCTGGGAATAATCCATCAGTATTGTTAGAGAAATTATTTCATTTTAAATATTTTTGTATCATCATTTCATAGAAAAATCAATTGGCTATGGAAACTGTGAAGAGGAAACCACAGGTAAAGGCAAAAGAAAAACCCGGACAGGATATCAACTACCATATGACCATCGACTGTGTCATTTATGGGTATGATTCAAAAACCCTGAAAATAGTTCTTCTTGAGCGGGTATTGCTTGGAAAGGATGGAAAAGATATGCTTATCAACGACCTGAAGTTACCCGGGAATCATTTATACAATCATGAGGATTTTGACGCAGGTGCCAAAAGGATCGTCAATGACCTTACCGGGCTGAACAACATTGAACTGCATCAATTTAAGGCTTTCGGATCTCCCCACAGGATTTCTAAAAGAAAGGACCTGCTCTGGTTTCAGCACATCAACTATCCGGTTACCAGGGTATTCACCATTGCCTATTATTCTCTGTTAAGGCCTCATCAGATCCATTTACCGCTAAACAGAATCGAGCATGCCCGCTGGTATCCACTTTACAAAGTAAAGAATCTTGCCTATGACCACCAGCAAATCATTGAAGAATCACTCGAAGCCCTGAGGACGAAAATCAAACTGCAGCCCGATCTGATATTCAACCTGCTTCCTGCCAAATTCAGCATGAGCCAGCTTCTGGGTTTGTATGAGGAGATTTACAAAATCAAACTTGACCGGAGGAATTTTTACAAGAAGATCAACTCATTGGATTATATTGTCCAGCTAAACGAAAAACAGCAGGATGTCTCGCATAAACCAGGGTGGTTGTATATGTTCAGCAGCGATCTGTATGAACAATCCATGCGGGCAGTCAACATCATCTGATATACTGTGATACTCCCCGCAAAGCATAACATAACATAACATAAGATTGCTGCCAACACACATTATAAGGTTGCTGCCAACATACATTATAAGATTGCTGCCAACAACCATTGCACCAATAATTGCATCACAAAAATGATTCCCTTCATAAAGAACATATCGGCGCCCCAGCTTTACGGCTCAGGGTTGGCGGCAATTTTAATCAGTCTTATTTTATATTGGTTTAGCAGGCATGATATTTGGTTGTATTTTTGTTTTGGGATTGTTATTCTGCTTATGTTGTGGCCGGCTCCTTTTCGCTATTTTGCCATTTTTTGGCTGGCTTTTGGTGAGTTGTTGGGATTTTTTGTCAGCCGGTTAATATTAAGTGCCATATATATACTGGTGGTGATTCCTGTCAGTCTTTTTGTGGGAAGGAAAATCAGGAAAAGTATGCAATTATCATGTTTTAAAAGCAATAAACCTTCCGCATTTAAGGTACGAGAGCACCAATTTACCCCGAATGATTTCGAAAAACCATTTTGATTGACAGCAGGAATCATGGTCGGCTTTTTAAAAAGTAAATATATCCCACAATAAATATAAAGTTTATAACTTACACCATCTAATCAAGTCTCTAATCAACCCAACACCAGCCACAGGCAACAAAACCATTATAAGACCATGGAACTTCTCAAAGATCTTTTTGATTTTCTCAAGACCAGAAAAAAGTTCTGGCTGATCCCATTGTTAATCATCTTATTGTTTTTCAGCTTTTTAATTATTTTATCGAGTGGCTCTGCCATCGCTCCCTTTATTTATACGCTTTTCTAGATAATATTTTCAACAGAAGAGCAGGCTATTATTTTTCATTAAATAACAATCCATTTAAAGAACCCGGAATGCCTGATATTATCATCGGAATTTCTGCTTTTTACCATGACAGTGCAGCTTGTATCATTCAGGATGGAAGGATTATCGCTGCAGCCCAGGAGGAGCGTTTTACCAGGAAAAAGCACGACAGTTCTTTTCCCTCCAATGCCTTGTCATATATTTTATCAGAGCTGGATGCGGATGTTTCCTGCATATCCCATATTGCCTTTTATGATAAACCCCTGTTGAAGTTTGAACGTTTGCTTGAGACCTACCACGCTTTTGCACCAAGTGGGCTAAGAAGCTTTTTTCAGGCCATACCGGTCTGGTTGCGTGAAAAAATGATGATCAGGCAAAACATTCGCAATGAACTTCGCACGCATGGGCTGGAACGGGTGCAGATCCTGTTTCCGGAGCATCATCTGTCGCATGCCGCCAGTGCATTTTTCCCCTCTCCTTTCCAGGAAGCTGCCATCCTGACCGTTGATGGTGTCGGGGAATGGTCAACCGCCACCATTGGCCGCGGAGCCGGCAATCAGATCGAAATATTGCGGGAGATGCATTTCCCGCATTCCCTCGGGCTGTTGTATTCTGCCTTTACCTATTATTGCGGGTTTCGGGTGAACAGCGGTGAATACAAGCTGATGGGCCTGGCTCCTTACGGTCAGCCGGATTCAGAGGAGGTCAGCAGGTTCAGGGAGCTGATCACCAGTCATCTGATAGACATAAGGCCCGACGGGTCTTTCCTGCTGAACCTGCGTTATTTCAGTTATGCCACCGGTTTGCGCATGACCCACAACAAGCGGTGGGCAAAATTATTTGGCATCCCACCCAGAAAGCCAGAGAGTGCCATAGAACAATCATACTGCAACATGGCGCTGGCCATCCAGCAGGTTACAGAAGAGATCATGCTAAAACTGGCTGCCACCGCAAAAGACCTGACTGGCTCCGATCATTTGGTAATGGCTGGTGGCGTGGCACTGAACAGCGTCGCCAACGGGAAGATAGAGCGTAGCGGAATATTCGACAGGATCTGGATTCAACCTGCCTCCGGCGATGCGGGCGGTTCGCTGGGAGCTGCCCTGGCAACATGGCATATCTATCTTCAGCAGGAAAGAAAGACAGATCCAGCCAGCGACCGGATGCAGGGCGCCTTTCTGGGTCCCGCATTCACGCAGCGGGATATCATGAAAGTGGTCACAAAATACGGGGCAGCCTGCGAGGTCATCAATGAACCGGACAGTTTGTACGAGAAAGTTGCCAGCCACATCGCTGAAGGAAAGATCGCCGGTTGGTTCCAGGGCAGGATGGAGTTCGGGCCAAGGGCACTGGGAAACCGCAGCATACTCGCCGATGCCCGCAACAAAGACATGCAAAAACGGCTGAACCTGCAGATCAAGTTCAGGGAAGGATTCAGACCCTTTGCCCCTGCTGTGCTGGCCGAACATACCTTCGATTATTTCGACACACCCGGCCACTCCCCTTATATGTTGATTGTTTGCCCGGTAACAGAGAACCGGAGACATGAATGGCCGGAAAACTACCAGGATTGGCAACTGCTCGACAAACTTTACCATGAAAGATCGGATATACCTGCTGTGACCCATATTGATTACTCGGCCAGGATACAGACCGTTCATAGCGATACCAATCCAAAATTTCACGGATTGATAAAGAAGTTTGGAGAACTGACAGGTTACCCCATACTCATCAATACCAGCTTCAATGTTCGTGGAGAACCCATCGTTTGCAGGCCCGAAGAGGCCTTCATCTGTTTTATGCGAACCGACATGGATATCCTGGTAATGGACAACTTCATCCTTGAGAAGGAAAAACAGGTGCATGTCGGGGAGCTTCCAAAGTTAGATTTTCTGGCCACATTGGATTAACTCAATTTGTAATTACCAGCGGTATGAAAAAACATCAATTTGTCACATTCCTTGTTATTCTGTTTCTTTTTTGCGGGAAAGGACTGCAAGCACAGCCAGAAATCATTCCGCTTCCGATTGGCTCGGAGGCCCCTGATTTTAATCTTCGTGGGATAGATGGGAAATATTACACCCTGGCTGACTTTTCCGGCTACAAAGTGCTTGCCGTCGTTTTCTGGGCCAATCACTGCCCTACGGCGCAGGCTTATGAAGACCGGCTGATTGAGATGGCAGACAAATACCGGCCCAAAGGCGTGGGTTTTGTGGCTATATCTCCGAACAGCCCTGACGCAGTCAGCCTTGCTGAGCTCGGTTATTCAGATGTGGGCGACGATTTCGACGACATGGTGATCCGTGCGCGTGACAAGGGCTATAACTTCCCATACCTGTTCGATGGTGACGACCACAAGGGCTCCATCCCTTACGGGCCCGTGGCCACCCCGCACATATTCATCTTCGATACCGAACGCCGGCTTCACTACAGGGGCCGTATCGACGACACAGAAAACCCTTATGTTACCCCGAACACGTCGGATGCCATTGACGCCATCGAGGCGTTACTGGCAGGTCAAGAGGTCGACGTGCAGGAAACCCGCTCCTTCGGCTGTTCCATCAAGTGGAAATGGGCCGATCAGTGGAAACGGAACCTGGAAAGCCAATGGGCAGAAGCGCCTGTGAGCCTGGAACTGATCGACCTTAAAGGCGCTGCCGGGCTCGTTCGCAACGATGGGAACAAGTTCAGGCTGATCAACATCTGGGCTACCTGGTGTGGCCCCTGCGTAATTGAATTTCCGGAGCTGGTGACCATCGACAGGATGTACCGCGGACGACAATTCGAGTTTGTCTCCCTGAGTGTTGACAACCCTTCGCGCAAGGAACAAGCCCTTACCTTTTTGAAAGAACAGCAAGCCGCGAACAAAAACTATCTGTACAACTCAACCGACAGGTATGCCCTGATGGATGTGGTTGATGACCTGTGGATGGGACCCATACCCCATACGCTGCTCATCGCCCCCGGAGGCGAGGTGGTGAAGCGCTACGCAGGCATGATCGATCCGCTCACCGTAAGAAGAGACATCGTTGAATACCTGGGGCGCTATTTTGCCGACGATGACAGATAATTTGATGGATGACAAAAAAACACCATGCCATGCTCCTTAAAATCATCAATGTCATTGCCTTTGCCCTGATGGTATTTATGAATTATCTGGCAAATGCCCTGCCGCTGAACGGAAAAACAACAGGCCAGCTTTCCGCACAATACCCCAATCTGTTTGTGCCCGCCGGGATCACCTTTTCCATATGGGGTGTGATCTATACCATGTTGCTTATATATAGCATTCTACAATTCAGCAGCCAACAAAAAGGGATCGTAAACGCAATCGGCTGGGCCTTTGCTTTTAGCTGTCTGATCAATATCATGTGGATATTTGCCTGGCATTATGAAAAACTGATCATGTCGGTATTGGTGATGATAGGGCTGTTGATTACCCTGATCATGATCAATAAGATTCTCCAGGGCACCTCCGCCGGATTTTCAAAGGCTGTTTTCGGCATCTACCTGGGATGGATCTGCATTGCCACCATTGCCAATATCACTGCGTTATTTGTACACATTAACTGGAGTGGCTGGGGGATCAGCCCGCAGGGATGGACCATGATCATGGTCGCTGCCGGAACGGTCATTGCCTTGTTAGCCATTTTGCGGTTCAACAATCCATTTATCGGTCTGGCAATCATCTGGGCGCTGGCAGGCATTGTGATCAAAAGACAGTCCGACTACATGTCAATAGCAGTTGCAGCCATCATTGGTATTGTTTTGGTTGCAATCGTTTCGCTGATTCAAAGCTACCATTTATTCTCCAGGAGTTCCTGACAGGGCTCAACACTTATTCATGATCAACAATCTGAAAAGAAAAAGCCGGCCACCCCTTGAAGGTTGAGCCGGCTTCCCTCATGCGAAAGGGTAATAATATAAGGATCTATCTTTTCGAAAGCACCTCCATTTCATACTGCTGTATCTCTGAGATATAGTCGGTACCAACCGGCACCTCCTTCGTGTGGCAGTAATAATCCCAAACAGCGCCAAAGGGCATTGACTTGGCTTCTTCCAGCAAAGCCAGGCGCTCGAAATACTGCCCGTTAACATCATATTCCCGCAGTTTTTCCGTGGGATTGAGCAGTGCCAACAGGATGGCCTTCTGTGCCGCCCTCACGCCGGTAACATAAGCCCCGATGCGGTTAATGCTTGCGTCGAAGAAGTCCAGTCCGATGTTCACCTTGTCGAGCTTACCGGCCCAAACAATCTCCTCAAACAAAGCACGCACCTCATCGCTGAGGGTGACCACATGGTCTGAGTCCCAACGTATGGGGCGTGTAACATGAAACAACAGTTCCGGGATGAACTGAAACACAGCCGATACTTTGTCAGAGACCTGTTCGGTGGGATGGAAATGCCCGATGTCAAGGCAAAGCATCATGTTGTTGGCCACCGCATAGCCAAGATAAAACTCATGAGAGCCAACGGTATAGGCTTCCACGCCAATACCAAACAGCTTGGCTTCCACGGCATCGGCCATCAATGACGGATCCTGCCTGACAGCCAGAATTTTGTCGAGCGAATCCTTCAAATGTGCACGGTGCTGATACCTGTTCACCGTGAGATCTTTTGATCCGTCAGGAATCCAGATGTTGTGCACACACCTGTTGTTCAGCTCACGTCCCATATAGGCAGCAATATCACGGCAGCGCTGCACGTGCTCTATCCAGAATTCACGTATCGCCGGGTCATTGTCCGAAAGTGTATATCCGGAATCAGCTTTGGCATGAGAGAATAATGTGCAATTGAAGTCCAGCCCAATACCCTGTTTTTTTGCCCAGTCCACCCAACTTTCAAATTGTTTCGAACTGATTTGGTCCCTGTCGGCCCTTCCCTCTCTGAAATCACCATAAATTGCATGAAGGCTTAGCCTTTGTTTACCGGGGAGAAGCGACATCACCTTTTCATAATCCTGCCTGGCCTGTTCAATGGTAGTTGCCTTTCCGGGATAGTTACCAGTAGCCTGAATGCCGCCAGACAGCCCCGCTTCGGGATTTTCGAAACCACCCACATCATCGGCCTGCCAGCAATGCATGCTGATGGAGGTGGTGTCTAATTGCGTTAATACAGCTTCAGTGTCAACACCCATTGCAGCATAACGATCTTTCGCCAGCTGATAGGCTTTTTCAATGTTTCCGGTATGTATCATATTAAATTTTTTTAAAATGTTATATGTTTGATTGATTTGATATTTTTAATGGGATGCTTCAGCAATTGTTCATTCTTTTCTACTGCGTCTGGTGAGGCGTGTACATTGCGGTCATTGAGACGCGATAAATCGTTTTTCCGGGAATTAAAGTCCGACTATGAAGGTGGATAGAATAAGCACGATGATACCAACCACCAGCACCACGATGGTTTTTCTTCCTGTTCCCCTCCATTCCTTCAGGAAGATACCCCAGATGTTGCTGAACGCGATATTCAGGGCCATGAGGATGCTCCATGCAAAGGCGATCATTTCCGGGGGGAGCTGGCTCCTTCCCATCCCATAAAAATGAAACTGAAGGAACCAGAGCGTACCTGCCAGAAATGTAAAGAAGAGATTGCCGAGAAGTACATTTCTGTTAACGCCCAGGTAATCTTTGTATGTCTTGTTTTTGATGTTCAGAAAACCACAGTACAGCAGGTTGGTCAGGAAGCCGCCAAGCAGGATAAAGATCAGCGAAGGGTTGCTGGCAAACAGCGGATTCACCCCTTTGGCCAGCGCCACCTCTTCGATGGGTCCGGCCGCTCCGAATCCGTAGCTCATGCCGGCGCTCATCACCCCGGCCAGCACCGCGATGATGATTCCTTTTTTTAGTGCAAATTCCTTGATGGCTTTTCGTTTTTCTTCTTCAGTAAGCTGCTGGTTTTTAAGAGCTCCTGCATAGCCGATGATGGCGATACCGGCAATGGTGACGGCGACACCGATCAGGGTCAGGATGCCTGCCTGTGACGAAAAGAGGTTATCGCCGGCCACAATCGGCGGAATGAGGGTGCCAAAAGCGGCGCAAAAGCCCAGCGCCACGCTTTGCCCGAGTGCAACACCAAGATAACGGATACTCAACCCAAAGGTAAGTCCTCCGACGCCCCACATGGCGCCAAACAGCATGGCAAGCCATTTGGCCGACGAAGGGGCCTCCGACAGGATGGGGATTAACTGTCCGGATGGAACGGTAAGCAAAGCAAAAACCCAGGGCATGATCAGCCAGGCCGTGAAACCGTGACTAATCCAGTACGATTCCCATGCCCAATCTTTTACCTTCTTAAATGGAACATAAAAACTTGCCGCACCAATACTGCCAATGGCAATCAGCAAAACACCGAGAAAAGGATTCATCTTTTTCTGTTTTTGTTTACAATACGTTTAAACATTTCTTATCACGATACAAATATTTAGCTTTATGAATTAAAATGCAATACACAAAATGCCCTATTATTTATACATTTTGATATTATTTCTGCTATTATGGTTGTTTTATTTGGCAAAACAATGCCTGAAACAAGCCTGTTATTAAACGGAAATCACTAATTTTACCCATACTTCCGCATTTTCCGGGAAATTGGGAAACAAGGCATGAACGACTTCTTTAAATATTTAACCTCGGGCAGAGAAGACGAGGAAAGGGGCATTAAATGCAATGTTGTTGGCAAGGCAAGGACTGCTGCAAATGCTGAATATCCGGATCCGAAACACCCCACAGGTTATTACTTCAACTGGGAAAATGGACGTATACTGTCTGAATACCAGATACTTTACATAACTGAGGGCAAGGGGATACTGGAAACAACAGACAGCCTTTACCACATTGAAGGGGGAACGGTTTTCTTTAACAAGCCCGGGGTATGGCATCGGTATAAACCTTTGCAAAAAACAGGATGGACAGAACTATACATTGGTCTTGAAGGGGCCATTGTAGACACGCTTTTTGCGAATAATCAGCTTCATTTCGATGATCCGGTCATCTGTTGCGGTCATCAGGAGGGTATTCTCGATTATTACTACCGGATATTTCAATTGGCCAGTGATGAGAAGCCCGGATTTCAATTCATCATTTCCGGTCTTGCCATTGCTTTATTGGGTGAGATAATGTCGCACCTGAAGAAAAAAGGATTCAACGATTCTGCAACTGAAGCCGCCATTGAAAGATCAAAATTTTTCATCCGTGAAAACCTGGAAAGCAAAATAGATTTTAAGGAGCTGGCTGCCAGTCTGAACCTCAGCTATTCTTACTTCAGAACCATGTTTAAGCAGCATGCCGGCATTTCCCCGGGGCAATACCATCTTCAGCTGCGACTCATCAGGGCAAAGGAGCTGCTGTTAACAACAAAAATGCCGGTCAAACAGATTGCATTTGAAACGGGGTTTGACTCTGCTTATTACTTCAGTCGCATGTTTAAGGAGAAAATAAAAGCTACCCCCACTGAAATCCGTGAAAACCTGAAAAGCGAATACTCCCAGAAATAGTTTTGCCCCGGTTTATTATCCTCTTTGAACAATCACTGAGGTTTTTCGGCAATGACATGGTTTTCCATGGTCTGGAAGAAATCGTTGATGATCGCATAAATACCGAACCATTCCCAGATGGTGATCTTTCTTGGGTTATCAGGCCTCTCCACCCATTGGCCCTCCATGAATATGGGAGCGGGGTGTACATAACTCTCAGCCCAGTCCGGGTTTTTAACAATGGCTACAGCGGCCTGGTCAAACAGGGCCCTTGACGGGGGATTTCCCCACATTCCATATTTCCGGAAAAGATCTGCAGAATAGTCACCCCAGTTGTAAAACTCTCCTCCATGCCGGCCAATTACAGGCTCGCCAATTTGTGGTCCTTTACCGGGCATGCGATGCAGGATCTGTGCCTGTGTTACCTTTACGGCATCGGTTCCTGACGGATCGCCATACCTGACGGTCACCATTTCAAAAGGCACATCCACGTCCAGAATAAAATTCATAGATGGGATGTCCCAGTCCTGGTTGTGCTCACCTGGTCTGGGATAATTCGAGCCCAGCCAAACGATCCTTACCCTTTCTGCAATGCGGGGTTCCTTCAACAGGGCCAGTGCAATATTGGTCAGCTTGCCCACAGGCAGCAGGATGAGCTCCTGACCACGGTCGCGCATGGCTTGTTCAATGATGAAATCCACCGCTTCATGTCCGTCAAAGTCAGGTTG
>Ga0114946_10003066_pt1 | contig 11388 bp, 11 predicted proteins | sample WalLakDeSediment_FD_88676 | JGI IMG/M metagenome (GOLD analysis project Ga0114946, IMG submission 88676) | Lake sediment microbial communities from Walker lake, Nevada to study Microbial Dark Matter (Phase II) - Walker Lake 11/02/13 Deep Sediment | ecosystem: Environmental > Aquatic >...
AAAAACGGCCGAAGTTCGTTGTTTGTCAGGCAAAAATCGCCGCTGGCCAAACCACCGGCGCCAAGGACGAGCTGGCCGCCACCTTCCGCCAGAGTTTAATCTGCCCAACCAAAACGCACAAGTTGTTGAACAAGCCTGAAACCCTGGCTTAACCCGGCCATGGGTCGTAGCCTCAGCTTCAGCCCTCTTGCCGCAGGGCCTGAATTATTTCCTGATCGAGGCGCTTGCTAAGCTTAAGATGAACGGAAAAAATGTTTTCCAGCAACTGGAGCGGTTGGACCGCCAGAACAAGCCCGTCAAAACACCTTGGCTGCCGGCCGCCGGCGGGAAATGTCACCCGCAGATTGCGGCCCAGCAGCAGCCGGGCATTTTCCCGTTTGGCAATATGGACCACCAGGGCTATACCTTCCCGGGAAATGTCGACCAATTCCACTTGGAATCCCCGGCCAGCAACTTTTCCCGCCTGGTCGCTGATCTGGGCCATCACCTTGCGGGCCAGGGGGAAACGCCGAGATCCCCGACGTTCCAAGCCTTTTTTTCTGATTACCTCATCGATGTCGTTGAACCTTTGGCAATAGTCCCTGATTTTTGCTTCCAGGCCGGGATGCCTTTCTTCCCAGTCGGCAAGTTTCTGCTTGTGAAGTACGGCAATATTGACCGGAGTCAGGGCAGTCAGGCTGACGGTCCAGAATGAAGGGGTAAAAAAATTTTCTCCGGCCATTTGGCCCAGGCTAAGAGATTTTATATAAATTTCCCACTGTTCCTTGAGGTAGGAAACCTTGATTCTGCCTTGGTTGATAAAATAGAGCTCGCTGTTGGCCGCGCCCTGGCTGACGATGGTCTGCTCGGCACAATAATCCCGCTTCTCCATCCCATGATAGATGGTGTTGAATTCCTCCTGGGTCAGAAATTCAAGCAGGTTGGTCCAGGCTTGCAGTTGACCCTGCTCAATCCCGGCGGTTTTTTCCTGTTCGATGATTTCGCCGGAATGGACGATCTCGGTCAGGGCCAGGGGATCGATGTCGTAGAGCAGTTTCCGCAGCCGTTCGGCGTTGGCGAAATCCTTGGCCTCGGCCCGTTCAACAATGAGGTCAAAAAGCGCCTGTAACGCTTCCTCCTTGCGCCCGACGGCAGCCAAGCGCAAGGAGGCCGCCTCCCGGTCGGCCAAACATGCCCTGTTCTGGCTAGTATCATTCATGGCTGGCCCTGTTTTTGTTAAATTTTGTTGCCCGGCCCCGGCACAGAGTGCTTACCGAGGAACATCAATTCCCTCTCCTGTCGCCAACCAAGACCGCCTTCATGGTTTGAGTCTGCCGGCAAGAATCTTGAGGCAATGCCGCCCTCGCCCGGTCCCTGCCCCTGTGGATCATACCATGTGGCCGCCGAGCGGACTGCTCATGCCAGCCGGGACAATGTACTCCGGCAAGCTTTGCCGGCAAGCTTTTTCCCATCCCATCACCGCTGATCACGACGCCGGCCATCGGTCGCCTGGACAAGGGGGAGTTCCTGCCAATTGGTGGTATAGGAGGGGGATTTGTGCACCTGTTTATGGTGCCAGGGCTTGCTCAACCCGGCCGAGGCATACTGGAGGGTGTCCCGGCCCCAGATCCGATTGATCCGGTCCAGGGCCTGCTGGAGGTTGCCGCGGTTGCGGCCGGGAGGGACGAAAAGATTGGCCTGGTGGACCCGGGCGGGGATCAGGTCGGTCAGGATCACCCCCACCTTCTGGTAGGCATAGCCCGGTCGAAAAAGCTCCTTGAGGCAGCGGACCGCCTGGGCGATCAGCACCGAGGTGTCGGCGGTGGGGCCGGCCAGGATCAGGGTCCGGCCGGCGGCGTACTGGGGCTGATCGGCCCGGAAGCGGTCGGTGGTCAGATACAAGGTCAGGCAAACGGCCTGGAGCCGTTGTTGGCGGAGCTTTTCGGCCGCCCGGGAGACATAGGAAGCAGTGGCTTACTGCATCTCGGCCAAGGTGCTTACCGGAGTGCCGAAGGAGCGGGAACAGGCCAGGGAGCGCGACGGCGGCGGGGTTTGCTCCAGGCTGAAAGAGGGGTTACCCCGCAGTTCATTGCTGGTGCGCACCCCGGTGACGCTCAGATTGCGCCGGACCCAGGCTTCGTCGGCCCGGCTCAGATCAAAAGCGGTCCGGATGCCCCGGCCAGCCAGTTCCCGGCTCGAGCGCGGCCCGATTCCCCAGACTTCCCCGACGGCAATCCCCTTGAGGACGGCAGCGATATCGCCATCCGGCAACAGGGCAAAGACTCCATCGTGCTCAAGGTTTGTCTTGGCCAGGCGGTTGGCGATCTTGGCCAGGGTCTTGGTGGCGCCAAAGCCGATGGAAACCGGGATCCCGGTGTATTGACCGATGATCTGGCGGATCCGCTCCCCGAGCCGGCGCAGGGTATCCTCGGCGGCGCCGGGCAGGCGAAAGAATGCCTCATCGATGGAATAAACCTCTACCTCGGGCTCAAGGGCTCCCAGCACCTCCATCACCCGGCGGGACATGTCGCCGTAAAGGGCGTAATTGGAGGAAAAAATCCGGACCCGGTGGCATTCGAGCAGGGCTTTGCAACGAAAATAGGGTTCCCCCATGCCGATGCCCAGGGCCTTGGCCTCGTTGGAGCGGGCGATCACGCAGCCGTCGTTGTTGGAGAGGACCACCACCGGCTGGCCTGCCAGCCCGGGATTGAAAACCCGTTCGCAGGAGACATAGAAGTTGTTGCAGTCCAGCAGGGCAAAGATCGATGGCATCAGTTCCCCGCCTTGGGCTTCATTTTTTTAAGTTCGACCACCAGGGCGGGAATCGTCTCGCCGGCCGGACCCTCAAGAAAAATATCGGTCAGGGAATCGGTGAGGCGGGTGCGCTCCAGATTGATCTCGATGATGATTGCGCCCCGCTCCTTGGCAAGGACGGGAATCGCGTTGGCGGGAGCCACTTCAGCCGAAGTGCCGACCAGCAGCAGCAGCTCGGCGGCCGCGGCCAACTGAAAGGAGCGCTCCAGGGCGGCGGCGGGAATATCCTCGCCGAAAAAAACCACATCCGGCTTGAGAACCATACCGCACCGGCAACGCGGGACCGCCTCTTTGCGTTTGGCCGCGGCGCGGTAGCTCCGGCCGCACCCCAGGCAGGACAGGGTGCCGGCATTGCCGTGATACTCGATAACCCTGGCAGCCCCCCCGGCCTGATGGAGATTGTCGACGTTCTGGGTGATAATCTGGTGCAGCCAGCCCAGCCGCTCCAGTTCGGCCAGGCCCAGGTGGGCCGGATTGGGCCGAGCCCGGGCGATCAACTGATCCATCTCCCTGAGCATCGCCCAGACCTTGTGGGGATCCTGCAGAAAGGCCTCGAGCGTGGCATACTCCGCCGGGTCGTACCTGGCCCACAACCCGGCCGCGCTTCTGAAATCGGGAATCCCGGATTCCACCGAAATCCCGGCCCCGGTAAGAGCCAGGGTCAATCGGGAACCAGATAGCGCCGCCGCCGCCCGGGCAATCAAGCTGCTCATTCCGCCTCCTCGCCTCCTTGCAACCCCGGCCCCGGCCGGGTTGCCGGCAATTTGCCAGAGTTTTATCTCTTATTATTGAAGATCCGAAAACGTTCTTCCGCTCCCAGCATTTCATAGGGTTGGACCAAGGCCTGCCGGTAATGGGCGGCGGCCTCGGCCAGCACCAGGTCAAGCTGGCCCTGCAGCAAGCTGCGGGTTGCTTCCCGGCTGGCGGCCAGTTCCCGGACCAGTTCTTCTTCCTGGCCGGCCCGCAAGCGGTTTTCCTCCGTCTTAAGCAGGGCTAAATCGGCCGCCACGAAGGTGCCCGCCGCGGCCACGAAGGTCAGCACCGCCCCGGGACCGGCGGGGGCTGCCACCACCGCGGCCTTGCCCCCGGCCCCGATGGCTGCGGAAAGGCGCGGCGCCAGGGCGGCAACATGGCGGGCCAGGGCCTGGAGGGCGGTTTGGACCGCCGGCAACCTGATCAGCCGGGGCAGGATGGCCCGCCGGCTCAGCAGAGCGAGAGAGCCGGCCCCGGTCACTCCCGCCGCCTGGGCCCCAGCCTGCCAGCGCTGGATGTCCTCCGGCCCGGGACTGAAAGCCAGTTCGATGGCCCGGTCGAAATCTAATTGCCGCTCTCCGCCCGACCCAACCTCCTGCTCCGCCTGGAAATCCTGGTAACGCTCGGCCAGTTGGGCCCGCAGAACATCACCCAGCCCCTGCAATTGACCCTCAATTTCCCGGCTAAAATTATCTTCGAACTGCTCCAGGCGCCCCTGCATGCCGCTGGCCGCGAAGAACTGGCGGTACATCTGTTCCTGCACCCCGGTTTCCAGTTGGCCGTAAACCGCAAGATAGAGCCTGGTGTAGGATCCCGGCAGGGAGTAGTACCAGTCCAGGTAGCCGGGCACCGCGCCGATGGCCAGGGCAAAGGCTTCGTCCACCTGCCGGTCGACCCAGTGCCGCAGGTGACCGGAGACCCTCTCGAGTTCCTGCCCCGACAGGCCGGACAGCTCCTGGTCGAAGGCCCGCAGGGTATCGCCGTCAAGCAGCAGCCTTTGCTGGTTGACCAGGACGGCAAAAACTTCATCAGCGGCCAGACGCTCCCCAAGGTTGCGCAGGCCCAGGCTCAGCAAGACGAAAGCGCCGGCGACCAGCAGCGCGCCGGCAAGCCAGATCTGCCAGGGACGCAAGGGAATCCGCGGCTCGGGCGGGCGGGGCCGGTTGCGGTCCATGCTGCTCACTCCTGCTCAGCGGTTTCGTTCCCGCAGGGCTTCGGCCCCGACCAGGAGGCGGACCCAGGCCCAGAGAAACGTGCCGCTGGTGAGAAAAAAAAGGCTCCAGCCCAGCAGGGCCAGAAAGCTGCCGCTCCCCTGGCCGCCCAGGGTGTTTTGCAAGGCCCATTGGGCGGTCAGCTCCAGGGTCTGCTGAAAGTGCATCAACATGCCCGGCAGGGTGCCGGAGGCCGAAGAAGCAGGCAGGTTGCCGCTCATGGCACCCAGCCAGCTCTGGCCGACCAGGTTGGGTTGCGACAAATTCAGCGAGACCAAGAGGTAAACCAGCAACAACAGGCTCACGTTGACCGGCACGATGATTCTCCGGGCCAGGGGGCGAACCACCTCGGGCTTGGCGTGCCGCTGCAGGCGGGCCCGGATCCCGGCGGTCAGAGCGGCCAGCAGAGGAAGGTTTAACAACAGGACCAGCCAGAGCCAGGGATTCATGATCAGCAGTTTGACCAGCATCAGGTTGGCCAGGACCAGGGCCAACAACAGGTGCCAGCTGATCATCAGGACACCACCGCGCAGCAGATGGTTCCAGGGTGAACCGGACTGCAGATACTGGCCCAGCCAGGCCCGGCGGCGTAATCTGGCCGCCTCGATGCTGCCGGAGAAAACCAGGACAACGGCCAGCGCCCAGAGGGGTAAAAAGAGCCAGCCGCGAACCGGTTCCGGCAGCAGGGTCCAACCCAGCAGCAGCAAGCAGATTGCCGTATTGATCATGAGCTGGATTCTCAAGGCCCGTTTCCTCCACCCGCCTCCCGGTCCCGACCCGGCAACAAGCCTGGCACTCCAGCCTGCCCCCGGATCAATCAACGGCCTTCAGGGTTGTTGCTGCCGCCGTCCCTGCTGCAGGCCCCTCGCAGCCGCGGCTGCCGGCCCCGCTCTCCCCGCTCTGGACCCGCCAGAGGCCGGCGTAAACTCCGCCCTGAGCCAGGAGGCCGGCATGGGTACCCCGCTCGGCGATGGTGCCGTCCACCAGCACCAGGATTTCGTCGCAGTTGCGGATGGTGGACAGGCGGTGGGCCACCGCCACGGTCATCCGCCCCTGCTTGAAACGAAGCAGGTTGGCCTGGATCAGTTCCTCGGTGCGGGTATCCACGGCCGAGGTGGCCTCATCCAGCACGATCAGGGCCGGATTGCGCAGCACCGCCCGGGCCAGGGAAACTCGCTGGCGCTGGCCGCCGGAGAGTTTCAAGCCCCGTTCCCCGATCATGGTGTCGTACTCCTCGGGCAGTTGCTCGATGAATTCGTCAGCCCCGGCAATCCTGGCCGCCTGCTTCACCTCGTCCAAATCCGCATCAGGAGAGCCCAGGCGAATATTTTCGGCCACAGTGCCGTAAAAAAGAAAAGCCTCCTGGGAAACATAGCCGACATGGCGGCGAAAACTCTCGAGTTGCAGCAGCGGCAGGGACTGGCCGTTGACCCGGATTTCCCCCGCGCCCGGATCATAATAGCGCAGCAGAAGTTTGACCAGGGTGCTCTTGCCCGCCCCGGTGGGGCCAACGATGCCCAGCACCCGGCCCCGCCGCAACTCGAAACTAACCCCGCGCAGCACCGGCCGCCCCGGGCTGTATGCGAAATCAATCCCCCGGAGATCAATCTTCTCGGGAACCTCGGTTAGCGCCCGGGCCTGGGGATGATCGATTACCCGGGGCGCGGTGGCCAGCAGCTTGGCGATCCGCCGGGCCGAGGCCTCCGAGCGCTGAATCTGGCTGATCAGCATGCCGAAAATAAAGAGGGGAAAGACCAGGCGGACGGCAAAGAGCACAAAGGTGGTGAAATTGCCCAGGCTGGGCCCGCCTGCGGTGGCGGTCAACCAGGCTCCCCCCGTAATCAGCAGGGCAAAGGCCAGGCCGGCCACCAGGTAAATCAGGGGAATGAACCGGGCCCGCTCCCGGGCGGCGGAGATGGCCGCATCGACATACTGGCGGGACCGCTTGGCCACCAGGCGAAGCTGCTCCTCTTCGGCAGTAAAGGCCTGGATGACCCCGATTCCCCGAATGTTGTTTTCCAGGATGCTGTTGATCTCCCCCACGGCCCGCCGGGCCTTGCGGTACTGGGGCTGAACCCGGACGGCAAAGAAGCGGACGGCCACCACGGCAAAGGGCAAGGGGGCGATCAGCAGCAGGGCCAGCCGCCAGTCGAGCCAGAACAGAAAGCCGTAAACGCCGACAAAGGTGATTACCAGGCGGACAATGTTGGTGGTGACATCGGAGAAAAAGTATTCCAGATTGTCCACGTCGTTGGAGGCCACGGCCAGGAGATCACCGGTTTGGCGCTCCTCGAAAAAGCCGGCATCCAGGCGCTGCAGGTGGGCATAGATGGCCAGGCGCAAATCGTGGCGCACTTTCTGGGCCATGGTATCCAGGCAATAATCGCTGAGACTCTGAAAAACGGCCAGGGCCAGAAAGGTTCCCAGCACGGCCAGGCCGAACCAGAAAAAGACGCTGGGCTCGGTGCCGGCTTCCCCCTGACTGGTGATGGCATCCACCACCCAGCCGATCAGGACCAGGGGCAGCAAGTCGAAAAGCCGGGCCAGGCCATTCAGGAGCAGGCCAATGCCGATCCGCACCTTGTAGGGCTTAACAAAAGGAAAAACCTGCCAGAGATAGCTGCCCAGAGCGGCTGACTGGTCATGCTCCTGGTCGTGGTCGTGATTAGTCTCGGAGGTCACGGGATGACGGAGGTGGGTGATAAAAAAAGTCGCCTGGCCTCCTTGCAGCGGGCAGGGCCGACCAGGCACAACCGGACAATTCCGGCTTTTATGGGCCGGAAAGTACTTTATATTTGCTTCCGGTCGGCCTGTCAACGCAAAAGCCGGGCCTGGCTTTTGCGATCCTGCGGCGCAAAATAGCGGCAGTCCCGGAAGGGGATAAATGGTAAACAAGGATCATGCGCAAAAAAGACGTCCAGCTTTTCCTGGCTGCCTATCTGGCCGAACTGCGCCGCCTGGTCCGCCTGAGCCTGCCCCTGATCCTGGCCCAGGTGGCTCATATGGCCATGGGGTTTGTCGATACGGTCATGGCCGGCCGGGTCAGCCCGGCTGATCTGGCGGCGGTGGCCATCGGCAGCAGTATCTGGTTTCCCATCGTTTTATCCGCCGGCGGGATCCTGATGGCCATAACCCCCATGGTGGCCCAGCATTTCGGCGGCGCCAACCACCAGGCCATTCCCACCGTCCTGCGCCAGGGCCTGTGGATTGCCCTGTTCATTGGCCTGGGGGGCTTTTTGCTGCTGCGCAATGTGGAATGGCTACTGGATATCCTTAACCTGGAAAAGGAGGTCCAGCTTCTGGCGGGGGGGTATCTGCAGGCAATCGCCTGGGGTTTTCCGGCCCTGGCCATCTACCAGGCTCTGCGTTCGTTCAGCGAAGGGATTTCCCTTACCCGGCCCATCATGGTGATCGGCTTTCTGGGCCTGGCTTGCAATATCCCCGCCAACTATGTCCTGATTTACGGCAAGCTGGGTTTTCCCGCCATGGGCGGGGTCGGTTGCGGCTGGGCCACCGCCCTGGTGCTGTGGGTTATGATGCTGGCCCTGGCGGTTCTAATCCGCCGCGGCCGGGGCTACCGCTTTTTGCCTCCCCTGCTGGCCTGGGCTCCCCCCGCCCCGGACCTGATCGGCAAGATGGTCCGGCTGGGCTTTCCCATCGGAATCGCCCTCTTCATTGAAACCAGCATGTTCGCGGTGATCGCCCTGCTGGTGGCCTCCCTGGGTGCCACGGTGGTGGCGGGACACCAGATCGCCCTCAACGTCACTTCGCTGATCTTCATGGTGCCGCTGAGTTTTTCCATGGCCATTACCATCCGGGTGGGCCAGGCCCTGGGCCGCGGCGATCGCGGGGCAGCCCGCTTCAGCGCCCTGGGGGGAATTCTGACCACCCTGGTGACCGCCATGTTCTTTTCCGGCGCCATTCTGCTCTTTGCTCCGGCCATCGCCGCCCTTTACAGCCCCGACGCGGCGGTGCGCCAGGTGGCCGTCCAGTTGCTGTTTTTCGCGGCCCTGTTCCAGGTTTCCGATGCCATCCAGGTGAGCGCCACCGGAGGCCTGCGGGGCTACAAGGACACCAGGGTGCCGATGGTTATAACCTTCATCGCCTTCTGGTTCATCGGCTTGCCGACGGGTTATCTGCTGGGGCTTTCCCCCTGGCTGGGTCTGCACCTGGGCGCCAAAGGATTCTGGATCGGCCTGGTGGCGGGCTTGGCCACCGCGGCCCTGCTGCAAAGCTGGCGCTTGAGGAATGTCAGCCGGAGAGGAGAATAACCAGCCCCGGCGATCGGGACGGGCTGTTAATGGCCGTGGCCGCGCTCTGCCAGCCAGGCCCGCATCTGGGCGATCTCCTCCTCCTGGGCTGAGATGATCTCCTCGGCCAGGGCGCGGATTGCCGGATCCCGGCCGTGCTCAAGAACCACTCGGGCCATTTCGATGGCTCCCTGGTGATGGGGAATCATCCCCTTGACAAAATCGACGTCGGCATCCCCGGTGAAGGCAATATCCATGGCTGCGTGCATCCGCTCATTGGCCGCGCGATAAGCCCGGGTGGAGGCAGGCTCATCCTCTCCCGGCGGTGACGTGGCATGATGGTCTTGACCGTGGTCGGCGCCATCATGCATCATGCCATGACTGGAGCCCAGGGCGCGCCCACCCAAAACCAGAACCAGGGCCAGGGCCAGAATTGCCGCCATGATCATCTTCCTGTCTGCCATCTTGCTCCTCCTCACCAGATCCGTTCGGATGCGTTTGTCCACCCGCGAAATCGGGGTAGTTTCGATCCTTTGCCCCCCAAAGCTCCAAGGCAAGCCGGATTGGTTATAGTCCCTTTTTTTCAAACCAGCGGAACAACAGGAGAGCGCCGGCGATGAATACGGGAATAACCAGCCAGTGATTGATCCCCAGGAGTTGCGGCACGGTAATCTTGCCGTAATCTCCCCAGGTATATGCGGTGGCCAGGAGCCAGGGGTAGGCCTCGGCAAACAGGGCCGCCCCGGCGACCATGCCCAGCAGGCCCCATAAGGCGTCAAAACGCCCTTCACCCACGGCCCCCATGGCGGTGCCGGGGCAATATCCCAACAGACCCCAGCCCAGGCCGAAGAGCAGACCGCCGATGACCACCGGGCCCACGATCATGGTCTTGACGGAAAGTTTAGCCAGGCCCAGGTCCTGGAGCAGATAAACCCCGACCATGGCGACAATGACGCTGGAGAGCATGAACTTGACGATGGTCATGTCCAGCAGCCGCAGGGCCCCCAGTTGTTTGTCATAACGCAGCACCCGCCCCTTCTGGAGCAGAAAGCCGAAGAGAAAACCAGTAATCAGGCCATAAACGAGAATGCTCATTTGCGTGCCCCCCAATACACAATGCGCGCCATAATCATGCCGCCGACAAAAAAACAGACCAGGGCGACAAAGCCGCTAACCGCCAGTTGAAGCGAACCGCTCAACCCGTGGCCGCTGGGTCAGCCGTCGGCCAGACGGGCGCCAAACATGGCCACCGTCCCGCCCAAGAAAGCCACCACCGCCCGTTTGCCCGGGGTGTGGCCAAAGCGCCGGTTCCACATGTCCGGCACCGCCTGGAGGCGGAAAGAGCCCGAAGTTATGGCCGAAACAAAAGCTCCCAGGACGATGCCGACGACGAACATCCACTGCCAGTCAACCCTGGGCACCACTTTGATGAAGTAATCCATCTGGGCCACCCGGTCGGGACCAAGCCACTGTTCAATCATTCCAGCGGTGCGCACAAATGAGGTGGAAGCGCCGAAAAACTGCCCGGTCAGTCCGACCGACATCACCCCTACCAGCCCCGTCAGGCCTCCGGCCAGGTAAGGGCTCCAGCCACCATCTTGCTTCATGGTTCAATCCTCCTTGGTCGTTGCAAGGTTAACAAAATTCGGCCCCGGCCGGCAGCCAAAGGGCCAAGGCTGAAAAAAAACTCAAACCATGTTTAACATTCTGGAATTTTACGACATGAAATGTCAAGGATAAACCATGGGGAAAAAGCAGACAGAAGGCCGGCATAGGCTAATAGTGGAGGTTTCCCGGCCAGGAAGGCAAAGCCTTGAGGTTCAACAATTAGCCAGGAAGAGGACCGGGCCGAGGCACGATGCGGGAGCCGGCCCGGGAGACCGGCAGCCACCGGGGGCGTCAAGCGAAGGAACCTTGGCAGACCTTCCCCTGCCTTCGTGGGGGGCGCGGATCAGGAGACCTGGTCTCTGTGGCGCCCGGTACCGCCATCCTCAGCTTCCCGATGAAGCTCCTGCCAGCTGCCGTAAAGGGTCACCCGATTTCTGCCGGCCCGTTTGCTGACATATAGCGCCCGATCAGCGACCTGCATCAGATCGTCCCGGGTGGTCAGATCCTGGCCGGTTACCGCGGCGCCGATACTGACCGTGGCCGTGAGCCTGGTACCGTTGAAGGTGGTGCTGGCACTGGCTACCGCGTTCCGGATTCGCTCCGCCACCACCTTGGCCCGGTCCTGGGACGTTTCCGGCAACAGCAGGATAAATTCGTCGCCTCCGAAACGGGCCAGGGTGTCCGTGGAGCGCAGGCCCAGATGGATGGTCTCGGCTACCATCCGAATCAGGCAGTTTCCCGCCTCGTGACTGTGGCGGTCGTTGATCGCCTTG
>Ga0114946_10003068_pt1 | contig 11386 bp, 16 predicted proteins | sample WalLakDeSediment_FD_88676 | JGI IMG/M metagenome (GOLD analysis project Ga0114946, IMG submission 88676) | Lake sediment microbial communities from Walker lake, Nevada to study Microbial Dark Matter (Phase II) - Walker Lake 11/02/13 Deep Sediment | ecosystem: Environmental > Aquatic >...
AGTCTGCATTTTGCGGCTCGGTGGCATATACGGGCCTGGACGCGATATTCCGGGAATGTTGCTTAGTGCTGCTGGAGGCTTAGTGCAGCGTAATGGCCTAAATGTGCCATGCTGGATTCACCGTGAAGACATCGTTCGTGGTATCAACTTTGCCTTTTGCCAAGGCCTGGATGATACGTACAACCTAGTAAACGATACTCAGTATAATGGTCAGCAGCTCACTGATCGGCTCTGTGAGCGTGCTGGTTTGCCACTAGCCAAGTGGTTGACCAAAGACACGACTGATAGGATACTTAATGCACGGGTTGGCAATGCGAAGCTGAAAAAGCTTGGCTTTAGCTTCGCGCATCCATGCATGGTGGACCCATAGCTGCGCATTATCCCGCCCAATAGTTTGTGATTAGCATTGCATTCAGCTTTTAGTTGCTGAATACTTTTATGCCTGGTTAGGCAGTCTAATTGTGTGTCTAATAATTATGTTGAAATGCTTCCAGTTAAGCTGTGGATTAGATCATCTGAAATAGTTCACTTATTTTCTGGTAAACCATTCATCTCAGATTGGCAGGTGGCGCTGACCTGGTGTTGCATTTTACCAGTGCTGAAAACGGGTCTAATCACCATGTCTGCTAATGCCAGCCTGAATTCGTTTCTAATGCCACCGCCATAAATTGAGATCTACCCTTCTGGATCGGTTTTATTGTGTTGCAAGCGAAATGATGTGATTGTGATGGCTTCAGAGGATATCTCCCCTTGGCTGGTGCCTGGAAAAGTGCCAGCTACCAGCATCGAACGACTCCGATCGCTGAAGAAGTTCACTTCATGTGATCAGGGGGGGCAGCGAAAAGTTCATGGTGGTCAGGAGGAATCGCCACGTTGGTGCTCGATGAGCTCCAGCCACACCCACAGCGGGGCGGTGGTGAAAGATCCCTGGGGCGGGGGAATGTCCTGATCCACGTCGATGTGAGGGCAGGGTCCTAAACGTTTCTTATTTAACCAAGCGAATGCAGTTGCCAGCAGTTGTAGACCTAAGATGCTGTTTGGCCCCATGATCGCCAAGCCATGGCCAAAGTAGGTGTGCTCTTGCTGAACCTCGGGGGTCCGGAGCGCATCCAGGATGTCCGCCCTTTTCTCTACAACCTGTTCTCGGACCCCGAGATCATCCGGCTACCAAACCCGGCTCTGCAGAAACCTCTGGCTTGGCTGATCAGCAGTCTGCGGGCGAGCAAGTCGCAGGAGGCTTATCGCTCTATCGGCGGGGGCTCGCCACTGCGGCGAATCACCGAGCAGCAGGCGCGGGAGCTGCAGAGTGCCCTTCGTCTGCTTGGGATCGACGCCACCAGCTACGTGGCGATGCGCTACTGGCACCCCTTCACCGAATCGGCGGTGGCAGACATCAAAGCCGACGCTGTGGATGAGGTGGTGGTGCTGCCTCTTTACCCCCATTTCTCGATTAGCACCAGCGGTTCCAGTTTCAGGGAGCTTCAGCGTCTTCGTCAGGCTGATCCTGTCTTTGCAGCTTTGCCGATTCGATGCATCCGCAGCTACTACGATGACCGGGGCTATATCGATGCCATGGCCGGGCTGATCGCCCGCGAGATCCAGGCCTGCCCAGATCCTGATACCGCCCACGTGTTCTTCAGTGCCCACGGTGTTCCTAAGAGCTACGTGGAGGAAGCGGGCGACCCCTACCAAGGGGAGATCGAAACCTGCGCCCGGCTGATCATTGAGAAGTTGGAGGCCACATTGGGCCACAGCAACTCTTTTACCCTCGCTTACCAGAGCCGGGTGGGTCCTGTGGAGTGGCTTAAGCCCTACACCGACGAGGCATTGGAGGAGCTGGGACGGCATGGTGTGAAGGATCTGGTAGTTGTGCCGATCAGTTTTGTGAGCGAGCACATCGAGACCCTCGAAGAGATCGACATCGAGTATCGCAAGCTGGCTTTCGAATCGGGCATCACTAATTTTCGCCGTGTGCCGGCGCTTGACACCAACCCTGCGTTCATCGAGGGGCTTGCTCGACTCGTTCAGCAGGCTCTGGATGGACCCGAAGTTGATCTCGACCAGGCTGCGGCTCTGCCCAGCACTGTGAGGCTCTACCCCCAAGACAAGTGGGCTTGGGGCTGGAACAACAGCTCAGAAGTGTGGAATGGCCGCTTAGCTATGGTCGGATTCTCCGCTTTTCTAGTGGAGCTGATCAGTGGAAGTGGGCCTCTTCATGCCATAGGCCTACTTTGATCTCCTTTTTGCTAGGGATAGTGCCTATCAAGATCAAACAACACCTCATGAATATATGTCTCGGTCCACTCTGCACCGTGAAAGCGGCTGAGCATCCCCCTTGCTGGATCTTTCTCTGCCCGGTAGCTGGTGTAGCGCCTTTGGCCGTTGAGCAATATCGCTGAGCGATCGTCTGCTACGGGGGTTGCTTCATCTACGAGTTGTAAATAAAGCTTTAAATACTCAGCAAAGGCCTGAAATATAACGGTGCTGATCAGCTCATCGGAGGCTGCTCCCAAAGGCAGACGGGTCCAGAGAAATGCAGGCGAAAAGTAAGGTTCTGCTTCAGCAGGAATGGGGCCGCCATCGGGTAAGTGAGGTTTCCAGCTGTTAAAAATTGGGAGCAAGCGATCCCAGACAGGTTGGGTATGGAGGGAATCGCTGCGGTCGACTGGCTGCAGGTCAAGTGCTAGCAGATGGCCTGAGGGCAGCGTGACCAAATCGGCTCCGAAGAAAGGCAGATCAAAACGGCAGTGCGGATTGATAACTAGGTTCAGCACGGATGCTGCTGACCCCGCTTCCACGCAGGCGGCCCTCACCTGGCGAAGCTTGTTGGTTTGACATGCCCAGGTTGCAGTTTGCACAACTACCGGCTGTGCCTTCGAACCGGTGGAGCCGGTTTTTTGCAAAAACTCCTCCGGCACGGGGTAGGCGGCTGGCTCTAATGCCTGAAGCATCTCGACTGCATGATCAAGAAAGGGCTGCCAACGCCAACCGGGGATTCTGACCTGGTCAAGGCTGCAGCTTTGCGGTGCTGTCATTGCTGCGGGCTAGATGGGAAAAGGAACTCGTGCAGAAAACGATCCGACCAAGCCTTGCCGAAGTGGCTGCTAAACAGGCCGTGAGCCGGATCTCTTTCAGCGCTATAGACATTGTATGCCTCCTGAAGGGTTTTCACCTTTTCTGCTGTAACTATGGAAGTGCGTTGGCTGGTTTCGGCGCTGAGCTGCCAGTAGCAGTCGAGAAAGGCAGTGAAAGCTCTAGGCAACGATTCCTGCGCCTCCTCAGCTCCTCCACGGCAGAACAGCAGCCAGGGCGAAAAATATTGGTTTGGATCAAATGAGCGCATGGCCTCAGCACCGTGAAGATCCGGGTGGCGAGAAATAAGTTCTTTAAGGCCTTGATAATAGGTGTCAAGATAATTTTGATCCTGCAGTAGTGGCTGAAAATCAAGCACTGCGACCAGCTTGCCACGGGTGCCGAACCAAAGGAGATCGATTCCCATCAGGGGCTGATCGTTGTTGTATTCGGGATAGGCCACCGAATTCAACACTTGCAGGCTGTCCCCCGCGTCCATCCTGGTCACCCGCCAGCGCCGGAAACCCGGCACCCGCCAGAGCCAGCTTTGGATCACGCTTTGCCTCTTTGGCGATCGACACTCAGCTAGCCCCTCGGGTGGGGCAACGGGCTGCGCTCCCGAGCGCTCCAGCTTGCTATTGAGCTCTTGCAAAAAAGGGTCAAACATCTCGGAGTGCTCAGGAGCGGGGTGGGTTAACGGAAACCGGCGGCCATGGCATCAGCGCTTTCACGAAGCGACTGCAGAGTTGCGTCGGAGGGGCAACGAAGCTCCGTGCAGTAGGTGGTCATCGACACACCATCGAGACACTGCACTGAGCTCACCCGCATTCGCACCTGATCCGTGACGAACCAGCAGCGTTCCGTGCCGACATTGCTGTCGTAGCGAGTCGTAACTGTCATGACGCCATCGCTGGAAAAGGTGTATTGACTAAGGACGGGTTGCTTCTCCACGTAGCCCTTGTCACGGACTAGGAAACCCTGAGAGGGATCTCCTGCTAGAGGGATATCTATTAATACAGCCGCTTTGTCTTCTGTTCTGGTTAGGGGTTTTAGATTACTCTCCCACCAGAAACGGGCCCCTCCTGCTGCTAGCTCAGGGTTAATGTTTAGAGCAAGGCATATTTGCTCTACGGCTGGATCCTGAGCGGAAAAGGGTTCGATAATAAGATTGGAATCGCCGAATTCATCATCTTGGTGGTCGAGGTGGTGCACTGCCCGTCTTGTCAGCCAGGCCCCTCGACTAGCCGTCAAGAACTGGTCCATCGTTCGGGCAGGGTCCATGAATGCCAGGGTCATGATGAGGGAGGTGGCAGGTAGTCCTGTTCGGTCTTCTGAGCCTCAAGCTGAGCCAAAATAGCTTCTATCTTCTGCAGCTCGGGATGTTGCGCCAGAGTGAATTCCACTTGCTTCTGAGGGAGCTTTAGTCTTTGCCCCATGCCGATCACATCTTTGATCAGTCGATCGCGGTAGGCCGCTAGCTGATCAATCGACTCCTGCAACTCCTGCCGACTGGGATCGGATGCGTTGGATGCGTTGATTGCAGACGTGTCGGCGCGAGCGGTGGTGCCGTCGGACATGGGTTGCATAGCGCGAAGCTAAGCATACGCATTCGACCGCTGCGATCCACCAAGCCAGCTGCGCCGTTCACCAGGGCTGCTTGGCGTGGCGGAACGTTCCCAGCAGGGTGGCCGGGGTGATTGGTTCGTCATGGCGTCGGCGTGGGCGCCGGCATCCCACAGGTCAGCCTCCTCAAATGGGATTCGCTTGGCTGATGGTTGGACGATGTTGGTGAATTGGCGCAGAGCGGCATCAAGCTGGCAAAGCCGCTTCAGCGGCTGGGCTCTTTGTAGCCGGCGGCGCCCCAACATGCGCTGCATGACCATGCCGTTTTTTGCGCGACCTAGGCCTGATCATCGGATTTGCAGGCCCTTGAACGGGTCATCTCCCCAGCCGGCCATCGCGGCTAGGGAGCTGGACACATATCCTCCACCATTGTCCGCTTTAGTGACGCGGCGCAAGCACTGGAGCCGTTGCTGACCGCCCTGGGCAAAGCGAGCCGGTGCCAGCAGTCGATCGATCGTGGCCGGGCTCCACTGCAGCAGCAATGCCTTGAGAACCGGTCGAATCTCCAGGTGACCATGGTTTCAAGAGCCACCACAAGCGTGGGCAACACCGCAGCCAGGCGTTTGCCGCAGCGATGGTCGCTGGCCTCCCACAGGGTCTCCAGGAGTCGCATCACTCGGGGCCACAGCGTCTCCGGCCGGCAGCAGCCGCAGCCGCAGCCCCGATTTGCGCTGATACACGCTGAGTTCCACCAGGCCATCCAACAGGGCAAGAGCAGCTGCAAACGGCTGCATTCATGGTCAAAATGGAAGAAAAGATAAATCTCCCGGCGCTTTGTGGCGCAATTGGGTGGGAGTGCGTCCTTCCTTTTGCCAAAACCCTTTGCCAGCGCTGCCTTTTTAAGGTCGACAGCGATGGGTGACGAAAGTTTGCATGATTGCTTTGATCGGGGTCCTGAGGCTGGAGATAGCCGTAGTTTCCCCTTACGCCTTCCCCGAGAGGCAGCTAAGCCATGCAGCTCCAAGCAGATCTAATGATCTTCCCTGGCTGTCAACTGGCTGAGCACAAGAACCCCTGGCCCCTTTCCCATGCTCGACGCCTTTTCACGCGCTGTCGTCAGCGCAGATTCGAAGACAGCCCCAATTGGAGGCGGTGAGCTCGCTGCTCTCCGTAACTATGTTACTGAGGGAAATAAGCGTCTAGACGCTGTTAACGCCATCACCAGCAATGCCTCCTGCATCGTTTCAGATGCAGTCACCGGCATGATCTGCGAAAACACTGGTCTGATCCAGGCTGGTGGCAACTGCTATCCCAACCGCCGCATGGCCGCCTGCCTGCGCGATGGCGAAATTGTGCTTCGCTACATCAGCTACGCGCTGCTGGCAGGCGATGCATCGGTTTTGGACGACCGCTGCCTGAACGGCCTCAAGGAGACCTACATCGCTCTGGGAGTTCCCCTTCAGTCTGCCGCCCGCGCTGTGGCCATCATGAAGGCTTCTTCCACAGCTCACATCAACGAGACAAACACCAGCGGCACCAACCCTGTGGAAACCCGTTTCCGCAAGATGGAAACGGTTCAGGGCGACTGCTCCGCTCTAGTTGCTGAAGCTGCTACCTACTTTGACCGTGTGATCAGCGGCCTCAGCTGATTCATCCGAAGAGATTGCTTTTTTTAAACCACTCCAACTCAATTACACGAGGATCTTCACGATGAAGTCTGTTGTGACCACTGTTGTGACCGCCGCTGATGCCGCTGGTCGCTTCCCCTCCCAGAACGACCTAGAAGCTGTTCAGGGCAACATTCAGCGAGCTACTGCTCGTCTTGAAGCTGCTGAAAAGCTGGCTGCCGGTCTTGACAAAGTGACCAAGGAGGCTGGTGACGCCTGCTTCAGCAAGTACCCCTACCTCAAGCAAGCCGGCGAAGCTGGTGAGAACCAGGTCAAGGTGGACAAGTGCTACCGCGACATCGCTCACTATCTGCGTCTGATCAACTACTGCCTGGTTGTGGGCGGCACCGGCCCTCTCGATGAGTGGGGCATTGCCGGAGCCCGTGAGGTGTACCGCACCCTGCGTCTGCCTACCGCTGCTTACGTGGAAGCGCTCACCTTCACCCGCGATCGGGCTTGCTCCCCTCGTGACATGAGCCCCCAGGCCCTGAATGAGTTGAAGTCGTACCTTGATTACGCCATCAACGCCCTGTCCTGATCAGTTTCTGATTAATTGTTGAGGACAAACCAGGGAGGCCTTCGGGCCTCCTTTTTTGTGAGAAAATCAGCCCTCGCCTACCCCCTCTCCTCGATGGAAATGGACGCATTAGATATCTTGTTTGATGATCTTGCCCACCCTAATCCTTATATTCAAAGCCAGGCTTTTATGGCTATGGTCAGGGATTGGCCTCAGCAAGCTCTTCCTCGCCTGCTTGGTCTGTTGGCCCAACCGGATATAACTTTACGCAGGGCTTCTGTTCGTGGTATTGGCGCCTTTGGTGCGGCAGCCTTGCTGCCCTTAGCGGATCTCTTTATGGCTAGCACGGACAGCACTATCCGCGCCAGCTGCGTGAAGGCCTATGCCCAGGTGGCTTCAAACCAGCCTGGGATCCAATTCCCTGAGACAGCGATGCAGGCCCTCGAGGAGGCACTTAGCGACGACTCACCGGTTGTGGCTGTTGCTTCGGTGATGGCCCTTGGGCAGGTTGGTGGGCAGGCGGTGCCGCTGTTGCTAAGAGTGGTGGGCGGTGATAATCCAGCCCAGGCGGTAGCAGCTGTCAATGCACTCGCCCAGATTGATGATCCTGCAATCGAACCGATTCTTAAGGATCTGCAGCACCAACCAAAGTTAGATAGTTATGTGCGAGAGACCCTTGAATCAGCCTTGGCTCGAATAAGTGACCTGCAAGCGCGTCAACCTCAGCCGGGCTGATGCGAGACGATTGTCATCCTCACTTGCTTAGCTGACTGATTGCTAGTTCGAGCACTAATCTGACTCCAGGTTGTACTTCCTGTTCCACACTTGCTTTTAAGGCAGGCAATGCATCCCTGGCCCCTAGCTTCATCAGCGATAGAGCAGCGTTTTTGCGAACCTGTTCTTCCGAGTCGGTGAGCAGGGGGAGCAGACGCGGGCAGGCCCATTCTGGCTCCTGCAACTTCCCCATCAGCGTTGCAGCTTCTGCCCGCACTTCGGAGTCCAGGTCATCCAGTGCGGTTAGAAGCAGCTGTCTCGCCTCGTCATCCCCCAAAGACTGGATCTGTTCGCCGAGAGCTGCTATTGCTGCCGCTCTTATCCTGGCATCCGGAGAGCTGGCTGCTTGGCGAAGCGCTTCGGGCGCCTTGGCGCCGATAAAAGCAATCCCCCAGCTGGCCAGCCCCTGCTGCATGGCCGAAGCTTTTGGATGAACCAGCACTGAGAGGAGTGGATCGAGAGCCTGCTCGCCGACTGCAGCCATCGCTCCGACCGCTGATCCCTGCACAACGGGATCCGAATCTGAGAGCAGGGTTTCGAGTAAGACGGGCAAGGCAGCTGGATCTGCAATCAGGGTCAGAGTCTTAGCTGCAGCGCGTCGAACGGTGACGTTGTCGTGAGACTGCAATGCACGGCAGAGTGTTGGCACCGCTGCAGCACCCACTGCTCCAAGGCTTTCGGCAAAGGTGAGCCGCATCAAGCCCCTGGTATCGCCGAGACCAGCCACCATGCGCTCAATTGCTGGGGTGTCGGATGAAGGAACTAACCCCTGACGAAGTTGGGAACGAAGCTCTGCAGCCAGAATGTTGGCTTCCTCAACGCTCAGTTGCTGGATCCCAGATGCGGGGGTAGCGGACAGCTCGGCAGACAAGGGTCCCTCCTATTGGACAAATTATCAGGGATACGCTTTGCATCACCAAGTTGTTACCCATTTTCATTGACATCTGGTAACACTGCCTTCTCCTCTGGTTCTGCCTCTGCTTGAGCCTTGGGTTGTGGTTCCAGCATTTGTTCCATCTCCCGCTCGATCCGCTGCAGCCGGTAACCGCGCAGGCGTCGTTGCAGGGTGCGTAGGTGGCATTCCCCGTAGCGCCCTGAGTTGTGTTGGATCAGCCGCTCCAGCAGGGTTTTGGCCCTGATCAGGGGCTCGGCTTCCAGCCACTGCTCGATCATCACCACATCCGGTTCAAAGGGATCAGGCCTGGAGCGCTTGCCAGTGCGGGGCTTGGGCTTGCGGCGCCTCGGCTGGCTGCTGTGCCACAGGGACTGCAGCCCGCCGAGGAACACCTCCAGTGAACGGTTCTCAGCCGCCAGATCCCGGGCGGTCTTGGCTGACTGCTCTTGTGATCCGTGTTGACCGCTGGCCAGTACCGCCAGCTGCCCCTGGCAGCGGCGGATGGTGCCCAGCAACGCCACCGGATCCGTGCGGCGCTGCTGATCCCGCAGCGCCTCGGCCTGTTCCTGAGGTAGGGCGCCGCTCTTGATCAACCGCTGTAGCGGTGTCCGGGGCGGGTGGTGTTGGCGCTTGATCCGGCCGCCATCGCGCTCACTGCTTTTCAGCTTGAACGATGGCTGAAACAGATTGGTAAACAGCCGCAGGGCCCCATACAGCTCCCCCAGCAGCTGGGCTGCTTCCAGGCCCTCCAGCCGCTGATAGCCCACCACCCGGCGCACCAGCATCCCGTTCTTCTGCTCCACCCAGGCCTGGTCATTGCTCTGGTAGGCCCGGGATCGAGTGAGCACGATCTGGTGGCCCGGGCGGGCACACCAGGCCTCCATCAGGCTGTTCATGAATACCGGGTCGTTGTCGGCATCGATGCCCCTCAGCGGAAACGGCAGCTGCCGGCGGATCAGCTGCAGGGCCGTGAGCACCACGGCGCCATCGCGCACCAGGATCGGCACGCTCTCACTCCAGCCGGTTGCGATATCAGTGGCCATCAAGGTCCACAGGAACGGACCCTGCATCCGCCCGCCGCAGTGGGCCACCAGGTCGATCTCAAGCCAGCCAGGCTCGTGGTGGTCGTCCCAGCCCTTGAACGTGCGGACCGGAACCCGGCGACGCACGCCGCTGTAAGCCCGCGGTGGACGCCGCCAGTTGTTGCCGCCACTGGCCTTGCGAATCGGCGCCAGCAGCCGATCGATCGTGGCGCTGCTCATCGCCAGCACCTGCTCGCGCACTGCCGGCTCCAGGAACAAGTGGCCGTGTTGCTCCAGCGACTCCACCAGCAGCGGCAGAAGGGCCGCCAGGCGCTTGCCGCACAGCCGATCGCTGGCCTCCCACAAGGGCACCAGGGCCGCTGCAGCCTCGGCGCCATAGCGCCTGCGCGGATGGGGTTTGAGCTCACTCTTCTCCTCCATCGCATCCACCCCATCTGGCGTTGGTGCGGGGCGCCGGTTCAGCAGTCGCAGCAGTGACTTGCGGTGGTAGCCGGTGAGCAGCTCCAGCTCGTCCAGCAACTTCTTCTTTCCTGCAGCACTCAGGCCCCCGTAGCGCAGGCGGGCCGCCTCCAACGCGGCTCGCCTGCGCTGCGGATCAGGGCCGGCCGCTCCGACCTCACGCCGCCAACTCGCATCACCGACCCGCTTGGCCGCCATCCTGCGCCAGGCATTGATGCAACAACTTTAGGTAGGTAACCAGAGCAACGATGCAATGCGGATAGCCGCGGCGATCCTATGGTGGGCTTAACAAGATCAGGACATGACACGCTTTTTGCTCTCCCACAACCTTCAGGTGGCTTCCGAAAGCCTGAAAGCCCTCAATTCCGCCGATCTGGCGGCGGGGCTTGTTGCGCACCTATCCACCGATTTCCATGTTCAGGCACTGAGCCACCCCCACTGGTTGGTTCAGGTGGAAGCGGATCTGCTGCCCATTGATCTGGCCAAGGCCATGCTCCAAGCCTGGCGTCAGCTGCGCTGCTCTACAGGCGCTACAGATGATGCGTGCCAGCTTTTGGCCTTGGGTGGTCGTAAGGACGATCAAGGAGCCTCTGGAGCATTGCTGCAGAGGGGCGACTGGGGGGTCGATGTGGTGGAGACTCTGAACACCGCCGCTTTCCTTCAGTCGATCAACTGGGAATTGCTCAAACAGGGGCGTGCTCCTGATGGGGTGTTCGAGCTTCAGGGCTGAGCTGGGCTATTTGCGGCGGCGAGGGGATTGCCGTCCAGCCTTGGGTGATTCGCTTGGGTCGGTAGCCAATTTGGTCGCTACTGCGGAAACCGAGTTGGAAGCCTCTAGCGGTCCCACCTTCGTAACCGGGATTCCGTTCTGGTGTAGTTGCTGCATGGCCTGGCTCAGCATATGGCGCGGAACTAGCAGCTTCTGAGCAACTCTCTGGGGAGTTTCAGAATTGATGCTTGTAACAACCAGAAGTGCACCACATTGATGGGGTCCCATCGAACGTCTATTTTAGATGGGTTCATATTGAACGTGACCGGGCCGGGTTGCGCTAAGACACATAATTCTTAAACTTTCAGCGCGCTTGCCCTGCCGGCCATCAGAGTTGGGATCAGGCCAATGTTGAGCTACACAGCTTCGGCCCCTTTGACTTTTGAGGACAGTATTTTGGCAAGCTCCAGCAACAGTTATGACAATATTCATCCCGGGCTCAGCCATCATGATGCGCTAGCGATTCTTGAACAATCTCTTGACTCGCTTGATTCTGCCAGCGACTACTACATGGCGGCCGCCCATCTCGTGAATTTCCCCGGCGATAAAACGGAGGAGGCATTATTGCGGCTCATTGATAATCCTTCGGGCGAACAGGCGGTTAACCTTGCGCGCCGCAAAGCGGTC
>Ga0114946_10003069_pt1 | contig 11382 bp, 7 predicted proteins | sample WalLakDeSediment_FD_88676 | JGI IMG/M metagenome (GOLD analysis project Ga0114946, IMG submission 88676) | Lake sediment microbial communities from Walker lake, Nevada to study Microbial Dark Matter (Phase II) - Walker Lake 11/02/13 Deep Sediment | ecosystem: Environmental > Aquatic > Freshwater...
GAGATCTACCGCAAGCGTGTCGACGACACGCTGAAGCTCGAGCGCGAGTCGCTGCACATCAGCGACGGCAGCGGGCGGATCTGTATCGTCGAGACCAAGACCGTCGACGGGGGTCCCGTGGAGGGTCTAAAGGGGATCTGGCGCTACCAGCTCGGCAACCACCTCGGCTCGGCGGCGACGGAGGTCGACGGCAGCGGGGCGATCATCTCATACGAGGAGTACCACCCCTACGGGACGAGCGCGTACCGGGCGGTGAACTCGAGCACCCAGGTCTCCTCGAAGCGCTACCGATACACGGGGATGGAGCGCGACGAGGAGACGGGGCTGGCGTACCACTCGGCGCGCTACTACGCGGACTGGCTGGGGCGGTGGACGGCGAGCGATCCGATCGGGCTGGGAGATGGGGTGAACCGGTATGGGTACGTGGGGGGACGCCCTGCGGGTGTTGCCGATCCAAACGGGAACGGGCCGCCAGAGGGCGAAGTCTATGGTTCAGGAGTTATTTTGCTCAACACCCGGGGGCAAGGCGGTCGCGGCCCGACACTATATAACGACGCCGAGCTTTCTAAGAAGGAGATACTTGGACCGGCCCACGGCACCATGGCAGAGCGGCGGGCGAGGGCAGAGAAGCGAATTGATCGCCGCGTGCCGAAAACAACACGAGAGCAAGCACTCGACGGCAAGCTTGACGATGGAGTCTACAGCTATCCAGCGGGTGAAAATGGCGAGACTCACCTATTCATCAGTGGACAACCTGATGGCCGGGTTGAAGTCGTCAGCTGGACGGACCGGCCGGTCGAAGGAAACCCTGAGGATCGATTTGACCGGAGCAACGCCGAAATTACGCAGGAGCGAAACAAGTACGTCTTGGAACGAGCCAAAGAGGGGGTGGATCCGGAGCTCGCCAGTTGGATGTTCTACCAGAAGGGCGTCGAGGAAATGATCGCCGTGACTGGTGCGTGGACACTACTCTTGGTTGCCATCGACGAACGCAAACACGCCGCCAACGACACTGCTCGACGGAAAGGTGGATCGTGAGTATGCCTTTGCCGCGTGTCGACATCGGATTGCTCGGAGACTCTGGCGACGGCTACGGTGACACATTCTACGAGGGAAAGCCGTTCACCGGCATCGCGGTGGAGTTTGGGCCGGCCGGCGAGCGGCTTGACGAGGTCCCCTATCGCATCGGCAAGCCGCACGGGCCGTCCCGGAGCTGGGATGCTGAGGGCCGGTGTCGAATGGAAGAGTACTACTCCTGTGGGATACTCCACGGAGCGACCCGTGAGTGGGACGAGCAAGGGCAGCTCGTGCGCGAGGAGATCTGGGAGTTCCACCTGCGCATCCACGAGCGGGTCCCGAACGCGGACGGCGAGCTGCGCGGTGGGGTCGCGCTGCTCGCCACCCAGCCATCGCTCCTCGAACGTTGGCGCGAAGAACGAGCGCACTCCGGGCCCCAGCCGATCATCGAGCTGGTCGACGACGAGTTCGTCGAGGTCCCCTGGCCCTTCGATGACCTGCTTCCCGAACAGCTGCCAGCGCCTGCGAGGCGTGCTAGGGACCTCGTGATGACCGACACCCCAATTCCGGCCCACGAGCTCGACTATCCCGACTCCGCTGGGGCGCTCGAGGACCTCGAGGACGGGTTGCCGATAGCGATCGAGAACATAGATAGGCGACCGGACAATCTAGGGGCGGCGTTCGACGAAGTACGGCAGGTGCTGGGGTTTCGGACGGCGCTGAAGCGCCCGCTACCGGAGATCGTAAACGGGTTGAGCAGCGTGGTCGAGCTGGGCGTCGCGCTGTTTCAGCGCGGCTCGGAGGGGCCGGGCGTGACCGTCACGCTGTCGATCGGCGGCGCGCGCATCGACGTCCCGGGCCACAATTCGTACTACAACAGCGCGCCGCGCTGGGCCGATGCCGTGGGCGCCGCGATGGCGTTGCGCGACCAGGAGTCGCTGGCGCGGCTGTGCGAGTTCGACGTACGCTCGTTCCGGGGCAGCTATGACGACTACCTCGACGTTTACGCCCAGGCCGTGATCGCGTTCGTGACCCAAACCGGCGACGCGGACGGCCTGTTCGAGCAGACGGCGGCCTCGGCCGCCAAGGCCGAGCGGTTCCCCGAGCGGGGCCAACGGCTCGGCGTCCCGCTCGCCCATCTCGCCCAGGCGGTCGTACGAGGCGACGAGCAAGCCTTCAACGAGCACCTAGCCGAGGCCCTCGGCTGGTATCGAACCCTGCACAGCCGGGCCCCCGACAAGCACAACGCGGGCGCCGTCGTGCCGCTGCCATACCTGGGCTGGAGCGCGCGCGCGCACGACCGCGGTCTGTCGTGCCGGGTGCCGTCCGACTACCTTCCCCCGTCGCTGGTGGACGGTTCATTTCGAGACGACGCATGACGATCTCCAACGACGAGCTGCTCGCGCGAGCGCGGGCCGGCGAGGCGCTCGACGGGCTCGACCTGCGCGGCCGCGATCTGCAGGGGCTCACCTTCGAGCGCCTGCGCTTGCGCGACGTGGATCTGCGAGGGGCGCGGTTGGTCGGCGTCGTCGCCCGGCGTTTGGACGCGGTTCGCTGCCGTCTCGACGAGGTCGACGCCACCGGAGCGGATCTCGCCCACGCCCGCCTCGACGAGTGCACGGCGGCCGGTGCCTGCTTTGACCGCGCGGACTTGTCGGCGGCCTCGCTGATCGGGCTCGAAGCCGTGGACGCGACCTTTCGTGGCGCCCGGGCTGCGAGCGCCAACTTCGAAGCGGCCAAGCTCGCCGGGGCCTCGTTTCGCCTCGCGGATCTGCTGGGCGCCACGTTCGCGGGGGCGGACCTGCGGCGGGTGGACGTTCACGGCGCAGACCTGCGACGCGCGTGGCTCTCACAATCGGACCTGCGCGGCGCCCAGCTCGACGGTGCCTTGCTCGACCAAGCCGAGCTCGCGGGCGCGCAGTGGGCCGATCCCATCGCCGCCGCCTGGTCGAAGGCCGAGGCCGCCCTCGACGACCTCGCGGCCCGGATCGAAGCGTCGCAGGACGACTGACGAGAGCCGCCTCAAATACCTACGCAGCGCACGGCGCCGCCGTCGAATTGATGGGCGGTGCTCGAGCAGGCCTGGTCGCGCGTGCAGGCGCAACTGCCGGCGTCGCACCGATCACCGGCGGCCCCGGCGACGCAGTCCTGATCGCTCCCGCAGCCGCACACGCCGGCGTTGCAAATCGCCCGGTCGGGCCGGCCGAGGTGGGCACAATCGGAGTCCTGGCCACATTCGCAAAGGCCCGTGTCGACGTTGCAAAACGGCGCGGGCGCGCTCAGGCAGTCGGTGTCGGCCTGGCAGCGCGCGAAGCATTGGCCGGTCGCGCCGCACTCGGCGAGGGTGTTGGCGCAGACCTTGACGGGCTCGCCTTGGATGCTCGGGGTCTCGAACACCTGCAATAGATTGTGCCCACATTCGCCGGTGGCGGCCGGGGTCGCGCACCGGCCCCCGCCAGCGACGAGGACGCAGACCTGCGCGTTGGCCTGGCATTGGCCGCCGTCGGCGGTGCAGGCCGTCGACCAGCCGCTAAATAGCGCGATGCACTTGGTGTGGTCGGTGCAGGTGACGGCGGCGGAGGCGGCGCAACGGCTGTCGACGCAGGTCAGGCCGACGTTGTCACCATGGACGAGGCAGTCGCTGTCGGCGCTGCATTGGTGCGTGCAAACGGGGCCGTCCCTGGCGCCCGAGTTGGCGCCGCAGGCGGCGATTGTGGTGAGCAGGAGAGCCTGTAAAATCGCGCGGATCGAGTGGGTCATCGCCGGGGGCGAGTATAGGCCCGCATCCCGCGCGGGGCCGCCCCCTTTACCCGACCGCCGCTCCTCGCGACAGCCACCGGCCGCCGAGGCCGATGTAGATCAGCGCGAACACCAAGAGCAAGCCGTAGCCGACCGCCGCTTGCTCGAGCAAGGCGTTGAACCCGAGGTTGATCATCGCCGCGAGCGCGTAGGCCGAGCCGACCACGCTCGCAAGCGTGCTGAGCCCATAGCTGATCGACACGGTCTGCTCGCGCTTTTGATCGATCAGGCACGAGACCACGTGCGGGTAAAATAGGCCCAAGACCACGCCGAGCGGGGCCGTGACCACGGTTGCGATGACCAGCTTGAGCGCGACCGGGAGGTGCAAGAGGCCGCCGACCATCCAGTGCAGCGTGTACATCACGAACATCACGGCGACGACCGCGAGCCCGGCGAGCAGCCGGGTGTCGTGGAGCTTGGGGATCCGCGGATAGACGGCGCTGCCGACCCCGCTGGTCAGCAAAAATAGGCTCAAGACCGCGGCCATGCTGAGCAAGGGCTGGGTCAAGAACAGCTCGAGCTTGGCCATGATCGCGACCTCGCAGAGCATGAAACAAAAGCCGGTCAACAGCAGGTAGAGCAGGACGGGGATCGGCGCCCGGGAGTCACGCTTGATCGCGGCCACGCCGATGAACAGCAGGGCGATCCCCGACAAGAGCACGACCGTCGTGATCTTGATCCAGCTCATGTACCAAGCCAGGGTCTTTTTGGTCTCACCCGGGAACAGCTTGTAGTGGGTGACATCGAGCTCCATCATGAACGGCCGATCGTCGACGAAGGTCCGGGTGATCTCGCCCTCGATCGCGGCCGCGTAGCGCTTGTCGCGTTTGCCCCGGGCGCTCATGTAGCGGATCTTGCGGCGGTTCTTGCCCTTGCTGTTGGCCATCGCGATCATGGCGTCGAGCTCGGCGTCGGTGAAGCCGTCGGGCGCGATGAGCATGTCGTCGTCGCCGCGGTGGGGGTCATCGATGATCACGACGTGGTCCTCGAAGTTGTCGATCCCGCGCCGGGCGAAGACCTCGCGGAGGTTGTGAATGCGCTGCTCGAGCGGCTGGTGGTCGAAGACCATGAGCCCGCCCGGGCCGAGCAGATCGAGGTAGGTGTCGTAGGCCTCGAGCGTGTCGAGGTACTTGGTCGTGTGCCCGGTGACGGCCGTGGTCGGGGCGTTGGAGCCGAGGTAGATCAGGTCGTATTGCGTGCCCTTGGGCCGGGTCGTGAGGAAGTGGCGGCCCTCGTCAATCACGAGGTTGATGCGGTCTTGATCGAGGAATTCGGCGATCCGATAGGGCTTGAGCACCTTGGCCGTGCGGCCTATTTTCTCGACCAAGCCGTTGATCTCGACGCCGGTGATCGCAGCCTTGCGGTGGGCGAGCTCGTCGAACGCGAGCATCTCGGCGCCGGTCCCGGCGAACATCACCAGGACGTTTTGCGGCGCGCGACCCATGATCCAGGGCGCCTCCATGGCCGAGAGCGTGCTGACCTCGCGGTCGCGGTCGCGGTAGCGCCAGACGTGGACGTTGCTCCGCGAATTGTTGTGGATGATGGCGTAGACCGGCTTGCCCTTGGTGCCCTCTTTGGGCATGCGCTTGACCAGGGCGACGCGCGAGTGCTCGTTCCAGGCCCGCTGGATCTCGCTGAACTGGGTCTCCGTGCCCCACTGTGCATAGGACACGGTCCGGTCCGAGTAGTCGATCAGCCGCTCGGAGCCGATCGAGATCAGCACGGCCGTGACGATCAAGATGATGCGCTTGCGCTTGTCCGAGGTCGCGAGCACCCACGGCACGAACGACAGCAGGATCAGCACGACGATGACCGTGGGCAGCCCACCGAACGCGAACGCGACCGGGGTCAGGCCGCAGGCGAGCGCCGCGCCGAGCAGGTCGGCGGCGTAGATCGAGCCGATCTCGTCGCGCCGCAGCTGGTAGATGGAGGTCAGGATCCGGCCAAAGCTGAAGAACGGCAGGATCATCACGACCACGAACGCCGCGGTCTTCTTGGCGAGGTAGCCGAGCTGCTCGGTGATCACCATGGTCGAGGTCACCGGCATGACCCAGCTGAAGAACACGAACGAGAACAGCAGCCCTCCGACGCACAGGGCGGCCAACAACCCGAGCTCACGGTTGAGGTTGAAGGTCGCCGCGGAGTTCGGGCGGAAGTGGACGTAGAGGCTGCCGAGGGCGAGGCCCAAGAACGCGATCGGGAGCGCGAGGTAGGCGTTGTCGGCTCCGAGGTGGAAGTCGACGAGGCGCGAGAGCACGAGCTCGTAGGTCAAGCAGCAAAGCGCCGTAGCGAAGACGAGCACGCGGTAGTTGGGGGCGGAGGATGGGGGCTGCATGACGCGTGTCGCGATACTCGACTGGGCCGGGCGGCTGTACAATGGTGAAGTGACCCGCTTCATACACGCGCTGCTCGCGGGGAGCTTGGGTCTGAGTTTGGGCTGCCTGGGCGAAGACGAGCCCAGCCCGCCAGCGGAGGGGATGGAGGCCAAACCACCACCCCCCAGGATCCTCGGGCCCCTGCTGGTGACCGTTGGCGCTGCGGATCGCGCGGACATCGAGATCGACGCCGCCGATCTCCAGCCCAACACCCGGGCCGAGCTCGACGGCCGCTCGTGGTCGCTGCGCGAGCGCGGGCCAGTGAGCCGGGCGAGGCGGACCGTGGTGGTGTCGCTCGCCGGGGCCCTGGTGGTCGGCGTCCACGAGCTGGTCTTGGTCCATGAGCTCGGCGGCGAGGAGCTGCGCTCGGAGCCCTTGGTGATCGGGGTCGAGGCGGCCTCGCTCGGACCGCTGGCGGTGACGCTCGACTCGCCGCTGGTCGGCGCCGGCGATCGCTTGGTCCACGCGGGGCCGAACCAGACCCTGCTGGCGCTGGTCGACGAAGCTGGGCAGACGATCGAGCTGCGGCGCGACGGCTGGGCGACGGCTGGGTCCGTGCAGGGGCTGCCGGGGCTGGTGAGCCCCGCGAGCCCGAGCGCGGCCGTGGTCGACGTCACGCTCGCGCAGCTCGACGCGTTGGGGCGCGAGCGCTGGGTGATCACGACTTGGCTGGCCGAGGGCGGCGCCCGGGTCCGGGCTCGGATCACGCCGCTCGAGCCGAGCGACCAAGCCGGCGGCGGCGAGCAGCTAGGCGAGCCCAGTGAGGTGATCGAGCTGTGGAACCTCGCCGACCCCGAGCACCGTGCCGCGCTCGGACCCCACCAGCTCGCGTTCAACCATGGCGTGGCGCTGCTCGGTCGCAGGGTCGTGATCGCCGTCGAGGCCCGGCGCGACGCGGACCAGCCTTCCTTGGGCGATCACCTGCTCGTGACCCGGTGGTTGGCCGCCGACGGGACCCCGGCTGCGCCCGCGCTGGTCCGCGGGCCCAACTCGCGCGACCTCGATCACCCCTACCGCGCCCGGCGTTGGCTGGGCTATTGGCCGACCAAGCCGGCGCTGTCGGTCCGCGTCGGGCTCGGGTTCGCGTGGCTGCTCGAGCTCGCCGGGAACGGGCTGCCGATGCTGACGGGCGATCCGGGCGATCCGGGCGATCCGGTCAGCGTGGCCGGCGAGCTGGTGTGGATGGCCAGCGCCGACGGGGCCCTGGGTTCGCGCCACGTGTTCATGCTCGAGCAAACCACCGATCGAGCCTGGATCCACGCGCTGCGGATCGATCGTTGGGGCGCGGCCGAGCCCGGCGAGACCGCGGCGCTGCTCGAGCTCCCGGGCCTGCCTAGCGGCGCGCCGAGCCTCAGCAGCGTGGCCGGTTCGCCGACCTTGCTGATCCCCATGGGCGGCGATCAGCCGACGCTGGTCCTGCGCTCGACCGGCGCGGCCGTGGTCCTCGACAGCCTCGCCCTGCTCCACTGCGACGCGCTCGCGCTGGCCGAGCCCCCAGCCGACGCCGAGGGTGACTCGCGGGCGCTCGCTTGCCTCGCGACCGGCGGGCTCCGGGTTGGCGCGCTCGGCGGGCCCTGAGCATCGACCCGCGGGGGCCTAATTTCGGCGCTCTCGCTCGATTCAGCCCAGGCAGGGGGACCCCAGGGGAGCGTGGCTATACTCCGCGCCGTGGCAGCACGAAACAAGCTCCGCGTCGTTGCGCTCGCCCTTGGCGTGGTCGTGCTGGGCCTCGGCGCGGCGGCCTGGTCGATGTGGCCGTCCGTCGATGACATCCCCGAGGTGCTCGACGCGATCAACCCAGAAGTCTCGATCGTCGAGCTCACGCTCGAGGCCCAAGGTCCGCTCGAGGCCTTACGCATCGGCGACCTCACGGGCAAGACCGTCTACCTGATGATCGAGGGCAAAGAGAGCATGACCGGCGGCGAGGGCAAGCAGCTGCGCCGGGCCTTGCATCGCTGGGAGCTGCCCGCGGACGTCGTCGGCTTTAGCCTCGGTGACGCGCCGGCCGGCGCCAAGCTCATACACGAGCGGATCGAGAGCGACTTCGTCGGTCCGATGCGCGACGAGATGAAGCTGCCGATCTACATCGACTTCGGCGGGGCCTTCACCAGCGCGTTGAGCTTGCCCAAGGGCCACCTCGGCTTTGCGATCATCGATGGGGCCGGCGAGCTGGTCTATCGCCATGCCGGCGACGCCGACGCCGAGCAGATCGCCGCGATCAAGCAGCTGCTCCGGGCGCAAGAGCCCGCGGCTGGACCGATCGCGCCGGCCTTCGAGGTCGGCGCGCTGTCGAACGAGTCGTGCGCGGGCCGGTCGTGCGTGCTCGTGTTCCTCGACGCCAAGGTCGCGCGCGGCGAGATCCCTGGCCTCGAAGACGGCGGGTTCGAGGGCGACATGAAGGAAGCCTTCGCGCAGATCAAGCAGCCCTCGATCCGCCTCGCGCGGGTGTTGGCGGCGGATTGGGCCGCCGACCCGGCCGCCGAGCGAACCATCGACGGCGTCATCGTCGGCGAGGGCGAGGGCTGGTCTGTCGAGGGCTGGGCGTTCGTGGCCGAGGCTGCTGAGGCCCGTGAAGCGTTTGCGATCGGCGACGGCGCCGGCATGGTGATCCTCGACGACCAAGGCCGGGTGGCGTTCGCCGAGCGCGGCGTGATCCCGTTTTGGAAGCTCTCGGTCGCCGCGGATGTGCTGGGGATCGAGCCCCAAGCGTACGGCTCGCGCAAGCCCAAGCAGCCGGCGGACTAGCGCGGTTTGACCGAGCAGCAGGGCCAGGCCATCGTGCATGTGTGAACCGCACGGCCTGCTCTCGCTCTTGGTCCGCGTCCGCGTTGCTGTCGATGTGTGTGTCGGCGGCGGCTTGCACCCCCGATGATCCGCCGGCCGACGACGCGGCCGACGCCGAGACTGGCGACGGCGACGGCGACGGCGAGTCCGGCGACGACGAGTCCGACGAGACCGGCCCGCCGGTGTTCGAGCCACCCGAGCCCGAGTGCGGCAACGGCTACGTCGAGGAGGGCGAACAGTGCGACGACGGCAACCTCGACGACGACGACGGCTGCGATAGCCTGTGTCGGATCCCCTGCGGGATGCTGTGGGAGGCCACGAGCCCCTCGCCGGCCGATGACGTGAGCCCGGTCGTGGCCGACGTCGCGGTCGGGCCCGAGGGCGAGCTGGTGGTCGCGGGGTGGACCAGCCCGGACACCTCGGAGGCCCAGGGCGACGTCTGGCTGGGGGTTTGGAGCAGCGAGGGCGAGCCCTTGTGGTCCGGGGTCTATGACCTGGTCGAGGGCCGCAACGACCGGGCCGCGGCCGTCGCGGTCGCGCCCGACGGCGCGGTCTACCTCAGCGCCACGGTCCGCGTCCCGCATCCAGACATCACCGACGGCACCGCGATCTGGGTCGGTCGCTTCGACGATCTCGGCGAGCTGGTCTGGAGCGCGACCATGGACAACCCGCTCGAGGGCGCCAAGGACGTGGCCTCGGGCCTCGCGATCACGCCGCTTGGCAACGTGGTCGTCGCCGGCAACCGGCGCGTCGGCGACGGCGACAGCGACCTGTGGATCGCCGAGCTCTCGCCGACCGATGGCGCCGTGCAGTGGAGCTCGACCTGGTCCGGTGCGCTCGCGCCAAACGGGTTCTCCCTCGACAAGGGCGGGCCCGTGGCGATCGGCTCCGACGGCACGATCTGGGCCACGGCGATCGAGTACGTCAACTTCGACACCTTCGACGTGCACGTGCTGTCCTTCGATCCAACCGGCGCCCTGCTCGGCGACTGGGCGCCGCAGGCCGACGTCGCGACCGCCCACAATCACCAGCCGACCGCGATCACCGTTCAGGCCGACGGCAGCGTGTACTTCAGCATCACGCGGCTCGGGCCGGCCTCGCACTTTTGGCTCCACCGGCTCGAGCCAAGCGCCGGCGGGGCCGCGGGCGAGATCACCTGGATCCGCGAGGCGGCCAGCTTCGTCGACGTCGGCCAAGACTGGAATCTCAACGGCGTCGCCGCGGCGCCCGACGGCCAGCTGTTCGTCGGCGGCGCGCTGTACCGCAAGGAGACCGAGGACAATTGGTACGAGGGCTGGGTCCACCGGCTCGACGGCGACGGTCAGGCGTTGTGCACGACCCGGCACACGTCCGCCGGCGCGACCATCTTGACCCCCAATTTGTTCGTGACCGCGATCGGGGCCTCGGCGGCCGGCGATCTGGTGGCCGCCGGCCACCTCCTCGACGTCGAGAACGCCCGCTCGTTTTGGGTCGGATCGTTCCGCGGGCTTTAACTCGATTATTGTGGGTTCGGCGAGAACCCCCGGATCGCAATCAGCCGGTTGCCGCCGCCGAAGGTCGTGAACAAGAAGTCGCCGCTGTGGGGGTCCAAGAACGCCCCCTCGGCGCCGGTTAGGCCCGTGACAAAGTCGCGGCGGGTCGCGACGATCGGATCGCCGTTGTCGTCGGCGTCGTAGGCCGCGAGCTTGCCGGCCGAGTACTCCGAGACCAGCAGGCCGTCGACGGGGAACCCGGGGTTGTCGGCGCCAATGTGGACGAAGCCCTCGGGTCCGCCCTCGATCTGGGTCTCGAAGCTCGCCGAGAGCACGTCGAAGGTCCCGTCGCCGTCGGCCGCGAGCTCGAGCGTGTACCACTGCCCGCCGCTCCACGAGACCAGCTTGAGCTGGCCTTCGCCGGCGAACCCCGGCGGCACGAAATTCAGGCCGCCCGGCGACGAGACCACGCCGAGCGGGCCCAAGTTGATGACCTTGTCGGTCGCCACGCTCCCGGGGAGCTGCTGGCCGAGCTCGTTGTTGGGCCAGCGAGCCAGGAACAGCACGCCCTCGGGTCCATAGGTCACCCCGCCGTCGTTGTAGGCGGCCTCGGCGAACTCCTCGATCGGCGACCCCGCCCAGCCGGTCACGTGGCAGCCGAGGTCGCGGGTGATCTCGACGGCGTAGAGCTTGCCTGCCACCGTGTTGGCGGCGCCGCCGATCAGCAGCTCGTAGGGGTCGTCGACGCGAACCGTGAGCCCGCCCCAGTTGGACGGGATGCTCGGCAAGTTGCCCAGGTCGTAGCACTCGTAGAAGGGCTCGAACTCGTCGGTGAACACGATGCCAGCCGCCGCGCAGTCGAGCGCGAGCGTGGGGGGGATGGTCTCGACGCACTGGAAGTCGCCGTCGCCGTCGCCGTCGCCGTCGCCGTCGCC
>Ga0114946_10003070_pt1 | contig 11381 bp, 7 predicted proteins | sample WalLakDeSediment_FD_88676 | JGI IMG/M metagenome (GOLD analysis project Ga0114946, IMG submission 88676) | Lake sediment microbial communities from Walker lake, Nevada to study Microbial Dark Matter (Phase II) - Walker Lake 11/02/13 Deep Sediment | ecosystem: Environmental > Aquatic > Freshwater...
CGGCCTTAGGAAGTCCCTCACGCCGGAGAGGAGGACCGCTCGAACCATGCTTCCACCCGCAGCGCCGAGGATTACGCCCGGGGAAAAGGACGGAATGACGCCGGGAGCCGGGTCGGCCACCACGCCCGGGGCCGCCCCGGAGGCCACCCTCTCTCCACCCCTTTCGGACTCCCTCCCGTGATCCTGGAGATTCCGGCAACCGACGTCCTCCCGGACCTGGGCTCGGTCCTCAAGGCCCTGGGCGTTCCCGGAAACAGGGAGGTGCCCCCAGCAGTCCAGGAGGTCCTGGCCTCCGCCGAGGGCCTCTTCGTGGAGACGGCCGCGCCCAGGGGGGTGCTGGCCGAGCTCTCGCCCGAAGCCTTCGCACAGGTCTATGCCGGCGAAGGGATGAATGCCCCGGACTCCGTGGTGGGCCACGTGTTTCCCCAGGCAGAGGTCCTGGCCCTCTTCGCCGTGACCCTGGGGGATGCCTTGAGCCAGGCCATCGCCGGAGGCTTCGAGAGCCACGATTACCCCGTGGCCGCCGCGCTGGACGCCCTGGCTTCGGAGGCGGCGGACCGGGCGGCGGATGAGGTGGAGCGCCTCCTTGAGAGAGGATGGAAGGAAGAGGGGCGTCTCTCCCGGGAAGGGGCCGCCCTCCGCTACAGCCCCGGCTACTGCGGGTGGGACGTCACGGGCCAGCGAGCCCTGTTCAGGCACCTGGAGCCCCAGCGCATCGGCATCACCCTTTCCGATGCCTGCCTCATGCAGCCCTTGAAGTCCGTGTCGGGGGTGATCCTGGCCGGGCCCAAGAGCATCCACCGCTTCTCCCCCGCCTTCTCCTTCTGCCCTCACTGCCGGAGCCGAAGCTGCCTGGAGCGCATCCCATGATCGTGCCCATGCAACTCAACGTCCTGGACTGGGCCGTCATCCTGGCCTACCTGGCCCTGGCCTTCGGCATCGGGCTCTTCTTTCGGAAGCGGGCCGGCCAGAGCATGGCCGAGTACTTCCTCTCGGGCCGCTCCCTCCCCTGGTGGATCGCCGGCACGTCCATGGTGGCCACCACCTTCGCCGCCGACACGCCCCTTGCCGTGACCGGACTGGTGGCCCGGCACGGGCTGGCGGGGAACTGGTTCTGGTGGGCCTTCGCCATGGGAGGGATGATCACAGTGTTCGTCTACGCCCGCCTCTGGCGCCGGGCCGAGGTGATGACGGACGTGGAGCTCATCGAGCTTCGGTACGGAGGCAGGCCCGCCGCCTTCCTCCGGGGGTTCCGGGCCCTCTACATCGCGCTGCTGGTGAACGCCATCATCATCGGCTGGGTCACGGGGGCCATGGTGACGGTGCTGCAGCAAACCGTATTCGCCGGGAGCAGCGCCGGGGCCTGGGAAGAGTGGCTCCTCATCGTTGTCCTCCTGGGCATCGTGGGGGTGTACGCTACCCTCTCGGGCCTCTGGGGAGTGGCGGTCACGGACTTCGTCCAATTTATCCTGGCCATGGCCGGCTCCATCGCCCTGGCGTGGATCGCCGTGGATCACCTGGGGGGGATGGACAGCATGCGGGCCCAGGTGGTGGCCACCTTTCCCCAGGGGGAGGAGGCGTTTCGGTTCTTCCCCAACTTCACCGCTTCGGACCCCTGGATGCCGGTGGGGATCTTCCTGGTCATGCTCTTCGTCCAGTGGTGGGCCTCCTGGTACCCGGGGGCCGAGCCCGGCGGGGGCGGGTACGTGGTGCAGCGCATGGCCTCCGCCAAGGACGAGCGCCACTCCGTCCTGGCCACCCTCTGGTTCCAGATCGCCCACTACTGCGTGAGGCCCTGGCCCTGGCTCATCGTGGCGTTCGCCTCCCTGGCCCTGTATCCCGAGCTTCGCACCGCCGCCGACCCCGGCGTGGGGTACCCCAGCGTCATCCGGGATCTTGCGCCGGCGGGCCTGAGGGGCCTCATGCTGGTGGCCTTCTTCGCCGCCTTCATGTCCACCATCTCCACCCAGGTGAACTGGGGCGCCTCCTACCTGGTGAACGATTTCTACCGGCGCTTCCTGAGGCCGGACGCCGACGATCGGCACCTGACCCGCATGTCCCGGGCCGCGTCCCTCCTGGTCCTGGCGGTGGGAAGCGTGGCGGCCTGGATCATGCGGGACATCTCCGTGGACGAGGCCTGGAAGATCCTGGCGGCCCTGGGGGCCGGTACGGGGGCCGTCTTCATGCTCCGGTGGTTCTGGTGGCGCATCAACGCATGGACCGAGATCGTGGCCATGGTGGTCTCGCTGGTGGCCTTCGGGGTGGTGAGCCGGTACATCGAGGCCAACGAGTACCGGATGGCGGTGGTGGCCGCCATCACCATCTGCGCTTGGCTCGTGGCCACCTACGTCACCCCGCCGGAACGCCGGGAGACCCTGGAGGCGTTCTATTGCAAGGTGCGGCCCGGCGGCCCCGGCTGGGGCCCCGTGGCCCGGGCCCGTCCAGAGGTCCAGCCCGACGGGCACCTGGGCCTCTCCGTGGCGGCGGCCCTCCTGGCCGCCGGGATCGTATACTGCACCCTGCCGGCGGTGGGGCTCCTCCTCTTCGGAGAAATCGGGAAGGGGATGCTTGCCCTGGGAGGCGCCGGAGCCTGCGCCGTGGGGGTGGTGCTCCTCATGAGGCGCATCGGCTGGGGGCGGGTGGTGGAATGAGGAGGGCCCGTCAGAACCTCCGCCTGCCGCCTCCTCGGGCGGCTCGTCACCTCAGCTTCTTCCCGGCTCGACAAGAGAAGCTACCCCCAAATCCGTTCCTTAGCCGTCCGTCGCAATCGCAAACGGGTTTGGGGGGCAAATAGATGCCAAAACCCGGTTTCTGCAATGGCGCCTAAGATACGATACGAGATTGGGGGGCAAATAGATGCCCAAACCCGGTTGCGATCTCGGCGCCGTGCCAGAAACCGGATTTGGGGGGCACCCTCCGGGCAGGGCCTGCGAGGTCCCCATTCGCACAATACACATGGGGCGGGAGATTGCCGAACGCGGATGCCCCGGGATCCTGCCAACCGCACTTCGGCCGGTCTCATACTTGCGGTCTAACCTGCGCGGCCGCTCTCCTATTTCCGCATAACCTGTGCGCAGTTCCTCTGCGGCCCGGCACAACCCGCGCACCCCTCCTCTGCGGCCTTACCCCGCGCGACCGCGTCTCCCTGGCACAACGGCCTGCCGTACCCCGCGCACCCACTTCTCCCTGCCGTACCCGGCGCAACCGGCGTCACCCGTAGACCCCGTGCTCCATGGCCACCTCCACCATGAGCTCCAGGATCTCCGGCCTCACACCCGGCGCCACCGAGCACGCCGAGCTCAGGATGTAGCCTCCGCCGGGAGCCGCCACCCGCAGGCGGTGGAGCACCGCTTCCCGGACCTTATCCTGGTCCCCGTAGAGAAGCGTATGCACGGGGTCGATGTTCCCCTTGATGAACGCCTTCCCTTTCAGCAACGCGACGGCGTCCTCCAGCTCCACCGTCCCCAGGGGCGGCGGATCCAGGGTGTCGATGCCCTGGGTGCCCGACGCCAGCATGAGGTCCAGCCGGTCCCCGATCCCTCCGCAGGTGTGGGTATAGATCTTCACGTTCGGGTGGCGCCGCCGCACTTCCTCCACCAGGCGCTTCTCATAGGGCAGCACGAACTCCCCGTAGTGCGTGCGGGAGATGAACCCGCTCCCGGCGAAGGCGGAGGAAATGAGGACCGCGTCCACCCCGGCCCGGGCCTGACGGCACGCCAGGTCCACCGCCCCCTCGGTAAGGCGCTCCAGGCAAATCCGCACCTTGCCGGGGTCATCCATCAACGCCATGAGGGCCCCCTCGTAGTTCAGGAGCTCCAGGAGCTGGGAGAAGGGGCTGAACACCTCGCCGTGGACCGACACCTCTCCACCGGTCCTCTCCAGAACCGCAGCCAGGGTATCCAGGTGGTAAGGTGGGAAGAAATCCTCCGGAGAGCGTGGATCCGGGTCGAACCCCCACCGGTAGGGGGCGCCGACGCCGGTGAGGTCCCAGGGCTCCACGTACCAGAGGTCCTCGGGCTCCAGTTCCCTGAAGGACGGGAAGGCCCTGGAGCCGTCGGGCTGGAAGTAGTGGGGGTTGTCGTCCCGTGGCAGGCGGGTGAAGCAGCCGTTCTTCCAACGGACCACGCTCCCCCCCGCCTCCCTGTCGACCCGCAGGATGTGCCGCTCCAGCTCCGGATCCCGCCCCGGGAGGTTCACCAGGATTCCGTCGAACCGGTAGCGCCGCTGAAGCTCGACCAGGGCCTCGGCGAAGCCCTCCGACCGGAACCAGATATCGAAGGGCGACGCGCCGGCATGCAGGAAATAGTGACCAATGGCCAGCTGGCAGAAGACCGGGACCCGGTCGGGCTCCGCCAGCTCCATGGCCTTGCGGACGCGCTCTCGGCTGGTCATGGCATTCCTCTGCCGGGATACGGGCTCAAGGGACGGTGTTCGGCCGTCGGGGCTCAAGAGACGCCATTATAGAAGCCCCAAGCCCGGTGGGCGAGGCTGGCGGGAGCCATGCATCGCCCGACACACTCCTTGCCAACCACCTCCCATGACCGCACTCTATGTGGATACCGTCTCCCCGAGAACCTGAGCATCTGCCGACCCGTTCAACCCGGGGTGGACCATGTCCCAGGAGCCAGGACAGCCCACTCAGCTCCATGAAGAGCTGGCAAACCTGCAGGCCGAGCTCGCCCCGGACCTGCAGGTGATCCGGCACGTGGGGACCGGATCCGCAGCCGAGGTGTTCCTGGCCAGGGACATCGCCCTGGGCCGCCTGGTGGCGTTGAAGGTCCTGTCCCCCCGGCTGGCCGACAACCCGGTCGCCCTGGCCCGTTTCCGCCGGGAGGCCAAGGCGGCGGCCTCTCTGGATCATCCCAATGCCGTGGCGGTTTACCGCACCGGGACCCTCTCCACCGGCGTGCCCTACCTGGTGATGCAGTTCGTTAAGGGCCGCACCCTGGAGGAGAAGCTGGAGGCGGAGGGCACCCTGCCGCCGGACGAGGGCCGCCGCATCCTCGCCCAGGTGGCGGCGGCCCTGGCGGCGGCCCACCAGCAGGGGTTCGTGCACCGGGACGTGAGGCCCAACAACGTCCTCTGTGACCAGGAGGGAGGCCGGGTCCTGGTGTCGGACTTCGGCCTGGCGGGAATCCTCCCCTACTCCGACCGCACCGACCCCGGCCTGACCCGGCCCGGGGAGGTTCTGGGGGACCTGAGGTACCTGAGCCCGGAGCAGATCAGGGGCGAGTCCTCTACGGAAGGGACCGACGTGTATTCCCTGGGGGTCATGGGCTACGAGATCCTCACCGGGAAGGGCCCCTATCCCAGCAAGCCGGGGCGGGGTGTGGGACTGCCGGACCTGAACGCGAACCCGATTCCCCTGGTTTCCTTGCGTCCCGACGTGGACCCGGTCATGGCGGGCCTCCTGGAGCGCTGCCTATCGAAGCAGGCGGCAAAGCGCCCCAGCGCCGGCTTCGTCGCCGATGCCCTGGCCGGGAGCGCCGATCCGGCCTTGTCGCAGGGAGGCATCTTCACGAACCCCGCAGAGCTCCTGAACACCCTCCTGCAACGCCGGGTCCCCCAGATCGTGGTCATCACCTTCATCCTGGGCGTGGGGGCCCTGAGCCTCTTCGGCAACCTGGCGGATCGGGATAAGATCCCGGAAGCCCTCTTCAGCTTGGTCCTCTCCACCGTGGTGTGCCTCCTGGCGGCATCCTGGATCGTGGGGTGGTTCCACGGGGAAAAGGGAAAGCAGAAGGTCCCTGTCCCGGAAGTCCTCCTCCTGGTTCTGGTGGCGGTGGTGTGGATCGTCCTGGGGGTGATGATCCTCCTTCCCTCCTGACCCGCCGTCCGCAGCCTCCGTCTGCCGTCCCAGTCATCGGCCACCCTCTGGCTACTCCTTCATGCGACGATTCTTCATCATCTTGGGCGATCAACTGGACCGGGATTCCCCGCTGTTGAGGGAGTCGGACCCCGCCACCGATCTCCTCTGGATGGCGGAGGTGACGGAGGAGTCCACCCACGTCTGGAGCCACAAAGCGCGCATCGCCTACTTCCTCACATGCATGCGCCACTTCCGGGACGAGGTCCGGAAGAAGGGCATACCCCTGGAGTACAGCACGCTCTCGGACAACGAGGGGCACCGTGGTCTTCGCCAGGTCCTGAAGCGTGACCTGCGGCGCCTGGGACCGGAGGTCATGCGGGTCGTGCAGCCCGGCGAGCATCGGGTGCTCGAGATGCTCCGGGAGGTTTCGACGGAGACTGGGGTTCCCCTGGAGGTCTTGGAGGATCCCCACTTCATCTGTTCGCGGGAGAGGTTCGCCCGCCACGCCAACGGCCGGAAACAGCTCCGAATGGAGTACTTCTATAGGGAGATGCGGCGTGAGACCGGCATCCTCCTTGGAGCGGACGGCTCCCCCGAAGGAGGTCGGTGGAACTTCGACGACGCGAACCGGGGAGCCTTCGGCTCCGATGGACCCGGGTCCCTGCCCAGGGCCCCGAGCTTTCCCCCGGACGCCATCACGCGAGACGTCCTGCGGGAAGTAGAGGCCCGGTTTCCGGGGCATCCCGGAAGCCTCTCCTCCTTCGACTGGCCTGTGACCCCTGCCCACGCGCAGGAGGCTCTGGACGACTTCCTCACTCATCGCCTGCCCCAGTTCTATTGGACGGGCGACACGGACATGACCTGCCTCCGAGAGGTGGTGGCGCAGACCCTGGCCACAGGCTATGCCCACCACATCCAGCGCCTGATGGTCACGGGTCTCTTCGCCCTGCTGCTGGGAGTGCGCCCCCGGGAGGTTCACGAGTGGTACCTGGCCGTATACATCGACGCCGTGGAGTGGGTGGAGCTACCCAACACCTTTGGAATGTCCCAGTACGCCGACGGCGGGATCATGGCCAGCAAACCCTACGCAGCCACGGGAAAGTACATCTCCCGAATGAGCAACTACTGCACCGGGTGCCGGTACCTGCCGGAGCTCCGCTGGGGTGACAATGCCTGCCCCTTCACCACCCTCTACTGGGACTTTCTCCACCGGAACCGTGATCGGCTGGCGAACGTGCCCCGTATGGGGATTCAGCTCCGAAACCTCTATAACATCGACTCGGAAGAGCTCGCCGCCATCACAGCGAGGGCGGCCGAGCTCCGAAGACGGTACGCGCCGCAGCTGCGGCAGGATCGCTGACTCCCGAAGGCGTTGCCTTGCCGGTGATGGAAAAGGGCAGGGCTCGCGCGTGGGACGCGAGAGGGCCGGGGCCCCTCCTAACATTCCGGAGCCTCCGGGTGTCCCTATGGATGAATCTCACCTGACGCGGATCCGATGTCCGGATCCCTGGCATGACCGAAGAGAGGAAGCACCATGAGGAGGAAGAGCATTCAAAGTGCGGCGGTCCTGGCGATAGGGCTTGCGCTCCTGGGCCCCATGACCCTTTCGGCCCAGGAACAGGACCGGTACGAGATGGGCAGGGCCCTTCCACCCCTGGACCCCGGCAAGGTTCTCGTGAACCTCACCCTCCAGGACGCCATCGACCGGGCGCTTGCGTCGAACCTGGACATTCAGACCGTGAGGCTGAATCCCCAGATCCAGCGTTACTCCCTGCGGGCTGCCCGGGCCGCCTTCACCCCGACGCTGAGCAGCACCCTGGGTCACAACAACTCCAGCTCCCAGTCCACCAGCCAGCTGGACGGGGGTGTCCGGACCTCCACGGAGCGCCAGACCTTCAACACGTCGATTTCCCAGACGCTGCCCTGGTACGGCGGTCGGCTGAGCACCAATTTCAACAACGCCCGCACCGAGACGAACAACGCCTTCTCCATCCGGAACCCCAGCTACAACTCCACCGTCAGTTTCAACTACACGCAGCCCCTTCTGTCGGGGCTCCGGACGGACAACCAGCGGACGGCGGTCAGGGCCCAGGAGATCCAAGGGGACATCACCGACCTCCAGGTCCTGAGCCAGATCACCAACATCACTGACCAGGTCCGGGCCTCCTACTGGAGCCTCAGGGCCGCCATCGAACAGATCGAGATCCAGCGCCGCAGTCTTGCCCAGGCGGAGGAGCTCCTGGCGCGGAACCGCCTCCGGGTGCAGCTCGGGAGCATGGCCGAGCTCCAGGTGGTCCAGGCCGAGGCCCAGGTGGCCGCCGCCGAGCAGTCCCTGCTGAACGCCGAGGTCCAGTGGCGCAACCTGGAGCTCCAGTTCAAGCGGCTTGTGGTGGGCGGCCCCGAGGACCCACTCCTGCAGCAGACGTTGAACCCCACGGACCTGCCCGTGATCGTAGACCCGGTGGTGGACATCCAGGCCGCCATCGAAACGGCCCTCAGACAGCGCACCGATGTCCGGCAGCAGTTGCAGCAGCGGGAGATCTCGGAGTTGAACCTGGAGGTCACCAGGGACAACTCCCGCCCTCAGCTCAACCTGACGGCGGGCTATGCCCTCCAGGGCGTTGGTGGTGACCTCTTCGAGCGCCCAAACCTCGGCGGTGATCCGATCCTTGTGGAACGAGGCGGGTACGTCGATGGGTTGAACTCCATCGTGGGTCGTGACACCCCCACATGGAGCCTCTCGTTGAACTTCAGCTACCCCATCGGCACCAACGCCTCCAAGGCCAACCTGGAGCGTGCCCGCCTCCAGATGCGCCAGACGGACCTGGCCCTGAAGAGCCAGGAGCTGGCCATCGTGACGGAGGTGACCAACGCCGGCCTTGCCGTCAACGACACGTACCTTCAGCTCCAGGCCGCCCGGCGGAGCCGAGAGGTCTCGGAGCGGAGCGCCGCGGTTGAGCTGGCCAGGTTCGAGGTGGGCGCATCCACCAACTACGAGGTAGCCCAGGCCCAGAACGCCCTGACCTCAGCCCGCCTGTCGGAGCTTCGGGCCATGATCAACCATGTGAACGCCATTGCCGAGTTCGAGCGGGTGCAGCGGGTGGGCCGTTGACGCCTCCCTCGTCAACGCCTCCCGGGGCTCAGCACCAACCGGTGCTGGACCCTGGCTCTACCGCCTCCCGGGGCTCAGCACCAACCGGTGCTGGACCCTGGCTTCTACCGCCTCCCGGGAGAAGAGGAGAGGGAAGTACTCCCCGGCGGCCCAGCTCTCCGTGAGGTTGCCGTAGTAGGGGCTCCCGGGTCTCCCTGACTGGCCCGGGGCATTGGTGGCCAGGGAGGCGTCCAGGTCGGCGAAGTCGATGATCTGCCGGAAGGTGGCGCCGATGGCCGCCACGGTGCCGGCCCCGCCGGTCCGCTCCACAGCGGGAATGTCGTAGGCCGCCACCAGGGAATGGGGGAACTCGCTCCGGTTGGCTCTGCCCCAGCGCCAGGCAGCAGGATCGGCGCCCTGTTCCTCCATGAGCCTGGCCAGCCCTTCCGCCATGGCCTGCTCCATGAGGATGCGGTGCTCTTCCCGCCTCATCCCCCCGGCCCTCACTGCGTCGGGAATTCGGCGCCGGACCTGGTCGTAGATGGCAGCAGCCCTGCTCTCCCTCGAGTACACGGCGTCCCACTCCGCCATCTCACGGCGGGCCTCCTCCACCACCGGATCCGACGCCTCCCAACCCCGGAAGAGGGCCACGTCCTCCGCGGCCCCCGCCGAGTAGGCGTCCTGTTGCAGCCTCCTGGAGTCCTCCAGGGTGAATCGGTCCCCAGCCGACAGGACCTCCGTCACCCGCTCGAACCGGGGGAACGACGTGCCGGTCTTGAAGTAGAGAGGCGGATCGTAGCCCGGGGGATGGATGTCGTGGTTCGCGGTGGCGATCCATCCCCGCTCCGGGTTCAGCTCCGTGGGCAGGTCGTCCCGGAACCCGTCCCACTCGTAACGGCCGTCTCCGGGCACCGGTAGGCGGCCCATCCACCCCACCCGCCGGGGGGAGGCGGCAGCGGCCTTCCAGGCGATATTCCCATGGACGTCCCCGCAGAGCATGTTCTCGGTGGGAGCCTTGTAGTAGCGCAGCTCGTCCAGGAACTCGCCGCAGTCGTCCACCACGTTCAGCCGCAGGGCCGCCAGGTACCCGGTGGTTCCCGGCTCGTGCATGGTGGAGCGGAGAGCGTAGGCCAGGTGGTTCAGGGTGTCCACGTAGAACACCGGACCGTGCCTGGAGAACCTGAGCTCAACGATCTCCGGATCTCCCCCCTTGACCTGGATGGTGTCCACCACGATCCGGAGGGGCTCCCAACCGTCCCGCCACTGCACCTGAAGCGGCGCCTCCGGGTTCAACCGCTCCACGTACACGTCCGACTGGTCCGTCCCCACGATGGTGAGCCCCCAGGCCACCCGGCCGTTGTGGCCGATGGCGATGCCGGGGAGCACCGGCTCTGTGGAGCCGATGGCGGTCCAGCCCGGGGCGTCCAGATGGACTACGTAGCGCAGGGAAGGGTTGGTGACCCCCCGGTGCGGATCATTGGCCACCAGCACGTGCCCGCTGGCGGTGAGTCCGGAGCTGATGACCCAGTTGTTGCTCCCGGGGGAGTCCTCCTGAGCCCCGCCGTTCTGCGAGGTGCCTTCCGAAGCCCAGGCATCGTACGGGGGGACCAGCGGAAGTCCGGGCATGGCGTTTCGGAACCCCGAGAGACCCGCCGCTACCTCCTCCCCGATCAGGGCAAGATCCACGCCCTCCGGCACCGTCAGCTCCCTCCAGGGCGTGGGGCGCGCCCTCCGGTTCGCCTCGGCAGGCCCCAGCTCTGCCACCTGCCGGGCCAGGCGGAGTTCCGCCCGGGCATCCCCCAGGGGCATGGCGGTCTGCATCCGGAGAAGGGGGGTCTCGGCGGTCCATGGCTCCGGCCTGACCCCCGTCAGCTCGAACTCCACCGGAAGCCTGTCGCCGGCGTGCCCCATGTAGGCGTTTACCCCCCGGGCAAAGGCCTCCAGGATCCGGCGCCCTTCCGGATGGTAGCTCCTGAACTCCTCGTCCGTCCAAGGGCCACGGTAGCGAAGGAGCCGGGCCAGGCGGTCGTGGGGGAGGGCCTCGGGGCCCACGATCTCGGCCAGACGACCCTCCCCGGCCCGCCGGTACATCTCCATCTGCCAGAGTCGGTCCTGGGCCTGGACGAACCCCTGGGCGAAGAAGAGGTCGTCCAGGTTCCCTGCGTAGATGTGGGGGACACCCCACGGATCCCGGAGGACCTCCACCGGCTCCCGAAGCCCCGGAACGGCGAGTTCCCCCTCCAGAACCGGCAGGTGGGCCGCAGCCAGGTCCTGGAAGCCGGCGGGGGGAGCGTCAGCCAGATCAGGCCAGCTGGAGCATCCATGAAGGCACGCCACCCCCACGAGGGCCAGGGCGAGGGTGAAGGAGCGGGAGACGACGGGGTCGGAATGCATGACGAACCATCCTCCATCCGGAGCCAGTGCATGGGGGTGCTGCGTCGGGAATCTTCCACCAGCCGGAGGGCTGGTCAAATGCTCCCG
>Ga0114946_10003071_pt1 | contig 11381 bp, 13 predicted proteins | sample WalLakDeSediment_FD_88676 | JGI IMG/M metagenome (GOLD analysis project Ga0114946, IMG submission 88676) | Lake sediment microbial communities from Walker lake, Nevada to study Microbial Dark Matter (Phase II) - Walker Lake 11/02/13 Deep Sediment | ecosystem: Environmental > Aquatic >...
ACGAAACCAATCATGCCGCCGAGATTGATCAGCAGCAGGCTGTAATACCAGACGATGCGCGGCGCCGGCACCGCGCGACGAATATAGGGCCCGGAAAAGACCACGGCCAACAGCATGATGAACGAAATGAACAATGCCGCGGTGCTGAACTCGTCGAAGCGCAGCTCGATGCCCCAGGGCGCCGCCCACCCGCCCATCGTGTACGAGAACGGCCCTTCCAGTGCCACGCGCCGGGTGAGCACCGCGGCCGTGACGGTGCAGAAAGCGCTCACGGCCAGCGCCCAGCTGCGTGCGAGCCCGGGCCGCCCGTGCGCCAGCGCCGGCGTCAGCGCGCCGGCCACCAGGGGCACGAACGCCGCCAACGGCAGCCAGTGCGCCATTACTCCGCCCCTTTCAGTTCATCGGCCTCGATCGTGCCGCATTGCCGGTAGATCTCGATGATGAGGCTCAGTGCGAGTGCGGTGATGCTCACGGCCACGACGATCCCGGTCAGGATCAGGGCGTGCGGCAACGGGCTTGCGAACGGGCCGGTCGCACCAGGCGCCACGATGGGAGCGTTGCCGCCGTCGACCATGCCCGAGGTGACGATAAAGGCGAACACCGCCGTCTCCATGATGTTCAGGCCGAGCAGCTTCTTGATGAGATTCTGCTTGGCCATAATCATGTACAGGCCGATGCAGAACAGCGCCACGAAGGCCGCATAGTCGATGTTCTGCCACAGGCCGGCCATGTCAGTCGCCCCGCATCGCGAGGAACAGCCCGAGAATGATCGCGGCGCCGCCGATGCCGATGCCAAGCTCGAGCACGATCATCATCAACTCCCTGACCAACGCCATCTCCGGCGCTGCGGGATACCCCAGCAACGTGCCTGTCAGCGCCAGCCCGAGGCACGCAACGCCGGCAAAAGCAAGCGGCGCGCTGGCTTGCAGCCAGCGCGCGAGCCTGACCGGCACCAGCGGCGCTTGCATGCCACGCCCCATCACGACACTCAGCAGCATCAGCAGCGCTCCAAGGATGACGCCGCCCTGGAAGCCGCCGCCGGGCGACACGTGGCCCTTGAAGATGACGAAGGCGCCGAAGATTGCGATGAAAGGCGCCGTCAGGCGAACGATAAACGCCACGACCGGGCTGACCTGCAACCCGCCCGTACCGTTGCCCGGCGTCCCCGCGGGCCGGCTTGGCGCGGCCGGCATCAGCACCGCCATCACCGCGGCCAGCGCGGCGAAAATGACCATCACTTCGCCGAAGGTGTCGAAGGCCCGGTAATTGAGCAGCACACCGGTGACGAGGTTTCCCGCCCCTGTTTCCTGCGCGCCTTCGGCGATGTAGCGCGCGACCACATGTGTGTGTGCCGGCGCCGAGCCGTCGCCCGGGCGAGGCAGACCGGCGACTCCGATCAGCATCGGCACCGCCGCCGCGGCGAGGGTGAGCGCGACCAGCGATTTCCTCATTTCTCCCGCCTGCAGGTCCGGCCGATGGCCACCAGCACCAGGATGGTGGTCACGCCGGCGCCGATGGCGGCCTCCGTCATCGCGACATCCGGTGCGCCGCGATGCTGCCAGAGCAGGCACATGACCAGGCTGTAGCCGGAGAAGATGATCGCCGCGGCCACCAGGTCCTTGCTGCGCGCCACCGCCAGCGCCATGGAGATCAACAGTGCCAGCATGACGAGGTCGAACAACTGGCTCATTTCCGTGCCTCCCCAGGCGTGCGCCAGGGCTCGAGGCCGGCGTCATGCGCGGCGCGCGCCAGCGCATGCCCGGACGTCGGGCTGGACAGCAGCACCAGCACGAGCAGTGCGAGGATCTTCAGCGCCTCCGGATGCGGCGCGACATGCAGCGCCAGCGCGAGCAGGATGAGGCCCGTGCCCACGGTGTCGCACTTGGCGACAGCGTGGACCCTTGTGTAGAAGTCGGGCAACCGCAACAGGCCCAGCGTGCCCGCCAGAAAGAACAGCCCCCCGCCAGTGGCCAGCGCGACGGTGACGCCGTGGGCCACGAGCTCGATCATGACTGCCAGTCCCCCTTGAGCCGGCCCGTTTCCAGGAACCGGGTGGCGGCGATGGTGATGCCGAAATTCAGCAGGCCGTACACCAGCGCCACATCCAGCAGCAGGCTGCGCTCGTAGGCCAGTCCGAGCAGCACCAGCACGAGCAGCGCCTTGGTGCCCACCACGTTGGTCGCGAGAATCCGGTCGACTACCGTCGGTCCGGCGAAAGCCCGCCACAGGCACGCAAAGGCATTCGCCAGCAGGAAAGTCGCCAGTCCCCAGAAAAATGCCGTCATGAAGCACCCTCCTGCTCGAACACCCGTGCGATACGACGCTCCAGCTTGCCGTCCTGGACGTGCCGGGCGAAGTTTTCGTCCAGGCAATGGATCAGGAAGGTGCCGCCGTCGATGTCCACGGTCAGCGTGCCGGGCGTCAGCGTGATGGCCTGGGCAAAAGCGATGCGCGAGATCTGCCGCTGCAGGCCCGTCTGGCAGACGACCATCACCGGCCGGACCGGCAGCCGCGGATCGAGCACTACCCGGGCCACGTGCAGCGCCGCGAGCAGCACCTGGCCGCTGTAGCCCGCCAGGAAGCGCAGCAGGGCCAGCAGCTGGCGGGCCGGCACCCGCGGCGCGTCCCCCGCCCACAGGAAGCGCGCCGACCACCAGCCGAGCCCGCTCGACAGCATGGCCCCGAGCAACAGGTCGGCGGGCGCGAGAGATGCGGAAATGGCGAGCCAGAACGCGAACACAGCCACGCTGGCCGCCAGTACACGGGGAGTACGCGGTCGAAGGGTTTGTGACCTGCCGTGACCCTGCGGGACAGGGGTTCCGGATACCTTCATGGTCTGGACCCTGGCATCGCCTGCAGCGCGGTCCCGGGCATTGCGCCATCCGTGACCCGGGCACTTTCCGACTGTCAGCATACCTCCGGCCGGAGCTGGCCGCGTCAGCGTTGACCCCTATACGCCGGGTGCCGGTCTCACGGCGAGTAATAGGTCGGTGAGGCCGGTCCCACGGGCAGGCCCAGCACGAACACCCAGAGGAAGAAAAACGCCGTCCAGCACACCAGCAAGGCCACCGAATACGGCAGCATCATCGAGATCAGCGTGCCGATCCCTGCCTTGGGCACGTAACGCGCCGCAAAAGCCATGATCAGGCCAAAGTAGCTCATCATCGGCGTAATGATGTTGGTGGTCGAATCGCCGATGCGATAGGCGGCCTGGACGACCTCGGGGCTGTAACCGAGCAGCATCAGCATCGGCACAAAGATCGGCGCGGTTACGGCCCACTGTGCGGAGGCGGAACCGAGCATCAGGTTCACGCAGCCGCAGATCAGGATGAAGAATACGAATACCAGCGGCCCGGTCAGGCCGATGGCCTTCAGGAAGCTCGCGCCCGTCACCGCGGTGACCGCCCCCAGGTTCGTCCACGAGAAAAACGCCACGAACTGCGCGGCAAAGAACACCAGCACCATGTACAGGCCCAGGGTGCTCATCGCACCGGCCATGGCGTTGATGACATCGCGGTCGCTGCGCATCGTCCCCACCACTGCGCCGTAGGCGATCCCCGGCACCAGGAAGAAGATGAAGATCAGCGCGACGATGCCACGCAGGAACGGCGAGTTCGCGATCTCGCCGGTCTCGGGATTGCGCAGCACGGCGCCCTCCGGGACGACCATCAGCGCAATCAGCCCGGCCATCAGCAGGGCCGCAATGCCCGCGTTGCGCAGCGCGCGCTTTTCGAGCGGCGAGAGCGGATCGAGGCGGTGCTCATCTTCCTCGTCGAACACGGCCTGGCCCGCGTCATAGGTGCCGAGCGCGGGCTCGACGATCCTGAGGCTGACCCAGCTGCCGACCAGCACCACGAGGAACGTGCTGCCGATCATGAAAAACCAGTTCGCGCTGGCGTCCACGAGATAGTCCGGCTGGATCAGGCGCGCGGCCTCCTGGGTGATGCCCGCGAGCAGCGGGTCCACGGTCCCCAGCAACAGGTTGGCGCTGTAGCCGCCGGACACGCCGGCGAATGCCGCGGCCAGGCCCGCCAGTGGGTGCCGGCCGAGCGAATAGAACACGATCGCGGCCAGCGGCACGAGCACCACGTAGCCCATCTCGGAGGCCGTGTTCGAAAGCACGCCCGCCAGCACGATCGTCACGGTCACGGTGCGCGCCTTGGCCTTCAGCACCATCGCGCGGATCACCGCGGTCAACAGGCCGGAGCGTTCCGCGACTCCCACGCCGAGCATCGCGACCAGCACCGTCCCGAGCGGCACGAAGCTGGTGAAGTTGGTGACCAGGTTCAGCACGATCTGACGCACGCCGTCGGCGTTCAGCAGGCTGATGACGCGGATCATGCCGTCCGCGGCGCGCCCGGCCGCGCCCACAGGCCGCGGATCCTCGACCGCCAGGCCGATCGCGCCGAGCACGCCGCTGAGCAGCACGACGCTGAGCGCAAACAGCGCAAATAACGTGACCGGGTGAGGCAGAGCGTTGCCGAGCCACTCTACGACGCGCAAAAAGCGCGTGATGCGGCTCGGCACCTCTTCTTCCGGCACTTTGTCCTCGTTCTGTCCTGCAGGATCGCGTTCGTCTGGCATCCGGCCCGCCCCGCGGAGCAAAAGAGCACGTATTCTAAGGGAAGCGGAAGCCTGCCGCCCGGCGGCTCCCGCAGCGCTCGGACGCCCGACATCCATGCGCCGGCGCGTTTCGAAATATCATTGGCATCACATTCGGCCCGCCAAGGCCCCGGGAGACGCAGCATCGTGCCAGTCCTGATCGCCCTGTTGTTCGCACTCGTCATCGCGGCATTCTTCGTCTCGCGGCGCGCCGGCATGATCATGCTGGCGGCCGCCTCCATCGCTGTCGCGGCGATGTTGGCATGGACCTGGCACACCGGTCCCGGCGTGGAGATCCGGCGCAACGCGATCCCGGTGGAACAGGTGGAGATCGTCGACATGCGTCGGCGCGGCAACACCACCGACTACCTGATCCGCAATCACAGCGATAGCTGGACGTTGACCGCGATCGACACCGAGAAAGTCGCCCGACGCGAGGACGGCGCCGTGGCGGACCGCAAGCGGTTCACGCACCGGATCGAAGTGCCGCCACAGGAGGCCAGCTGGCAGACGCTGCGCTTTTTCGGCCTCGAGATCGGCCTGGAATACGAGCTGCAGGTCACCGGCACCGAGGGTTCGCGGCTTGAACGCAGGTAGCGCCCGGCGCCGCGCCCGTTCGAGCTAGAATCGCCGCCATGGCGAGGATCATGGTGCTGAAACACGTGGCGGCCGAGCCGCTCGGCCTGCTCGACCCGATGATCCGGTCCCGCGGGCACCGCATCCGTTATGTCAACTTCCAGCGTCACCCCGACGCCGCGCCCGCCCTGGATCGCTACCAGGCGCTGGTGGTGCTGGGCGGCCCGATGCACGTCACCGAGACGGACCGTCACCCGCATCTCCTGACCGAGTGCCGCCTGATCGAGCAGGCGCTGGAACAACGCATCCCGGTGCTGGGCATCTGCCTCGGCGCCCAGCTGCTCGCACATGTGCTCGGCGCGCGCGTGGCGCCTGCCCGGCGGCCCGAGATCGGCTGGTATCCGGTGCGGCCGGTGCGGCCGGCGGTCGCGGCGGACGCCGTCCTGCACCCGCTCGACTCAGAGCGCCAGGTATTCCAGTGGCACAGTTACGGTTTCGAGATCCCGGCCGGCGCGGCGCACCTGGCGGAGAGCGACGACTGCCCCGGGCAGGCGATGGCCTACGAGGGCATCGCCTGGGGTTTCCAGTTCCACCTGGAGCTCGACGAGGGCCTGATCAGGCGCTGGCTGAGCTCGCCCGGATACCTGGGCGAGCTCGAGGCCTCGGGCCTCGCGCAGACGCCCTCGGACATCCTCGACGACACGCAGCAATATCTCGCGGAGACACGCCGCCTGGCCGAGCAGGTGTTCGGCAACTGGCTTGCCCTGCTCGGACCGAACGGGGGGCGCCGGTTGCTGCCGTCGCGCTGAGCCTTGCCCCGAGCCACTCGACGTACCGCCATACCGGAACCCGCGATGCCGGATTCGCCGCGCCAGTTCCTCGGCGTGTTCCGCTACAGCCGGCGCGCGCTCGGGCTCGTCTGGACCACGAGCCGGCGCCTCACGCTGATCCTCGGGTTCATGACGGTGCTCGCCGGCGTGCTGCCCGCGGCGGTCGCCTACGTGGGGGCACTGATCATCGACGCCGTGGTGGCCGCCGCCCGACTGTACCAGGAGAGCGGGGACGTGCATTACCGCGATGTGATGGTGTACGTCGCGATTGAGAGCGGCCTCGTCGCGGTCCTGGCGGGGGCCCAGCGCGCCCTCTCCGCCTGCCAGTCGCTGTTGCGGGCGCAGCTCGGCCAGCGCGTCAACGTGATGATCCTCGAGAAGTCGCTGCAGCTCGAGCTGGCGCAATTCGAGGACTCGGAGTTCTACGACAAGCTGACCCGCGCGCGGCGCGAGGCTTCCAGCCGCCCCCTCTCGCTGGTCATGCGAACCTTCGGCCTCGGCCAGAACGCCGTCTCGCTGCTCAGCTACGGCGTGCTGCTCGCGCAGTTCTCGGCGTGGGCGGTCGTCGTGCTCGTGCTCGCGGGCCTCCCGGCGTTCCTCGCCGAGGCGAAGTTCTCCGGGGACGCGTTCCGGCTGTTCCGCTGGCGCTCGCCGGAGACGCGCATGCAGATGTACCTCGAGACCGTGCTGGCGCGCGAGGATCACGCCAAGGAAGTGCAGCTGTTCGGGCTGGGGCCCAGGCTCCTCGACCGCTACCGCGCGATCTTCGAGAAACTCTATCGCGAGGATCGCAACCTGACGCTGCGCCGCGAAGGGTGGGGTTTCGTGCTCGGCCTGCTGGGCACGCTGACGTTGTACGGCGCCTATGCCTGGGTGGCGTTCACCACCATCCTCGGCGGCATCACCCTGGGGCAGATGACAATGTACATGATGCTGTTCCGCCAGGGGCAGTCGGCGGTCTCGGCCAGCCTTTCGGCGATCGGGGGCATGTACGAGGACAACCTGTATCTCTCCACGCTGTACGAGTTTCTCGAGACCCCGGTCCCGGCGCGGCGTGCGCAATCGGCCCGCGGGCCCGACCCCGCCGACGGCATCCGTTTCGAAGGCGTGAGCTTCACCTACCCGGGCGCCGAGACCCCTGCACTTTCGGGCATCGATCTGCGGATCCGGCCGGGGGAATCACTGGCGCTGGTCGGCGAGAACGGCTCCGGCAAGACGACCCTGATCAAGCTGCTCGCCGGCCTGTACGCCCCGACCGAGGGGAGAATCCTGTTGGACGGGCTCGACCTGCGGGAATGGGACGAAACCGTGCTGCGGCAACGCATCGGCGTGATTTTCCAGGACTTCGCACGCTACCAGCTGAAGGTCGGGGAAAACATCGGCGCCGGAGACGTGCGCTATTTCGAGGACGAGCCCCGCTGGATCGAAGCCGCGAAGCTGGGCATGGCGCTGCCGTTCATCGAGACCCTGCCGGAAGGCTTCAGCGCGCAGCTTGGCAAGTGGTTCAAGCAGGGCCGCGAACTGTCCGGCGGGCAGTGGCAGAAGATCGCGCTCGCGCGGGCCTTCATGCGTTCCGGTGCCGACATCCTGGTCCTCGACGAGCCGACCGCAGCGATGGATGCGGCGGCCGAGGCCACCATCTTCGAGCACTTCCGCGGCCTGACGCAAAACCGGATCGCCATCCTGATCTCGCATCGCTTCTCCACCGTGCGCATGGCCGACCAGATCGTCGTCATCGACGGCGGGCGGATCATCGAGCGCGGCAGCCACGAACAACTCATGGCGCTGGACGGCCACTACGCGCGGCTGTTTTCGCTGCAGGCGCGCGGTTACCGCTGAACCGGGCGAACCGTGCCCGGCGGTTTGGGTGTGACGTAGACCAGGTTGCGCCCGGCCGTCTTGGCCGCATATAGCGCCTGGTCCGCCGCGCCGATCAGCTCCCTGCGGCTGAGCCCGGCCCGCATTTCGGCCACCCCGGCACTCAGCGTGACGCAGGCCTTCGGCACCAGCAGGTTCCAATCGGTCCCTTCGACGGCCGCGCGGATCTTCTCGCAGGCCTCGCGCGCCGCCGCCAGGTCGGCCTGCGGAAAACACAACAGGAACTCTTCGCCCCCGTAGCGGGAGACCAGGTCGGTGTCACGGCACAGCGACTCGAGGATCGAGGCTACCGACTTGAGGACCTCGTCGCCGGCATCATGGGAAAATTCGTCATTGACGCGCTTGAAATGATCCAGGTCGACAAGCGCCAGGGCGAACCCGCGGCCATAGCGCTCGAACTCGCCGATCCGCTCCTCGAGATACTCGTCCGCATAGCGGCGGTTGTGGAGTCCCGTCAGCGGGTCGTGGGTCGCCATGAGCTCCAGCTCGCGCGATTTCTCGCTCAACTTGCGCGTCCGCTCGGCGACGATGAGTTCGAGGCGCGTCCGGATCCGTGCCAGCTCGGTCAGGGTCAGCATGCCCAGGCTGAGCACCAGCAGCAGCAGGGCCACCGCGGGCAGTTCCATGCGGTTGAACACCATCGCCACGAGAATCCCGCCGAGACCCGCGCCTGACTCGACAATGAACGCAAACGGGCTGAAGTCCATGGGGACGCGCCGCTCCTCCAGCATGGTCAGCACACGCATCCCGACATCGTTGAGGGCCTGCATGCTCAGTAACAGTACCAGCAGCGTGATCAGGTCGAGCCACTGCAGTTCGCGCAGCGGCACCGGCCCGCCGAGCTTCTGGTAGAGCAGTCCGCACAACAGGATCATCAGCGTCATCAGGCCGGCGTTGTGCAGCGCCGCAGTCAGTACATCGAGGAACGGCCGGCCCTGTTTCAGTCGGTGCCACGGGTACAGCAGTGAGGCGGTCCCGTTGAGCCATGCGGCAGCGACCGGACCGAAAATGAGGATGGCCGCAACCTGCGCGATCCGGTCGAATGAGACATAGCCCACGCGGGGATGCGCGTATCCCATGGCTATCGTGAACAGGCCGAAGGCGATGAAGAACAGCGCGCTTCCGGCGCCATAGCCCGGGGGCAGCGCGCCTTGCCGGGCGATAGCGTACGAAAGCGCCGTGACGGCAACCAGGAACAACGCGAGCGAGTAGACAAACCCGCGGCGATCCAAAGCCTGACGGATGGCGCTCGCTCCCTTTCCCGAGCTCTCGCCCGGACGCGCTTCGTCCATCATCTCTCCTCAGCCCACAAACAGCCCCACCACCAGCGGCAACAGGAAGGCCGTCAACAGCCCGGCCAGGCCGAGACCAAGGCCGGCGAAGGCGCCTGCGCGCAGGCCGATTGTAAGCGCGTGCGCAGTGCCAAAACCGTGAGCTGCGACACCAAGCGCGAAACCCTGCGCGCGCTGATCGTGGATTCGCGCGATGCGGAACAACGGTTTCGCGGCGACCGCGCCGACCGCCCCGGTGATCAGCACGATGCCGGCCGCCAGGGACGGCAGGCCGCCGATCTGCTCGGCCACGCCCATGGCAATGGGCGTGGTCACCGATTTCGGCGCGATGGACAGCAGCGTCTGGTCGCGCGCGCCGGCCAGCCAGGCCAGCCCCACCGCGCTGGATACCGCCACGCCCACACCGAGCAGGCAGGCGAACAAAAGCGGCAGCAGGAGTCGCCGGATCTGGCGCAGGTTGTCGTACAGGGGGATGGCGAGTGCGACAGTCGCCGGGCCGAGCAGGAAATGAATGAACTGCGCGCCCTCGAAGTAGACCTCATAGGACGTCCCGGTGAGCAGCAGCAGTGCGATCAGCGCAAGCATCGCCAGCAGCACGGGGTGCGCCAGCGGGTGGCCGTTCAGCTTGCCGTTCAACCAGGTGCAGGCGACGAAGATCACCAGGGTGACGGTCAGCCACAACAGAGGCTCGGCGGCCAGGTACACCCAGATCTGGCCCAGGTCAGTCACCACCGTCCTCCTCGGGCTCGGCGTATCGGGCGATCAGCCAGCCGACCAGCACCATCGTCAGCAGCGTGCTGCCGACGATGCCCAGCAGGATCGGGAACCAGTCCGCCTTGAGCCGCGCGCCGTGCGCGATAAGCCCGACCCCCGCGGGCACGAAGAACAGCGGCAGGTAGGCCAGCAATCCGGTGCCCGCGCGCCGCAGCGGTGCGGCGGGCCCGCCCGCGACGACCAGGCCGGCCAGCAATATCGCCATTCCCGCGACGGGGCCCGGCACCGGGATGCCGAACAGGCGGACCAGCGCCTCACCGGCGAGCTGGCAGACGAATATGAGGGTCAGGCCGTGCAACATGCGGCGCCAAGCATAACCGCTGTCGCCTTATTCGCGATGCCCCGATTCCACGTGACCGCGGGGGAGGGACGAGATGGCTCCCTCTTGGCTCAGATGCCTGCGAGGAAGCCATCTCGTCCCTCCCCCGCGGCAGGCCACGGAGCCCGGAGCGCGCTGACCCTGGCTACGAGGCAGCGAGGGCGGGTGGATGCGGGTCACTCGCCGGCATCTGAGCCAAGGGGGACCCGCATCCACCCGACCTCGAGGTACCGGGCAGGACCCTTAGCGCTTCATGGAATCGAAGAAATCGGCATTGATCTTGGTGTCCTGCAGCTTGGACAGCAGGAACTCGACCGCAGCCAGTTCGTCCATCGGATGGAGCAGCTTGCGCAAGATCCACATCTTCTGCAGCTCGTCCGGCGCGGTGAGCAAATCCTCGCGCCGCGTGCCCGAGCGATTGATGTTCATCGCCGGGAAGATGCGCTTCTCGGCGATCCTGCGGTCGAGATGGATCTCGAGGTTGCCGGTGCCCTTGAATTCCTCGTAGATGACATCGTCCATGCGCGAACCGGTATCGATCAGCGCGGTCGCGAGGATCGTCAGGCTACCGCCCTCCTCGATGTTGCGCGCCGCGCCGAAGAAACGCTTCGGCCGATGCAGCGCGTTGGCATCCACGCCGCCGGTCAGGACCTTGCCGGACGAGGGCACGACTGTGTTGTAGGCGCGCGCCAGGCGGGTAATGGAATCGAGCAGGATGACCACGTCCTTCTTGTGCTCTACCAGGCGCTTGGCCTTCTCGATGACCATCTCGGCCACCTGCACGTGGCGCGTGGCCGGCTCGTCGAAGGTCGATGACACCACCTCGCCGCGCACCGTGCGCGACATCTCGGTGACCTCCTCGGGCCGCTCGTCGATGAGCAGCACCATGAGGATGCAATCCGGATGGTTGGCCGCGATACTCTGCGCAATGTTCTGCAGCAGCATCGTCTTGCCGGCCTTGGGCGGCGAGACGATCAGGCCGAGCTGGCCCTTGCCGATCGGCGCGACCAGGTCGATGATGCGCGCCGTGAGATCGTCCGTGCCTACCTCGAGACGGAAGCGCTCGTCCGGATAGACCGGCGTGAGGTCGCGGAAGTGCTTGCGCTGACG
>Ga0114946_10003073_pt1 | contig 11374 bp, 11 predicted proteins | sample WalLakDeSediment_FD_88676 | JGI IMG/M metagenome (GOLD analysis project Ga0114946, IMG submission 88676) | Lake sediment microbial communities from Walker lake, Nevada to study Microbial Dark Matter (Phase II) - Walker Lake 11/02/13 Deep Sediment | ecosystem: Environmental > Aquatic >...
CGGCGTGGGTCCGGTTGCCTTGCGTATGGGCCAGCGCGGCAAAGATCTAGCGTTTCTCCAATTCCGCCAGCGGCAGAATGCCGCCTAGTTGCGGCACGTCCAACGGCGCCAGCGCCCGCCCCGCCACGGTATGACCGGCCACGGATCCGAACTCAGACGGGGCGTCAGTGACGGCAAGTTGGGTCGCGGGAGCGAAACCCAGATGGTCCGGTTCCAGCAGCCCGCTATCGCCGCAGAGGATGACTGCCCGTTCCAGCACGTTCTGGAGTTCGCGCACGTTGCCGGGCCAATAGTGCTCCAGGAGGGCCGCAAGGCAGTGGTCCGAGATGCCCTTAACGCGGACACCGTGTTTGCGGGCGAAGCGGTGCATGAACCGTTCGGACAACTCGGGGATGTCTTCCTTGCGTTCGCGCAGGGGCGGAATGTGGATGGGAACGACGTTGAGCCGGAAGAAGAGGTCCTGGCGGAACTCCTTGCGTTGGACACACTGGTCCAGGTTGCGGTTGGTGGTGGCAATCACCCGCACGTCCACCTTCAATGTGCGATTGCCGCCGACGCGCTCGAGTTCGCGCTCCTGCAGCACACGCAGAAGCTTGGCCTGCACCTGGGGCGATATCTCACTGATCTCATCCAGCAAAATGGTGCCGCCGTGCGCCAACTCGAACCGGCCCTCCCGCTTGGTCATCGCGCCGGTGAACGCCCCTTTCTCGTGCCCGAAAAACTCACTCTCGATCAGGTTCTCCGGCACCGCCGCGCAGTTGATCTTAATGAACGGACCACTCACGCGCGGGCTGAGACGGTAAAGCGCGCGCGCCACGAGTTCCTTGCCGGTGCCGCTCTCGCCCTGGATGAGAACGGTGGCCTGGGTAGAGGCCACTTTGCGGATCAGTTGGCGCAACGGTTGCATGACCTGGCTGCGACCGAGCAGTTCATGGCCCGTTTCGTCATTTTCCTCGAGGCTCAGATAGCGGTTCACCCGGACCAGGCGCGAGTAGTCCTCGGCCTTTTTCAGGGTCATCTCGAGCTGACTCGAGGAGAACGGTTTGATCAGGTAGTCGAACGCTCCGGCGCGCATGCACTCGACCGCCGACTCGACCGAGGCAAAGCCGGTGGTCATGACCACCAAGGGTTTCTGCGGCCGATCCTGCAGTTCCCGTAGCAACTCGGTGCCCTCCCCGTCGGGCAAACGAATGTCCACGAATAACAGGTCGACGGTGTCACGGCTCAGCAGCTCCTGCGCAGCTGCCAATGTCGTTGCGCAGCTCACCTCGTAGCGTCGCTGCCGCAGTTGCTGTTCCAGGTTCTTTTGAACGATCAGGTCGTCCTCCAGAACCACGATCTTTTCAATGGGCATGGTGGTGAGCGTTGTTTGGACCCGACCCACGGCGGCCGGGCCGGGCGTCATACCGCGCCCCGGCGTCGGTAAAGATCCGCAACATAGTGAGGGCGTTGGGCGTTGTGGGATGGCAGGTGCCGCGGCCCAAGCAAGCCCTGGCGCAGCAGGGCTTGCTCGTTCTCCCGGTCCAACATCAGCACCCGCAGGATGAGATCCTGGCACTGGCGCAGCAGAACACCGATCTGCCGGTGCCCGCCCCGCTCGGCGGGCGTCAGCTGCAACCAGTTGGCCCGGTGCTGCCGCAGTCGGGGGACCGACCGTTCCAGGGCGGGCAGCAACTGCCGACGGGCGCTGAAGCTCTCGAAAGGTGAAAAGGAGCCCGGCTGGCGCAGAGCAGTGCTTTCCGTCTCCACCGCGCCCAGCAGTTCGTGGTAGAGCGAAAGGGTCCCTTGCAGCTCGGTCTGAAGTTCAATCAAGGAGTCGTTCATGGGAAACTGCCGGCGTCCGGTCTTAGATCCAGCACCCGGGCTTGAGCGGCTTCAAGCCAGCCAAGTGTCTGCCTGCGCCAGCGCGCCATCTCGATGACGGACTGCAGGCTGGGCGTCAGCTGGGTGTCGGTCAACTCCTTTTGCCGGTCCAGGATCCTGGCGTATGCGTCCTGGGCCTGCTGCGGTTGCAGGAGATGCTCGTAAACCAGGCCAATCTGATATAGCACCGGAATCTGCCAGGCCGGCGAGTCATCGGCTGCCACCAGGTGTTGATACAAACTCAGTGCGATGGCGAACTCGCCCTCCTGATAGAATTGGTTGGCGATCTCGTTGCCCGCTCGCTTTTGCCAGTAAGCCCACACCGCCGGATCCCGCCGCGCTCGCTCGCGCTGGTCCTGGAGCAGGGCGAAGACCTGGCGCTGGGCTTCCACCCCGAGGCCCTGGCTTTGATACGTGACGGCGAGCAGAAACCGCACCTCGGGGACCTGGGGTGAGTCGGGGTGAAGCTCGAGAAATCGCTGAGCCTCGCGGATGGTTTCTCCGGGCGATTGCAGACGGCCAAGACAGGCAATGAGTCGGTAGTGAACTTGTTCCCGGTTGAGATGCCGCGGATCGCGTTTGAGCAACCGCCGGAAGCTATCGGCCGCGTCCGCATATTGATGCAGCGCGAACTGGGTTTCGCCAATCTCGCATTGAGCCTGTAACACGATCCGCTCGTAGTCTTCAATCCGGTCGAATTGCAGGTTCAGGGCGCTGGTCATGACGGCGTAAAACTTGGCCAGTGCCAGGCCGGTGGCGCCCATTTCACGGTAGAGGAGCCCCTGCCGCAGCAGGATTTCCGGCACCAAAGAATCCTGCGGATAATCGCTGATGTAGTGGGCAAATGCGCGCTGGGCTTGGGGCCAGTCCTTGGCGTCCTGTTCCAACAGCGCCAGTTCCAGCAGCGCCGCCCGCCGCAGCTCGCCCGGCACCTGGCGCCCCCCGAGCAGGCTCATCAGGGTTCGCCGTGCCAGATCGAAGTTCTGTTCCCGCCGGCGCTGCCGCGCAAAGCCCAGCTCCGTGTGCAGGTTGTCCCGGTAGATTCGCTCGCCCGACCGACCCGCCAAAGGGTCGAGCGGCAGCAGATGCTCCGATTCCATCCCACCCGGCTCATCCCGGGGCACGGTGACCACGACTCCCTCCCGGTCCGCGCCCCCCGGCTCCTGCAGGTCCGTTGCCGCCTGTCCCTCGACTGGCAAGGGCGGGTCGGCAAGTTGCAGCCCATGCGTGGGGGCAATCGCGGAACGCGGTGGATCGATGAGCTGGACTGACGCAGACCAATTGCCGTCCTCAGCACGGCCCAGGATCAGGCTTATCCCCAACACCGCCATCCAGCAGGATACCGGACGAGTTCGTATGGATGGCGCGGCGCCCAGCATGCAGGTCAGGGTGTGGTTTGGTAAACCGCGCGGCTTCTCGGCCTCGAATCCCCTGGCGGCACAAAGTCAACGCGTGGGGCCGGTACGGCCAGGAACCCGTGCTGGTTCGTCACCAGAATCTCCCACCAGCCGCCCTCCGGTGGATACGCCAAGCCTCCCACAGCCAGGCTTTGCTCCCAGGCCTGACTGGTAACACTGGTAGTCTCCGACGACCCCAAGCCGGGATCGGTCCCGGGCATCCAAAAGGCTTCCCCCAAACCCAGCTCGCCCCGGGACACCCGCCCGGCCGCGTCCGGATCCTGTGGCTTGGGGGTTTGCATCAGCAGCGGCGGTAAATCCGGCCGCGGCAGGTCCGCCGCCTTCGGGCCAAAACGCAGCGGGGTCGGTCCCGCCCGCGGCAGGTAGCCGGTGGGACCGGCGTCGCACAGGGCCAAAGTGAGCATACCGCTTGCGAGCACCGTGTGTAACCTGGACATGAATGCCTTCCGTGCGTTGGCAAACCCGCTTCCGTTCGGGTCCGTGGGACCTCTGGGATCAGACGGAGTCTGCGCCCGCCCGCCGGAGGCGGTAAGGTCCAACAACTTATCGGCGCCGGGTCAGACTACTTTAGCGGGAATTGCAGCTCAGGTTAAGTCCGGCGCCCAAACGGTCGATATACGCCCGATGACCACGGTAACCAACGGGTCCGGGGCGGGAACGGTGTCGGCATCTGGCACCGAGCGAATTCTGCACCGGCTTAAGAGCTGCCAGCGGTTGCCCTCGCTGGGGAGCGTCAACAGCGCCTTGCGCGAACTCCTGAATGCTGAACAACGCTACACCTCGCAGATCGCCGAGGTCATCCGCCGTGACCCGAGTCTTACGGCGAGGCTCTTAAGGCTGGTTAATTCGGTCTATTACGGCCTGACCGCACCCATCAACGGAATCGAGGAGGCCGTGTTCTACCTCGGCGTGCGCCAGATCCGGCAACTGGCCATGGTGACGCCAATCGTCGAGGATTTTCAGCGGTTGGCGGGCGACACGCCCTTCCCGTGGCGCGGTTTCTGGCAGCACTGCATCGGGACCGCCATCCTAACCCGCGAGGTCATCGGATCCTTCCAGGCCATGTCGGACGAGGCGGACTACGTGGCGGGGTTGCTGCACGATGTGGGCAAAATCGTTATGGCCTCGGCCTTTCCTGAGGAGTTTCAGGAGGTCCAAAACCGACAGGAGGCCACCCAGGAAAACCTGCGGCAGATCGAACGGGCGGTGCTGGGCATGGACCATGCCGAACTCGGAGCGCTCTACGTCGAGCAGCACAGTTTGCCGCCGGTGCTGGTCGAAGCCGTTCGCTGGCATCACGAACCCGAACAAGCCGTTCACCACGGTCCAATTGTGGCCGCGGTTCAGATCGCCGATCTGCTCTGCCGTCAGGCGGCCATCGGACACAGCGGAAATCAACTCGGCATTTCCCAGGAGGATTGGATGAACGCCTCCGGTTGGGATCTGCTCTTCACGCGGCAATCGGAGACGGAGAAATCCATTGCGCGCGCGAATCTCAAGCGAAGTCTGGACCGGTTACCCTCCTTGTTGGAAGGATTGGTCTAGCCTCCGCCGGCCAACCCGCCGTGGTTCTCATCCGGACCCTTCATAGGCGGTCCGATGAATGGCTCGACCGGCGGCCAGGAATTCACGTTCAAAGTCGGTGAGCAACTCCGCCAGTGCCACGGGTGTCGACACCTCGTGATAACCCGAGTCAACCGCGAAGACCTCACGCATTTGCGTAAAGTAAGCGGCATCGTCCGTCCGCAGATACACCCGACCGCCCGGCAAAAGCACCCGCCTGGCCAACCCCGGAAAGCCGGGCTGCACCAGCCGATGGCGCTGGTGCTTGGGCTTGGGCCAGGGATCAGGAAAATAAATGTGCAGCGCCTGAACCGACGTCGCCGGAAGAAGATACTCCAGGCAATAGGCGGCTTCGATCCGCACCGCCCGAAGGTTGTCCAGCCCCAGCCGGCGTCCCTTGCGGTCCACCTTGCGAATCCGGCCCAGCAACCTCTCGACCCCCAGGAAGTTGTGACCCGGTCGATGCCGAGCCGACTCCAGCAGGAAAGATCCGTCCCCGCAACCCAACTCGACCTCGACCGGACGTGCGACCGGAAAGAGACGGTCCCAAACGAGCGGTTCCAGGATCGACGTCAGTTCGTAGAGGATGCCGGGCAGGCCGTGCGCTTCAGGCCCAGGCCCAGCCGGTGAGGATGCCGCGCTCACCCCTGCTCCGCGGGTTCGTGAACGAAGAGGGCCAACGACGCGGTGAAGCCGTGCAGGAAGTTGCGGTCCCCTACCGGACCGAGTTCGCCGCTGCAAAAGAACCCGGTGAGCCCCGGAGGAGCCAACTGGCTTTGCACCAAGCCAGCATCATGGTGCGGACGCCCAAACATCCGCCGCCCCCGTCCGTTGCACGCAAACAGGCATCCTCCCAGCACCTGGCGGCCGTGCAGGTGTTCCCGCGCCTGGAACAGCAGCGTCTTGAGATCGTCGGAGGCGACCTCCGCGTCCCGCCTTTGAAACTGTAGGGTCTGGCCTGTGCGCGGCCAGGCCCCGACGGCGAGGCTGCCCGTCCGCGGATCGGCTCCCAGCAGGTTGCGGATCAGGAAGTCGCCGTGGTGGAATTCGTCCCGGTATTCGTTGACAACCAGGCCAACGAACAGGTTGCCCTGGGACTTTTTCTGCTCCTCCTGGGTCAGGCGGTTATACGTCTCCAATAAAACCTCGTAGGCTGGGCGGTTGCCAATGTGATGAATGATGTTCCGTTCCGCGCGGGTGATGGTCCAGGTCTCGCCGATCGGCGTGCAGCCTTGTGAAACCACCGTGGCCAGCCGGACGTCCCCGCCCACGCTCAGCGCCACCCCACCCTCCTCGTGCACCTCACCGTTCAAATACACCTGCGTCCGCCGGTTCGCGAAGTCGCCTCCGGCGAGGCCCCCCGCCACGGGTCGCCCCGGATAAGCCTCGTTCCATCCCTGCAGCCAGGCCTCGGCATCCAAGTGAAAGGGGTCCGCCACCACCAACCAGCCGCGGTTGTCCTCCGGGCTCACCCTGGTCTCCTGGTGCCAGTAGGCACGACCGTTGGCCTCTTCCACCTGGGTCTGGGTAAACCTAACGGGATCGAGCCTGGCCCCAGGCAGGTGATAAAGACCCAGCGCCACGCCCTGAGTCTCCTCCCATTCGCGGTCTCCGGCAATCACCCCGGCGCTCGAACAACCCACCAACAGCGGCACCTGCGCGTGCACGCGCACGATCTCCTGGACCTGCGCCGCGTCCGACATCAAGCCCGGGGTCAGAAAAACCAGGCCGAGCGACACGTCCGGCGCCGCCAGCGCGTGCCGCACCGACTGTGCGAAGTCGCGCAAGGCCGGTTCGTCGAACAACCCACCACGAAATTGACTGGCGCCAAAAGAGGACTGCATCGGCACCAACCCTACCGCGTGCCCGCCGATTGGCAAACCCGAAGCTAAGGCCGGCGGCCGGGGATCAGGTCCACCAGTTCGCCAGGGCGCAGATCCAGCGACTCCGGATAATCCAGCATCACCGGCAGACCGCGTTCCTGCACCGCTCGGAACCCGCTGAAGGACTGGGTGAAGAATTCGAGATGGCCGCCCACCCGTTGCACGGTTGCCCGGGCCACGCGACGCGGCCGACTCCGCGACACCACGCGCACAACGTCGCCCGTGCGCGGTCGATACGCAATCGGCTCGCGCACGAAGCCCAGTATCCACTCGGGTTTGGTTCCCCGGATCTCAAACAGCCCCTCACCTTCGGTCACATGCTCCTCTTCCAGGCGGTTGATCCGCATCACCATGCCCGCAGCGGCGGCTCGCAGCACGAGCGGTTCGGTTTCGCTCAGGAGCAGTTCCTGGGCGCGCATGGCGGCGTCAATAGCCTGATGAATAGCGGGCAGGGCCTCCGCGCGTTCGCCAGCTCTCAGCTCATCCAAACCACGTTCCAGGTCGTCGACCAAGCGTGCTTTTTCAGCGACCTCCGAGCGCAACAGATCGCGATCCCGCAGTGCCACCTCGAAGCCATCCTGGTCGGCCCCCACGCCCGCCGGGGCCAGCCGCTGTTCGAAGAGCAACCGGACCCGCTCGAACTCGCTTTCCGCCTGCTGAAGGCGGATCCGCGCCCCGGCCAACTCCAGCCGCAGTCCCCTGAGATCCTGCCAGCTCTGCAGGTAATTCAGATCGTTTCGCTGCTGGTCCTGCAACAGCCGAATGCGCATGATCTCCAGGTCCCGTTGTTGGGCCACCAGCGTCAACCGCACCGTTTCGTCAGGCAACGTCCGCACCCAGCCCACTTCCTGGCCATTGGTCACCATGTCGAAAAGCGTCACACTCACTTCGGTCAACCGGCCATTTTGCGGAGCGGTTACCAGGCTCGAAGGGGCCTGGACCTCACCAAGGAAATCGATCGGGAAAACCTCGCGTTCCCAGAGCCACATCACCGCAAGCAGGGCCGCCAGCGCCACCACCACTGGACCGCCCCGGTACAGCGCGTCGCGCACGCGCAAGGCGAAGGGCCGGGGCACCACGAGGGGAGAACTCATACCTCCGATTCCTCTTCCGCGCGCATTCCGGTCACCCGGGAGATGCCCGGCATCTCCCGCAACTCCGTCAGCAAGTCCTCCATGCGCTCCGGATCCCGCAACCGCAGTCGGTAGGACAAGTCGGTGCCCACGTAGCCTTCGTGCGTCCGCTGGCTGGCCAGCACGGGCTTGAGCGTGTGCCGGTTCAAACAGTCACGCAGTTCCTCCAACTCGGCCAACGGCCGGCCCCAATGAAGGTTGACCACCAGATCATAACGGAGCCGGCGCCCGAACCCGGTCCAATAAAGATAGTAGAGCACCAGGGCGATCAAGCCGGTGCCGGCCACCGCGGTGGCGTATTTCATGGTGCCGGCGGCCATGCCCAGCACGATCACCGCCAGCAGATAGGTGGTGTCCAGAGTGTCACGCAGGATGTTGCGGAAACGCACGATGGCAAAGACCGCCATCAGTCCAAACGCGGTGACCAGGTTGTTCGACAGCACCCCCATCACCAGCGAGACCACAATCGGAATCACCACCAGGGAATTCACGAAGGTGCGTGAATAGGACAACCCCGAATGCGTGGCCATGTAGACCCAAGCCAGCACCTGACCCGCCAGAAAGGCCAGCAACAGCCCCAACACCAGCGCCGGAAAATTCGTCGGCGCCAGCGACACGTCGCTCATGAATAAGTCTGTCATCGTGTCCGCGGTCCCGCGGGTCCAAGGTTCCCGGCCGCGGCGCCTTAGCTCCGTTCCACCTCGAATGCCCGTTTCACTCCGCCCACACCTAGTTGCGACACTCCGTCCACATACTTCGCCGCCCCACACTGCATCAGACCAAAATGACGCACTAGATCCCCAAACCAATTCGGAAACCGGTTGGTGAACTTGAGCTCTAAAATGATGTCGGCGCCAAATACCCGCACCGGTTGGTGCATGCGCGTCGTCAATTGAGCCGTCGTCTCGCGCTCCGTCCGCACGTCCCGGTCCAGGGTCACCCGCACCGCGTTGTCGTTCGGACTCAGCCACGCCTCGCGATAATAGGCCACATGGGTGCGCGGCCGGGCCTCGAGGCTCGTGGCCAGCCGACAAAAATTCTCCAACGCCGCCAGATGCTTCGGATCACGCGATACCAAATGCCCTGGCTCAGGCAAATGCCCCGCCAGCAGCAGGTCCACCGCCTCGCGCCGCACCCCGCCGCGCTGTTTGGCAATGATGTTGTTCATCCGTCGTTTGATCTCGAAGTAAACCGGTGCATCGGGCCGGTTCTCGTAAAACCGCAGCCGCAGCTTGAACCGGTTCTTCGAACCGTTAATGGTGTCCCAATACAACTTCAGATTGGGTGAATCGAGATACAAACTGTGCACCGGATAAGAAAACCGCGGCAAAGTAGCACCATACTCGTCCACTTCCAGATACGAACTTACAAAGTCCCGCACCGACAAGGCCATATCTTCGTGCCGGATACGGTACTTCAGCTCGAACCGCTGAAGCTGCATTCTGTCTTGAGCCATCCATCAATCGGCCACCGGAAGACACGCCCCCCGGAGGACAAACGCGAGCGTCACGTATATGTCACAGAACTGTCAAGTGGTTCTCGCACAAGATGTTCAAGCGCCTTCGCCCATTCGATCTCCCAACGCCCTCGACCGCAAGCCGCCCCCCGCACAATCGTAACCATGCCCCCCGCCCCCTCACATGATCTTGAACTTGGGCAAATCCTGTGAATCCACCAACCCCACCGGTACACGCCGCCGATCCACGATGACCAGGTCGTCAATGTTGCGCTCGTCGAAGATCCGTACCGCCTCAGCCGCCAGCGCGTCCTCCCGCAACGACACGGGTCGACGCGTCATCACTTCCGCCAACCGCCGACCCAGCACCCCTTCATCCGTTGCCATGCGACGGCGCAAATCGCCATCGGTGAAAACCCCGGCCAACCGGCCCCGCGCGTTGACGACAGTCACGCTCCCTGCCTTGGCCCGCCCCATCAGCAGGAGCGCTTCCTTGACCGTAGCGGTCTCGCGCACCACCGGATGGCGCTCCCCAGTGCGCATGATCTCGCGCACCTCGAGCAAGAGCGACCGGCCGATCGCACCCGAGGGATGATACCGGGCGAAATCGTTGCGCCGAAACCGGCGCGCCCCGAGCACGGCCATGGCCAGCGCATCGCCCATGACCAGCATGGCCGTCGTGCTGGCCGTAGGAGCCAGGTTGAACGGGCAGGCCTCCCGCGGCACCCGAACGTTCAGCACCACGTCGCTATGACGCGCGAGCGTGGACTTGGGCGCCCCGGTCATGGTGATTACTCGCACCGCAAACCGCTTCAACGCCGGCAGCAGATTCAGCAATTCCTCCGACTCGCCCGAGTAGCTCAACGCCAGAATCACATCCCCGTCGTTCACCACCCCCAGATCCCCGTGCAAGGCGTCGACCGTATGCAGCACCACACAGGTCGTTCCCGTGCTCGTAAACGTGGCCGCAATCTTCCGCCCCACGTTCCCCGATTTACCGATCCCCACCACGATCGCCTTCCCCCGTCCGCGGACTGCCTGAAGCAGAACCTCAACCGCCTCGCTAAACGACCGGTCCAGCCGCCTGCGGACCGTCCGCAACCCCTCGAGTTCCACCGCAAACACCTCACGCGCTCGTTTCAGATGGCTCACGCGCCCGCACCCTGCCACCCGCCCGCCCGCGCTGCAACTTTCCATCGCATCCCTTACCTGCCAGGCTGCGCGCCCAACCGCACCCGGGGCGACGTCCCGCAACCCGGGCCATACACGATGGCGTTGAGCAATAACCGCGTCGTGCCGTGACTCGACCCGCGAAACGCCGGCGGGGTCGCAAACAAAATCACCTGGCCGCGACCCATCGGTTCACGGGTCACCGCAGCCGCGTTGGCGAGCCGATGCGTCGCCTCCGGCCACAACAAGCCGCTCATCCGCAGCTGCATCTCCGTGCCGCCCGGCAACACGCACCATCCGATCCGCGCGGTTTCTTTCTTCTTCTCCACCGACCCAGCCGGCGCCTCGTTTTCCTCCCCTGCAACCGACTCACCGCCCGGCTCGGTCCCGGGTGCGGCCGCCCGCAGCCAGCCATACCGCACCGGGGTTTCCACCCCCATGCCGGACATGAGAACCGGGTGTGCCCCAACGAGAACCGGCAGGAAACGATCCGAACCGACGGTCAGCCAATGGTTGGTATCGACCCGGCTGGCCAGAAACGTCCCCCGCGGCATGAACAGTTGTTGCCAGGCGTCCCGGCGTTTGCGCTCCTGCTCGTCCGGGTACCCACCACCGGCCGCCGCCGGCCAGGGATACTCGAGCTGCGCGTCGGCACGATGACGCCAAAGCGCCTCATCCGTAGGCAGCAACCGTTCCTCGGCCATCCATTCGCGCAATACCGTCAGCTCGTACTCAGGCAACCGATCCAACACGTCCGACAACAACCGGACCTGGCTGAGGCCCGACTCCGCTGTGGCCAGGCCGCCAGCCGCGCCCGCCACGGCAATCAACGTGCCGCCTTCCTGCACCCAGGCCTTCAGTTCTTCCCGACGCTGGCTGGTCAGCACC
>Ga0114946_10003074_pt1 | contig 11372 bp, 9 predicted proteins | sample WalLakDeSediment_FD_88676 | JGI IMG/M metagenome (GOLD analysis project Ga0114946, IMG submission 88676) | Lake sediment microbial communities from Walker lake, Nevada to study Microbial Dark Matter (Phase II) - Walker Lake 11/02/13 Deep Sediment | ecosystem: Environmental > Aquatic > Freshwater...
ATACGCTGTATCATGGATTAATCCGTCAGAATCCTGTATTCGTATGCCTGGAGGCTCATTATTTCCGGAAGTGTAACGATCGATAAATCAAAGGCACCTTTCCAGGAAGTGCCCTGCAGCTCAACCGGAACAGGATAAGCGGAAGGGTTATTCCTGACATTCACCAGCACCAGCACCTCTTTTTGCTCAAAAGCACGTTTGAAAGCCAACACATCCGGGCTGGGATATGAAGTCAATTCACCCTTCTTAAGCGCATCTGAGCTGTTGTAGAAATTGAGGATTGATTTATACGCCTGCAACATTTCCGGGTGTTGCGACCAGTTGATGGTTGAATTGCTGAAGAAGGGAACATTTTCAAACACGCCCACTTCCTGCGACCCATAGATCAGAGGCACACCGCCCAGGTAAATGGCGATGACCGAAGCTGCAAGTGCCCCTTTCTCCCCGTTGAAAATGACCATTGGCGTGGCGTCCCAGGCCGATTCGTCGTGGTTGGTCGTGAACCTGAGCTTATGCTTGCCTTCCGGAATGTTGTTGTACTCCATGATGTGCATGGTGAGCAGGTCGCTGGCCACCTGGCCGGAGGTGAACACCTGCTTGAGCTTATTGTAAAAATTCCATGCATAATTCATGTGGAACCCGGCTGTAAAATGGTCGGTCCTGGCGCCTTCGGCCAGCCAGATCAATTCCCTTTCTGTTGCAAGATTTATTGATGAAATCGCCTGTTGCCAGAAATCAAAGGGAATAAAATCAGCAGCGTCGCATCGAAACCCGTCTATGCCCGTTTCCGTGATCCAGTAATTCATCGAGTTGATCATCTCCAGCCGCATGGCCTGGCTATCGAAATTCAGGTCCGCCACATCCAGCCAGTTGGTCCCGGGCGGATGAACGATATTTCCGTTGCCATCCTGGGTGTACCAATCCGGGTTGCTGATCCAGGGATTGTCCCAGGCGGTGTGATTGGCCACCCAGTCGATAATGACAGCCATTTCAAGATCATGCGCTTTTTTCACCAGCGCCTTAAAGTCACTCAACGTGCCAAACTCCGGGTTAACTTGTTTATAATCTTTCACACTATAAGGCGAATTGACCGAATTGATCTCCCCGATGGGATGAATGGGCATCAGCCAGATCACGTTGATCCCCAGTGCCTTGATGTCATTCAACCTTTCAATAACGCCCTGAAAATCGCCCGAAGCGCTTAACGCTCTCAGGTTCACCTCATATATGACGATGTCTTCTGTTTTGGGGACGATGAAAGTGGTGTCGTTGGGCGGCGGTTTGTTATTATCATCGTTTTTATCCTTCTGGCAGGATAAAACAATTTGGAGAGCAAGCAGTAAAAGAATAATATTTCTCATCGTCATTATACTGCAAATTTAACTCATCTTTGTTATTAGGAATGATTTTGAAGAATAGAATAGTTGTTCTTACCACTAAGGCACTAAGGGCACTTAGACCCACTAAGAGTGAAGTATGTAAATCTTAGTGTATCTCAGTGCTCTCAGTGCCTTAGTGGTAAAAAAATAAATTCTCCACGGATTACAATGAATTAGCACAGAGGTTTTTTATTCCGCTTTCATCAGTTTGGAAGTGAACGTTTTCCCGTTGATGCTGAGTTGAACCAGGTATAAACCAGGAGCCACAGGCGCCCCGGAATCATTTCTGCTATCCCATACCAACTGATGAACACCCGGCGACTGTGAGCCTTTGAATAGCTCCCTCACCCTTTTGCACAAATGATCGTATACGACTAAACTGCACTGAGTATTTCTTTCCAGGACATATTCAATTGTCACCCGGTCATTGAAAGGATTAGGGAATAATTTAGTCAATACTTTGTCCTCTTCGTTTTCATCCACGCTTCCAACACACATTTCCGTTTTTGAAGCGAATATCTGCCAGTGATCATTCCGGTAGGACTCCCAGACAAGGTAAACATAGAAGCACCAGTATGGTAAGGGTGGCGATTCACCAAAATAAAAATCGGGGTTTCGGCTGGCCGTGCCTGAATTGGAAAAATTAAAAAACCAGGGATTATAAGGGTATTCATTCATGAAGATCTCATTATTTCCATTGTCGGGAAACGGAAAAGCCAGGTAAAGGTCTCCTATTTCCTGACCGGGATGGGCCACACCGATCACATAAGTGCAGATAGCGGGAGTAAAGGGCTCGTTCAGTTCCGGTTCAACAGGGTATATACTTGGAGGAAAATAGGTGTTGCCTATAAACATCTTCCAGGTACCATCCACCAGGGAGGACCAGGTGAGGTATTGCCCGGCCACCTTATCCCCGCTCAGGTTCGCCGAATTGTGTTCATCAAAGTAAACCGCGGGGGCGTTCCAATTCCCCTGGTACGACCTGGTCGAATAATAAATCCATGAATGGCCCGCTTCTTCCCTGATCCAATAGATCTGCCATTCATGGGCAAGATAAATGTCTGAACAGGATAAGGTGTCTATAATAACCGGTTCCGTGAAACTATGGGTATTGCCCTGCCGGGTCAGATCGCAGGTCACAAGGGCGCCATCGCGCGTCCAGGCCAAAGTGTGGAGCGTATACATAGTGGCTTCCCGGCCCTTCATCATGGATTCGTCTCCAATGGCCAGGTTGGTCTCATTTGCATCAGTTACCGCCAGCGGGAACGGCCCTGTAAAGATCCCGTCGCTGCTGAATTTCGAGTAGCAGATATCACGGCTCCCGTCCGGCCCGGCTTCGTAAAAAACGTAAAAAAGGGTGTCCTGCAAATCGATGTTCAGTATCCTTGGGTTCCGGAAGTGCATCCCGGCAGCGCCAACCACTTCGACAGCTTCATCATTGTTGAGGACATTCCGGTAAAAAATGGCAGTCGAACCGGTATCTGAAGATTTCTCGAAGACCATGTTCATGTAAACTTCGCCATTGCTGGCATACAGGAGCTGAAAATAGGGATTGGTATTATTGGAAATTGAATCGGTCAGTGCGACCGGTTCGCTTCAGTCCCAGAAAACCTGGGCATGGGTTAAACTGAGCAGAAAGAATAATTTTACCAGGATTCCGAAAGATTTCATGTCAGTATTTTTTGGTTGGGGAAATGAGTATAAATTTACAATTATATGAACTCAATGTTGCATTTTTTAAGTCACGTAAATCTTTTATTCAGATATCTGACAGGATTTTCAAAAAAGTAATTTGTAATTTTGGAACCTGAACTTAATTAAATCCACACAGCCATGACAAAGAGCAAAGAAGTTAAAAAAGAGGCCAAAAAGGCCCCGGCGAAGACCTTGAAGGAAAAGCGGCAGGAAAAGAAAGAAAAAAGGGATAATAAGAAGATCTGACGGATTGATTTCTCACAGATTTCACGGATTAAGGAAACAGATTTACACAGATCAGTGAAATCTGTGCTTTTCATCTGTGTTATCTGTGAGAAACTTTTATCAGTTTAACAGATTGAAAACTATTGCCATCCCACACACGCAAAAAATAAATCCCCGCCGGCAGGTGGCTGATATTTAGTTCCAGGGTTCCAGGGTTCCAGGGTTCCAGGGTTACAGGGTTGCTCGTTTCCAGGATATTTCCGTAAATATCTATTAACTCTAAACTATGTAACTCAACTTTGAACTTTGAACTCTGAACTCTGAACTCTGAACTCTGAACTCTGAACTCTGAACTCTGAACTCTGAACTCTGAACTCTGAACTCTGAACTTCCCGGTCGTTGGGTTCGGCCACACCACCACGCCCCCATGCCCCCATGCCTCCACGCCTCCATGCCCCCATGCCCCAACACCGGTCACCATGAACTCATACGCCCCTATGTCGATGCGTCCGCCGCTCACCCTGGGATTGCCTTCCAGGTCAAATGCAGGAAGCATAAAACCGGTGGTATCGGTTGCGCCTGCGTCGATGCAGGGTGATCCTGATGCCAGGGAATAGGGATGGAGTCCCTGGAATGCGAACAAGGGGTCTTCCTCAATGCAGGCCTCGTATGCGCCAAAAAACGCCTCTCCTCCCCCGCTGCCGCCAAAGAGCTCCGGGCCGCCCTCCACATCGCAATGGAAAAAGTCGGCCTGGGAATAGACCTCGAACAGGTAGCCCTGGTCGCCGACAGCGGCGGTGTTACCCCAGATGATAGTGTTGTAAAAATCGGGAGAGACCGAATCCTTGCAATAAAATCCCCCGCCATAGGTGGCTGTATTGAACGCTATCGTGTTGTTGATGTAAATCGGCGAGGCATTGATATTGGCAACCCCACCGCCGAAATACAATGCTGTATTGTCCGCAATCAGGTTATTGTTGATCCGGCGGCTGACCTCCGGCATGTGCAAAATACCAATCCCGCCGCCCAGTGCGCTGTAATTCCAGGTAATGACGTTGCTGTAAATGTCGCAATCGATATACCTGACTGCCAGGGCGCCACCAATTCCCGTGGAAGCATTGTTTTCAAAAATATTACCACGGATCCCGGGGCTGGAATTGTCGGAGCTGACCGCCCCGCCATAGCCCCACGGCGGCAGGGATAGCCCGCACCGGTTATGGCGGAAAGCGCAGTCATGGATCATGATATTAGCCGAGTCAAGACTGACGGCCCCCCCGTTAAAAGTAGCGAAATTATGCCTGAAAAGGCTCCGGCCAATCCTGACCTTATTGAAACCCCTGACACTGATGGCCCCGCCGTTCCCGGTCGCCGGGTCATCGCTGACCATTTTCCCAAAAGCGAAATGGCAGTATAAAAAAAGCGAGGTATCGTTGCTGACACGGTTCCCGTCAAACCGTATCCCTCTCCAGCCGCCGGCAGCGATCGTATCGGTCCCAAACCCGGTGGTGTCTGCCACGGTGAAAAAGATGCTGTCGGTTTCATTTCCCACTGCTTCTATGGAACCCTCAATGAAAAAATGGAACGTTCCGTTGAAGATCACCTTCACCCCCGGCTGGATCAGCAGGTGCTGGCCGTCAGCCACCAGCAGGTCGCCTGCGACAAACACCGTATCGGCGCTCCAGGTCCCGCTGACGGTTCCCTGCACAGTGATGTGATCGGCATGGATAATCGGCAGGATGACCGTGGTCATCATCAAAATTAACATCAAGATTTTTGGCTTCATAGTATCTTTTAAAGGAAACAGTATTATATCAGCCTCTCCCAAAAGGGGTGAGGTTTACAACCGGCAAAGTAAAAGATAAACCGCGTAAAATTTACCGCATGGATAAATTTCTTGATGCTTATACACCAGGAAAATGAAAACGGGTTCAAAGTTGAGTTTACTCCGAAAAGTCAAATTTCAAAATATGCCACTAAAACACTAAAACACCAAATAACACAAAAGTCAGATAATCAAGCAAATACTTTTAGTGAATTTTCGTGCTTTTATGATTTTGTAGTAAATTAGGGTTTTTCGGAGTGGGCTCAAATTTGAAGAATATATAAATGATCCAATCATTCGGTAGGTTTTATTTCACCCCTCTTCAAACAAATCTTCCGAAAAATACATCCTGCCGAAAAGACTCCATGTATTAACTGAATCTCTTTCCGATTTTATGTTTTGCTCGGAATAAAACTGACGGACATCAATGTTCAGCAATCCCCACGCGACCAAAAAAAAGAAAGTGTGAACATCTTCGTTATCGCCCGTGCTCTCCCATATTTCCTGATCGTTTTCCGCCCATAGTTCTTTAATACAATAGCCGCCCGTTTCTTTTATAAGTTTGGCTTTAAATATTCCCTTGCCAGTCCACGAGCGATGACAATAAAGCCAGCCTTTTTCATAGAAGATAAACCATTTATCTTCCATTTGTTCTGGTATCAGCCCTATTTTCAGTTTGGAAAACTGTTTTCTGGTGCAATGAAGGTCAATTTCAATCCGCTTGGGGTTGGTGATTGGTTGGTTCTGCCATGAGTTACGGGTTGCTATTTCTACGGAATCCATTACATATATCTTCTTGCCGTTCTGAAAATAAAATCCTGCGCCAACATTAGTGTTTCACCTTTATATCAATCGTCCGTTGATTTGCATAGTTTTCAATTCGTTTGTTTCTTGATTTAATGAAATTCATCACTCCGTTTTTATACACCAAATATTCTTCAATGTCGGAAAATGTCGGTTTGGGTTTGAAGTCGTCAAACGGCAAGTAGAATTTTATTTTTTGTTTTTGTCTTAGTCTTATTCTCGTTGATTGTCTTCGATGGTCGCTGTTTATGCTTGCCCATAACGGCTGGGGGTGTGACCAGCTTGGGGGAGCTGGCTGCATTCCTTTTTGCCTACACCGAAGTTTGAGCGGGGCAGAATGCTTGAATTACCATTGAAACCCTTATTAAATATAGCCTTGCTGTTATGGGCTGGTTTTCGTTGTTTCAGGCTGTCACTTCTTTTGGATTTTGTCCATATTGATTTTCTCCAGGGTTACTGTCTGTTACCATTAAAACTAATAGCCAAATTGCGCCAATTATTGGAATTAAAGCAATTAAGATCATCCAACCACTTTTTCCAATATCGTGTAGTCGTCTCACTGAAACAGCTAATCCTGGAATAAATACTGCAAGTGCATAAAGAAAATAAAAAACTCCATAAGGAAGTTCTCCCGCAGTAGTACCTAAAATGTTATCCAAAATCATCGCCACGATCATAAAGATAACATTGAATAACGAAAACATCCAATACTCTTTTCTTCTGGCTCTTCCGCTAAACTCAGCGTACTTTTTTAAAACTTGTAAATACCAATTCATAACTTTTAATGTTTGATTTTTCCCTACTCATAAGGCTTTTCAGAATTCGCCCCGTTTATTAAAGTGGGTTCTGGGCTCCACGTTTTCAATTACCTGTAATATATTGGTTTGATGCTTTAAAATTAATCAAATAGTACTAACAAATCAATTGTTTGGGATAAATTGTAAACGGTAAATAACAATGCAAGATTTCGGTAAATAAGAATGCAGGTATTCGGTAAATAAGAATGCAAGTTCTCTCCTTCGTTAAGTTTCCATTTGAAGCAAAGTTAAAGGTTGTAGAAAAGCAATGTGATTATAATCATCTAAAAATCAAGTCGAAATGGCACCCGAAAATGCATCAAATCATGTATTAAATTAAAAGGGCTTTGGAACATTTCTTCCGAAAGCCCTTATTTTACCGAGCCTCTCAAGGGACTCGAACCCTCGACCTTCCCGCACATACGTGCGGGATGCTCTACCCACACTGTAGGTGTGGAGCATTTGTAGAAAACGGGCAGGTAGGATAGTATTTTCCCCTCCCCCCGAAAACACCAGCGAAAAGGAAATCTATCAGCATGGGGAGGGGCCAGGGGAGGGGCCGGTAAAGAATGTTGACAATTTAATTCATAATAGATTCACAATGAATCACACTATTCCGTAACCACGATTATTTATATCTTTGTGGCAAAATTTTGCCTCTTTAGCTCAGTTGGTAGAGCAGCTCACTCGTAATGAGCAGGTCGTCGGTTCGAGTCCGATGAGAGGCTCAATCCGCCTTAATGTCTATCAATGACGCGAGCGTCAGCGAGCTAATGTCCCTTCTTCTGCTCCAGCAACCACTCCCACATCTCCCCGCTCTCATATGTCTCCGTCCAGGCGTCATGGCCCGCATCGGGATAGACGGTGAATTTCACAGGGCTGCCAAGGGCTTTTAAAGCTTTAACCATCTTTTGTGATTCCTCAACGGGTACCACATCATCTTTGGCGCCATGGAAAACCCAGGCGGGTAAATGCCTGATTAAACGAGCCCTTCCAGGATCCGCCCAGCCGCAGATGGGGGCAATGGCGGCAAAGCGCTCTGGATAAGCAAAGGCCAATTCCCAGGTGCCCTGTCCGCCCATGCTCAGGCCGGTGACATAGACGCGTTTGGTGTCAACCCGGTATTTTTCCACCAGGTGCTGCAACAGCATATCGAGCACCCCGGTCTGTGCCTCCCAGCGCAGGTCTTCAGGGCACTGCGGCGATACCACGATGAACGGGAACTGCCGGCCTTCTTCGATCATTTTTGGCGGGCCGTTCCTCTTGACCAGCTCCAGCAGCTCTCCCCTCTCCCCTGATCCGTGCAGAAATAAGAGCAGCGGCCATGTCCTGTCAAGGGTGTCATACCCTTGCGGTAAATACAACAGGAACCGTGATTGTAAATAGTTCCCCCTGCTGGTTTCAACTTTGAAAATATTACCGGTTTGCTGGGCCATGGATGAGTGAATAGTGAAAAGCGAATAGTGAAAAGTGATCAGGGAAAAGATAATGATGATTGATTTTATATGTAATTTTTGCATCTTGAGTAAATTCATTTGCAAATATCCGGTTTTATTAACCTGGCACAAATACTCTATGCCCTACGCCCAATGCCCTACGCCCTAAGCCCTAAGCCCTAAGCCCTATGCGCTATGCAAATTATACTCATTATAAATTAGGCCTGGTTAAAAATTCATTACATAGAGATAACTAAATTTGTCGCATAAAAATTATCAGCAATCTATCATCAAGATAATAAGGCTATTCAAACTATGCGCAACCTGATCCAACTGATTTTCCTGGTCCTGCTGCCGGTGGCCGTCCTGGGAATACTTATTTACGATATCCAGAACCTGCCCGGGTATAATAACCTTCCGGAACTGCAGGAGCAGTATTCGGTAAAAAAGCACCGGGTGATTGACCATACCCGCTTTGAAGAGCTCAAAGGGCCTTTCCCCGACGCCCATGCCATCACGACAGCCTGCTTGAAATGCCATGTGGAGCGTGGTGAAGAAATGCTGAACAGCTTTCATTTCATGTGGGAAAAGGAGGAATACATCGAAGGCCGGGGGGTGGTTTATTTCGGTAAGAAAAACGCCCTGAACAATTTCTGCACCGGTATCGCGGGGAGCGAACGCACCTGCAACCGATGCCACGCCGGGTATGGTTATGGCCATAAACATTTCGATTTCTCCGACCCTACCAACATCGACTGCCTGGTGTGCCACGATAATTCCAATGTTTACGAGAAAGCCAGGGGGCAGGCAGGATACCCGGTTGAAGGAATTGATTACCAGAAGGTATTCGCCAGTCTTTCAAGTCCTAAAAAGATCAATTGCAGCGGCTGCCATTTCCATAGCGCCGGAGGGAACAACGTCAAGCATGGCGACCTGGAATCGGCGCTCCTGGTGTCGGGCCGGGATGTGGACGTGCATATGGGCAAAGATGGCATGGACATGGAGTGCGTCGATTGTCATACGGCAGAAAACCATGTGATGAAAGGCCGATACTACGGGTTATCCTCCACCAACCAGCGCCGCGCGTTGTGTGAAGACTGCCACACGGCTTATCCTCACAAGGACGACCTGGTCAATGAACACACGCTCAAAGTGTCCTGCAAGACCTGCCATATCCCCACCTATGCCAAGGTGAACCCCACCAAGATGAGCTGGGACTGGTCGACCGCCACCACGCAACTGGAAAACGGCCAGGCTATCTCGATCTACAACCCGGATGGGGAGCAGATCTATTTCACCGACAAAGGGACCTTCACCTGGCAGAAGGATGCCGTCCCCGAGTATGCCTGGTTCAACGGCACAGCCGACCATCACCTGCTGACTGACAGCATCATTCATAACCCGGTAAAAATCAATACCCTTTTTGGGAATTACAAAGATCCCGATTCCAAAATCATCCCTGTGAAGGTCCATCGCGGCAAGCAACCCTACGATCTTGTGCATAACAGGATTTTGCAAGCCAAGCTATGGGACCCCGAAAAAGGGCAGGGCGGCCTGTGGGTCGATTATGACTGGGATGCAGCGCTCAGGGCCGGCATGGATTATCTCGAGCTGCCTTTCAGCGGGCAATACGGCTTTGTCGAAACCGAAATGTACCTGCCGGTGAGCCACATGGTCTCACCCGCCAGCGAAGCCCTCACCTGCAAGGATTGCCATACCCGAAACAACGGCAGGCTTGCCGGCCTGACAGATTTCTATATGCCCGGGAGGGACAGGAACCGGGGCGTAGATGCCTTTGGTAAGATAATCATCCTGGCTTCCTTCCTGGGAGTGATCATCCACGCTATCACCCGGATCATCATCCTGAGAAAATAAATGGACAAGATAACACTCTGAACGCGTAAATCATCATCTTATCATTATCATGGCACAGCGAAAAGTTTACATATACAGGCTATTCGAACGGATCTGGCACTGGACGCAGGCGCTGCTGATCTTCTTCCTGATATTCACCGGTTTTGAAATTCACAGCTCATACAACGCCATCGGCTTTGAAAATGCTGTCAGGTATCACAATGTGGCCGCCATTTCCCTCATCATCCTGATCATTTTTGCCATCTTCTGGCACTTCACCACCGGTGAATGGAAACAATATATCCCGACCTCAAAAAACCTGAAAGCGCAGGTTGATTATTATATCACGGGCATCTTTAAAAACGCCCCCCACCCGACCCGCAAAACCACCCTTACCAAGTTGAACCCATTACAAAGGCTGGTTTACCTGGGTCTGAAAGTATTCATCATCCCGCTGATGGTAATCACGGGGCTGTTATACCTTTACTATCGTTACCCTTTCAAAGGCACGGTGGTTTCACTCGGTTTCTCAAATCTTGAAACCATTGCCGTACTGCATACCCTGGGGGCATTCCTGATGGTCGCTTTCGTGGTGGCGCACCTTTACCTGATCACCACCGGCACCACCCCGGCTTCAAATCTCAAGGCGATGATCACCGGGTATGAAGAGCTGGAAGGAGAAAATGAGGAAGAGCTACAGAAATCTGACAACGAAGAAATACTGTAAATTACATCATGATGAAATGTAAAGATCCCTGGATACATTATGGCTGGATCACGCTGCTGGCCGCCGGGCTGATACTGTTAACAACCGGATGCGGCCGGCAAAAAAGCGGTGGTATCCATGCACATGACGGTTTCGGGCTCATGGCTGACTACATAGAAAAACACACCGATTTTGTCAATTCAGAGCCGGCGCCCGGGTCTGTCGCGGTCGATGCCATCCTGAATTACAACGGGACCCGCCTCCACCTGGTCGACCTGCGCCCCGGATCAGAATACCGGGCGGGGCATCTGCCCGCGGCCGTGAATGTCGAAATGCCGGAACTGCTTGAATATATTGAAAACCGGATCGATCCGGGTAGTTTTGACACCATTGCCCTGATCTCTTCCGACGGGCAGGATGCCTACTTTGCCACTACCCTTTTGCGTATCCTGGGATATGACAATGTATATGCCCTGAGGCTGGGAATGGGATGGCACCGGCAGTTTGCCGACAGTGCCTGGGGAAAGCATATCTCTTCCGCTTACCAGGACCGTTTATCAACAGAAGCATCCCCACCGAAGCAGGAGCATCCATATCCTGTTGTAAAAACTTCTTTTACAGATGGTTACCTGCTACTGCGAGGCCGGGCTGCCG